>Ga0315907_10000149_pt1 | contig 103022 bp, 113 predicted proteins | sample LakEriMetagenome_3_FD_203525 | JGI IMG/M metagenome (GOLD analysis project Ga0315907, IMG submission 203525) | Freshwater fungal communities from buoy surface, Lake Erie, Ohio, United States - Buoy 12 MA123 | ecosystem: Environmental > Aquatic > Freshwater > Lake > Lake biofilm | place: USA...
GCAACTTAATAGAAGCGATGATGGTACTTTTTCTTTTAGTGCTAATATGACTAATCCTGTTGAATCTGGTAGAGCTATGTTAAAGATGGATAAGTTAATGCCTCCAAAACCTACTATATTAGAACAAAAAAGTTATAGTCTTGATTCTTGGTTAAATCATGCAAAGTTAAAAGATAGACCTCATTGGTCTGGGGAATTTGATGGTTATATTCCTTTAAATCATAGTGCTGTGCATAATAAAAGTTTGGCAAAATTTGTACCTGAAGCTACTACTGAATTTAGTGTTTTTAAAAACCAAGCTGATGCAGAAGAAGCTTTACAAATAGTAAATAATTTAATTAAAAAACAAGGAATTACTCAAGAAGCTAAAATTTTAAAAACAGGAGATAGCTATCAAATTCAAATTCCTAATTTTAAATTAACTAGAGATTATAAATATGGAGGATCATCTAAGTATCAAACTGGTGGATCTTCTGACTATGATAAGATACCACAATCTTGGAAAGACACCTATGACTGGACACCTAACGTAGAAGCTGAGTATCAGGCATTTAAAAATGATCCTATGGGTCCTTCTAATCTTGCGGGTACAGATGATATGAATGACTACAATACTAGGGGTATGTGGGATTCATTAGATAGACCTGCAAATTGGAAACAAGGATTGGATTTATATAAACAACAGTGGGGAGAAGAATGGACTCCAGAAGAAGATGGTTATTATCATGCTTGGTCTCAACATCCCGGCACTGGTGAATGGTTAAAACCAAAACATCATGATACTGCTTGGATGAACTACGGTAGTTATATTTATGATCCAAATAATATGGCTGTTGTAAATCCTGAAGGATTTTTTGGGAATGAGACTTTACAGTCTTACCCTAAAGAAGTAAAATACCCTGATGGGGGTGGTGTATTCAATAACTCAATAAATAAAAAACATAATCTAAAAACTTCAGCTGAAGGATATTATGCGTATATTAATGGTGTAACTTTGTCTAAAGGTGGCAGCCCAAAAAGCTGGCTTGATAAATACAAATAATCATATGAAAAAAGACATTTTAAAAACAGCGGGTGTAAGATCTGAGAAAGAGTTTTACAAAAAATACCCTACAGAAGAGGCGTTTATAGCGGCTCATCCTGACTTTGCTAATAAAATGCAAATGGGGGGAACAAGAGAAGCCTTTCCTCAAACTGCCACTATGGATAATTTTTTTAGTTACGGTGTTCCGGCACCTCCTAATTACTTAGCACATGGTGGTATGCCACATGCTTTTCCACAGGCACAAACAGAATCTCAATTCTTTATTCCTATTTATACTGATGTTTATAATCCGTATAACAAACAACAAGGTGGTTCTATGCCTGAGATGTTTCCACAAGTAGGAAATGTTGAATATCAACCACCTGCAAATATGTGGTTTCAAGAAGGAGGGGAGCCGCTAGAAGAAGTAGGTGTTCAAAACCGTCTTGGCAAATTCATGGCTCAAATAGGAGGAAGAGCTGCTACAGCTGCTAATAAGCAAGTAGGTCAGTCTGCTATGGGTATGATGAGAGCTGGTGGTAATTTATCTAAGTATGATCCTGGTGGTAGTATAGCTCCTGGTAAATATAAATCAGTAAGTGACTTTGTAACACAAAATCCTTTAGATGCTTATACTGGTACGCAGTTTCAATATGATCCTGCCTATGGAGATGCTTTTGCAAAGTACATAGATAGTATGTACCGTGATTATTATGAGTTAGATCCGGATCATGCTGTATATAAAGATGATCCTATTTATAAGCAATTATCAGAAGCTTATGGTTATAAAGGAAAACCTACAAATACTTCTACTTCTACTCCTAAGTATGATCTTAATCAATTGGCTTCAGATAGAACTTCTAGAGGTAGAGGTCCTGTTAAATCTAAGGGTTGGGTAAATGGTGAATTTGGTAGAGGTCGTAACAATGACTATATGTGGCAAACAATGTTTAACACAGATAACTTTGCTGAGGCTCAAAGACTTGCTGCTGAAACAGGTTTAAGAATTGATGAAGGTAAAGCGGGACTATTAGGAAGAAGAAAAAAATATACCTATGACTGGGGTAATCAACCTGTCCCTGGTGCTACTGATCCAAACAAATCATCTTCTCAAACTACCTCTCAAACTACCTCTCAAACCACTTCTGATCAAACTTCTGAAACGGCTTCTGATAATTCACAGCAAGGTCCAGGCAGACCTAAAAGAAACTTTTTTGGTAGGCCTGATACAGATTCTAGATGGAATCCTGAAAATAAAGCTAGATTCCCTAGCTCTAAAGTAAAAAATGCAGAGTTTCCTATGGGTGAAAGTACATTTGAAACAGCGGGTTATAAAGATGTTAATCGTAACTCTGATTTTAGAAACTGGAGAGCTACAGAAAGGCTTAATAGAATAGGTGAGCGTCTTGATAAAAATTATCAAAGAGAGGAAGGTCTTAATACACTTTATGGAACAGAAATGTCCAATAGAATGGAAAGACTTAGAAATAGAGATACAAGAAGGTTTAACAGAATAGCAGATAGATTTGATAGAGATGAGTATACAGCTCCCGTTTTCCCTTCTCTTCCTACTCAAGCTTATGGCGGTGTTCCTATGGCTAAATGGGGACTTGATACAGATCATAACCGAATAATTGAAAAAGGTATGGGATCTGATCCAAACTATAACCACATAATTGAAAAAGATGCATGGTGGGATAGAGCTGCTGAAGATTATGGAGGAGAAGAAAATTTCTACCAGCGTCAGATGAAAAAAGGTATTGCAACAGATATCTTTAATATGAATCAACCTGACTTTAATACATATATTGAAGACATGTATCCTGCACCTGGTACAAGCCGCGGTACATTTGATGTTCTTAATAATAACAATATGCCTTATAAAAATAATTATGCTGTGAAGGATGACTTTGCACCAGGTTTTAAGGCAGGTGGTAATTATAGAAAAGGTGATGTAATATATTGGGATGAAGATACTATTAATGCTTTTATTCAAGCAGGCGGCCAAGTTGAATACCTTGATTAATACCTTTGTACTATGAAGAAAATTAAAATAGTAGGACTACCTAAAATGGTTTATGGTGGGAGAGCCTTTAATCAGGTAGCTCCTAATGCCATTCCTAATCATATGAATGAAGCACCTCTTAAGGTAAATGATACTTTAAAATCTGTACCAAGAGAATTAGCAAATTTAGAAGCAGAAAAAGGAGAGACGGCATTTATTCCTAATCTAAATGGTATGTCTGCCCATTATAAAATTGGTGGTAAAAGGCATAGTGAAGGAGGAACACCTCTTAATCTTCCAGATGATTCTTTTATTTTTAGTGATACTAGGAGCATGACTCTTAAAGATAAGGATTTGCTTCAACAATTTGGAGAATCAAAACCTAAAACTTATGCTGAAATTGCTAAGAAGTATGACATAAATAAGTACAGAAAGGTTTTAGCAGATAAGGACTCAGATGTTATTGAAAAGAAGACAGCTGAGAAAATGATTGAGAATTATAACATGATGTTAGGCAAGCTTGCTTTGACACAAGAAAGTCAAAAAGGATTTCCACAAGGAATTCCTTTTATAGCACAGCCTTATATGATGATGAATAATATCAATCCAGAAGATATTCTTCCACAGCAAAAGCAGGAGCAGGAGCAGGCACCAGAGCAGCAACAAGAAATGCCAGCTGAAATGCCTCCACAAATGCCACAAGCTAGATATGGAGGTATGAGAGCAGTAAGGATTAAAGGTCTGCCTAGATATCAAGATGGTGCAGGAGTGCTAAGTCCTGAGGCTCTGGATGCTATGGCTCGTGAACAAGCTTCTGCTGAAGAAAAAGCTGCAAGAGAAAAGTTAGCAGAACTTTATGCTACTGCGGCACTTGCAGAAGCAAAAGCTAAGTCTAGTGCTGCTTTAGAAAATAGTAAAGCAGCTAATACTAAAACTGCTACTACTACTAAAGGTACTACTAAATCTAAACCTACTGGAGGTTATAATCCTGATAGATCTAGAGCAGAGACCTATGATTATGTACAAGCTTTTCTTGATGCTTATGTAAAAGCTGCTGAGTCAGGAGCATTTGTTCCTGAGTTACCTAGTACTTATACAGCAGGCAATGCTGATGTTAGATCTAGACAAGCTGTTCAATCATCAATCTCTGGTCAAACAAATGTATACGGTGATCCAGAAGTTCTTAATGAAGCAGATTTTAAAAAGAGACATGCATGGTACTTTAAGAATAAACCTAAATGGGATAAGAATAATCCTGCAGATGTAGGGGATTTCCAAAAATCATATAATGCCAAAGCTAAAGAATACGGATTACCTGAATACTTTACATTAGACGGTCCTCAAGGAACTAGATTAGATTCTAAGTTTGGTGAGCATACTTGGTCTGCACCAGGATTTAATACTCCTGCTAAAAAACCAGCGGCTGCTGCTGAAAAACCTAAAACAGACGTTACTCCTTTAGAAGAGATTGATGTAGAAGCACCTCCTGTATATAATCCTTTTGAGTACTATCCACAGGATACTTTGAATCTTGCTACAGCAATGGCTGCACAGATTCCTGATATGAAGACTTTTTATGCACCGGTTCAACTTCAAGGTTGGGATCCAGCATACATAAAGGAAGATTACAGTCCTATTATGGAAGCAGCTAATATTGCTACACAGGGTGTTACAAGTTTTGGTACTAGACAAGGTGCTGATGCATCTTTATCTAAGATTCAAGGCCAAGCTTCTAGATCTGCTGCAGACCATAATTTGCAGGTTGCTAATATGAATATTGGTATCTACAATGATGCTGAGAAGTATAACTCACAAGTACAAGCTAAAAACATAGAGTATAACAATGCTCTTAAAATGGCTGACTTTGATGCAAGACAACTGTATGCGGCTGATAGACTTAAAGCTAAGAATAAGAAGAGAGCTGAAGTAGCTAATCTATTTAACAATAGACTTACTAATGCTACAGATACTTATAATCTAAACTTGACTAGTCCTTACTTTAAAATATTCCCTGGTAGCGGGGGTGCTGCTGTATTGACTAATCCTGAGATACTTAAACCTAACAAGGATGCGTATGCTTCTCAAGCTATCAGAGAATTTAATATGTGGAAAAATGCATACCCAGATTTATCAGATGAGGCTATTCTGAGTTATCTTGCACGCTCTAAAAGTGCTGGGCAAGTACCAGAAAACCAATATTATAATCCTTATGATGTGTCTGTTGGTCCTTACGGTGGCGGGCAATAAACTAAGGTTTAAACTTTAAAAGTTTTTTAAACTTACAAGATTTTTTCTTGTATATTTATATTAGATATGAGTCAGTACATTCCAGGCGTAGTAGATTATGTTCCTCAAATTCAGCCATATAAGCCGAATTTGAATTTTTATCAACAAGTATTAGAGACTAAGAATGCTCAATACCAACAAGGATATGATAAACTTAGTTCCTTGTATGGAAACCTTTTGGAGTCTCCAATGCTTAGAGATGAGAACATAGATCTTCGCAATAAATTCTTTAATGACATCGGTGCCCAAATCAGTAAGATTTCTGGGCTTGATTTATCATTGTCACAAAATGTAGATGCAGCATCTAAAGTATTCCAACCTCTTATTGATAATAAGTATATCCTAAAAGATATGGCTTATACTAAGCGAGCTTATAATGAGTTACAAAGAGGTGAGAACTTTAGAAACTGTACAGATGAAAAGAAGTGTGGTGGTAAATATTGGGATGGTGGAATCAGAGCTATACAATATCAGATGGCTGATTTTGCTAAGTCTACTGCAGATGAGTCACTTGGCTTTGATGCTCCTAAATTTACACCTTCTGTAAATGTTCCTGAGAAAGCAATGAAGTTTGCAAAGGAAATGGGTTTTGAAATAACTCCTCCACCAACTATGTCACCGGATGGAAAATTCTTGGTTACAACCACAAATGGTGTAGCCATGATTCCTTCTTTGACTAATGCTTTCTTATCAGTATTTCAAAATGACCAAGCCGCTGTAGACTATTATAAAACACAGGCTTATCTACAAAGAAAAGATTTTGTAACTCAGAATGCTGAAAAATACGGATCTGATGTAGATGCTGAAAGATACTATCTTACTGAGATGGGTCAGTCTTTGTTTGCAGATAATGATACAAAAGCTAAACAGGCTGCTCAAGAAGCAGATGAAGCTGATTTAAAAGGTAAAGTTGTTAACCAACAGATTAAATCAAGAGGTATTGATCCAAATGATAAAAATGATCAGAAGCTAGCGGCTACGCATAAACAAACACAGGTTGATAAACTTATAGCAATAGCTTCACAAGAGTATTATGACAATACTAAAAATGAGGCTGACCCACAAACTCTTCTTGGTTCTGATATTATTACTGAAAGAAGTAGAATAGACAATGCAATGGCAAACTCACTGTTTAGCGGTGACTTGTATAATGCTGCTGCTTCATATGCCATGCTTACAGCTAAGACTGATATAGAAGTAAATCAGTATGCTCTTGCTGGATTTGAACATTCTCTAGCTCTTGATCGAATGGACAAGCAGTTTGTATTGGATATGGAAAAAGCTCGGAGGACAGCAGCACTTGATATTCTTAAAGAGAATTATAAATCTAATAAAGAAAAAGATGCTTTAGGAAAATCAAATGATGTTTTAAGTAATGAGTGGATTCCTGAAGTAATTGCTAATGGTGGAAAAAGTACTATTGCAAGAGATCCTAACCTTCAAGGAACTGACCAAAATGAACAGTATATTTTTGGTAGCGGAGTACAACAAAGTTCTAAAGGATTAATACAAGAAATTTATTCTAGACTAGAAACTGTTATTAAATCTGATATTGGTAGTACAGTAGGAAATGGTGTGACTGTAACTAAAGAATCTAAAGAACTTGCTCAAAAATACAAAGCTCAGCTTTTGGGATGGTCTTGGAAGAATGATCAAAAGTCTAATAAATCTTCATCTTATATTAGTCCAGATGATAAAGCAATGACTTTTTTAACAATTGTACCTACTGTTGCCAGTGCTGTTTATAAAGGTTTATTTGGTGATACAGAATCTGTAGAAGCGCCTACTACATATAATGGTGGTTACCTAGATGAGAATGGTAAACTCATTGACATTGATAAGTCTACATCTTTTACAGATGGTAACAATAAAAACAACTGGTACTATACAACAAAAAATATTGAAAAAGCATTAACAACAGATCCTGTTCTTTTAAACATGATAGGAACTGATAAGACCTTAATAGGAAAAGTTGATTCTTATAAAAATTCTGTAAAAAATTACAATGCTGCTGAAAAAGCATTAGCTTTTAATGTTGAGGGTGTTAAGGGTGTTGTTGATCGTAACTATATGAACAGTGTTATTAACAGTGTTGTTGCTAGTTCACATCAAGAGTATGCTCAAGAAATGCTTAAAAACTATTTTGTAAAAAATAATAGAGTTGTAAGTAAAGAAGAATTTATAAAAGACTATGAAAATAACTGGTCACCAACAAGACGATCACAAGCTACAAATATGATGTTAGACATGTTACCTTTTGGTTTCATGTCTTCAGATCCTTATCTGTCTGATAAAACTGAAGCTGCAGCTTTATATGATGCCTATTCAGAAAAATTCTCATCTGTTTATAATCAAGAAGATGGGTTTGCCACATTTGCAAATCAAAAATCTCTAAAATATGGTCATGTAAAAAATGTAGGTGGTGCAGGTGCATATGTTGAAAAGCAGCCTATTACAATACCTCTTGTTGATTCTGCTTATCCTGGAGATCTAGGAGCGCAAAGCTTTATGGGCTTTATGAAAGACTTTGAATCAGTAATGAGAACTAGTGCAAATCTTTTTGTAATAAACAAAGACGGAAAGGACATAGATGCTGAGGCTCTTTCTGATTTGACTGGTTGGACAGATGGCCTATCTGATAGAATTAATTCTAATTCTGTACAGGCTCTTAATAAGATTGCTAATGATTTAAGATCTGGTAAAAAAATAACAGATGAAGACAGAGCTAGATTTTCATTTACTGTTCATCCAAATATAGGCGGTGACTTAAATAAAGTAGGATTTACTGTTAAACTAAACTCAGAGTTTAGAGGTAAAAATCAAGGTGGTGACAATACATATGGAAGCACAAAAGGGCTTACTGATGATGCTATAACTGTGGTTATGGATAAAAGTGATATGTCTCCTGATAATGAAGCATACCAACAAACACAAAGAACTCAGTATGATCTTCTTATGGAAGCTGATGATGAGCTAAATATAACAGGCTATGAAGAATATGGCGGTACTGCAAAAATTACATATAATCCTTTTGGACCTGGATATATGATACAAAGATCATATAAGTACATTGATGATAATGGTAATATTAAAACCTATGAGGTAAGCCCTGACTATTCTGATCCAAATGCTACTGCTGGTCTTGTTGCACAAACTGTAATTCAAAGTTTGGAAAAAGTATACACAGATGTTAAAAGCACTGCTGATGCATTAAGACAAATTAACCCTGGAATAATTAAAGATCCTTCCCAACTACAATAAGTTATGGCTGAGAACACACAAAAACCTCCTATAACTCCAGAATCTATTGAACAACAACTAAGAAGTATTAACTCATATATAGATTCAGGACTTCCCAAAATACTTGCTGGGATGGATGCTGCCGAGCAAAATCAAGGTATGCAGATTGCAAGTATGAAATCTTTTTTGCCTCAACCTACAGCTCCCAATATTCCTAAGATTCAAACCTTAGTAAATGGTGATGCTTTTATAGGGCCTAATAGAGGAACTAAGCAAGGAACATTTACATCCGGTTTTGAATATATTAAGGCTCTGTCTGACAATGACAAAATAAAATTGTCTACAACAGCAGACCCTTTCTTTTATGCAAAGGGTACTTCTTTTAATGGTTCACATGAGGGCTATAACTTTAATAGATATTATGCACATCCTAATTTTAAAAAGTTAGGGTTTAGTATTTATAAAGACAATGAAGCTACTTATAATGCTAATTCATCTTGGTTTGATGATTTTACAAGAATGAGTAAAACACTACCAAGCCTTATTCTTAATGGGGCATGGAGTAATTTAAAAAACTGGGGCGTTACAGGCTTAGAAGCAGATACAGAAACATCTGCTCAAATGCAATATGACCTAGGTATAGCATCTTCTTCTAAACAAGGCTTTGGTGCATTTACTACCAACCTTATTGGAAACTTTGGATATACCATTGGTATCATTGGTGAGATGGTGCTAGAAGATATGGCTTTAAGAGCTGCAGCTGCCGCAAGTAGGAATCCAGTATTAATGGCTACCGCAGGTGTAAGAACTACATCTAATTTAAAGAATCTTGGTAGAGCTATGTCTGTAATGGCTAAGACTCTTAATAATGCAGATAAAGCAAGAACCTTTAGCAAAGCAGCATTAAGTGGTCTTAAGTCTGCTGGTAAAACTATAATGCCTTTTCAAGAGTTTGGAGAGTTTGCTACGGATCTTATGAATCCCAATAGCGCTATTAGTAGATTAGCAGATGGAGCTAAGATGGCAAGAGGTGTAGGTAGTTTTTACAGAGGCATGAAAGAAATAAATGCCGTAACTTCTGAATCTAGATTGGAGGGAGGTTTTACACAGAATGAACTTATCAAGAAAGAGTATGATGCCTTTATTGAAGAAAAGGGTAGGGAGCCTAATGATCAAGAGAATGAGTTTATTTATAGCAATGCTGTAAAAGGTAGTACAAGAACAATACTTGCAAATGTTCCCGCAATTTTTGTAAGTAACAGAATTACCCTGGATCTTGCTTTAAATCCTTATGGAAAACTATCAAGAACCTTTGCATCAAATACTTTAAAGAGTCCTTTGTTTAAAGTTGTAAAGGGTGTAGATGGTAAACTATCTGTTGAAGCTAAAGGTCTTAAAGCAGGTTTTGAAAACTTGAAAGGTATTACAAAAGTATTTAATAAAGACTTTTATAAAGGAACACCTACTAAACTGTCAGACACCTTTGGTATTAAAAATATAGGTAGAAACGTTGGTGGTGGTATTAGATACTTTAAAGCAAATCTTATGGAAGGTTTGCAAGAAACATATCAAGAAGGTGTACAAGTAGCTGTTGAGGATTACTACCTTAATAAGTATTATGCTGACTTGTATAGTGATCCTATGATTGCAGCAAATCATAGTATAGCTGCAGCTATTGAAAAAGGATTTGAAAGTCAGATAAGTTCTCAAGGTCTTGATGTTTTTGCATCAGGATTTTTAATGGGTGGTTTAGCTGGTGGGGTGCAAAATAAAATTATGCAGCCTTTAGCTTTTTCTGGAATGCGTGCTAAGGATTATATTTATAAGACAAATGAATATAAAACTTATCAGGAAGAAGAAAAACAAAGACTTCAAAACTTTGCAGATGCTGTAAATGATGTCCGTGCAAGAAGAGCAGAGTATGCTTCTTGGCTTGATGAAAATGTAAAAGCTCAAAGAGACTTACAAGCTGAATATGAAGCTTGGAGTGAAATGGGAGATGAGCATGAAGTAGAGAATACTAAGAAAGATTCTATGTTCATGCACGTTATGACTCTTCTTAGATATAACCGCTATAATGTTTTTCAGGATGAGCTTGAAGGTCTAAAAGATTTGACTGATGATGAGCTGTCTGAAGCTTTTAATGACCAGGGAGAAGATAAAAGTAAAACCAGAGAAAGACTTGAGACCGCTATTAAAAAAGCAAACGATGTTAAAAAATGGTATGATAAGGTAAATGAAAAGATAGTTAATCCTTTTAAGCCTAACATCTTTGATAGAGACAGGGACCCTAAAGGTTATGGTCAAGAATTAATGGGATACAAAGCATTTGAGACTGCAAAGCAAGCTCTTATGTTTAATGAGTATTCTTATCAATATGCTATTGAAAAGATAGAAAGCCTTCTTAATAAAGCTTCTTTAAATAGTCCGCTAGGTAATGTAGCTAGTAGTGACTTTAGCATATTATACAGACTAGTTGATTTACAGTCTAGAATTAAAAACGACCTTCCTACTGAGATTGATTTTCTTAATGGTGGAGATGCTACACAAAAGAAAGAAGCTAAAAAGAAACAAACTCAGCTTGATAATCTGAAAGATCTCAATGATGAGATGAAAAGATTTATGGGTATCCATAATCTTATAGAAAGGGCTGCTTCTGGAAGTACTGAAGCTAAAACTCAGTTGTCAGAAATAGCTAATGCTATTAAAGGAAAGGTAGCTGTAGTATCTGAGCCAGATCCTATTACAGGTCAGATTAGTATGGAGTTTGATTCTGAAGAAATTTCAGATGATGCTTTTGTAATGTCTTATCAAAAAGATCAGTTGTGGAGTTCTTATGCTAAATATTCTAAGAATATAGCAGATCTTAATAACGTATTTCCTATACTAGAAAGCCTTGAAAATTCATTTGATGACTTTACAAGCTTTCTTAAACTTAATAATGATGCTAAGCGTTTTGCAGGTTTCCTAGATATTCTAGCAGATCCTAATAGTATTTATGCTATGTCGGATAGAATTATGGGTGCTATGAATAAAGCAAGTGAAAACAGTGCTAATCTAGTAAAAGAAGCTGTAAATAAGTTTAATAGTATAACAAACAATAATGAACTACTTCAAGACCTTGTAGGACTAAAAGTATATTTTGCACCAGAAGAAGTGGAGAACTTCTTTAAAAAAGGTATTCTTCCAAAGGTATTTTATGATGCTGGAACCGGATTACCTATTAAAGAAACAGATCCTAAGTATGCAAAGATTATAGATTTTATTACAAGGTATGAGCAGCTTAAGGGTGTAACTTTTTCTGGTAAACCTGTTATGCCTCCTGCACCTGCACCGGGCACTCCGGCTTCAGGAGGAACATCAGAAGAAGTTGAGACAGCATCGGATGATAACTTACCTGAGGCAGAGGATGATGAAGAAGAGATTACAGATGAAACTCCTTTAGATAAGTATCCACCAAAAGTCAAAGCTGAACTTATGGTTGAATACAATAAAGCTGTAGCAAGAGCTAAAAAGATAGATGCTTTAATTCCTACTATAGGAGACTGGCTAGCAGATAGTCCTTCAGCAAAAGCTATTATAGAAAGAGCTTCAAGAAGAGGAACTATTGTAAAGAAAGACATTACAACTCAGATTACAAAAGAATCACCTAAGTCAATTGTGGGTCCTACTCCAGCTCTTGCTGGTATCTATGATACACCATTTAAATTGGTTCAAGGTGTTGGTTATCAGCAAGTAGATGATGATGGAAAGCCTGTAACAACTGCTGAGGGAGAACCTATTATTGCTAGAAGAGTTACTTCTATTATTGACAAAATAATAGATAAAAGTGAAGAGTCATTAAAATTAGCTCAAGATCGTGGTAATATTTTGGATCAATGGCTTAAAGATTTTTCTACTCCTGATCCTACTACTGGTATATCTCAGAAGGATTATTATCTAAATCTTATTGCAAACTACAATGCTAAACTTCCTGGATCAGAAGCAGACCTAGCTGATTATGTTATGACGCTGATAAAGGGCACAGAACTTACATTAAAAATTCAAGGTGATAAGCTTGGTATTAATTTTAGTCCTGGTACTGGTAAAGATCTAGCTAATATAGGTATGGAGTTAGCAAGAACTTTTCATGATTCTGTTTGGTATCCTGATGTACCACCGGTTGTTGGTATGATTGAAGGTAAACTTACCGCAGGTACAATGGACTTACTTCTTGAAAAAGATGGTAAGTATTATATCATTGATTTCAAGACATCCTTTAAACCACGTAGAACTAAAGAGTTCTATACACAATCAGATAAGGTTCAATTAAATGCTTATGCTGACAATTTTGAATCTATGACAGGTTTAAAAGTTGAAAGGCTTCATATCTTAAATCTTCTTGTAAGTTCTAGTTCTGATGGTAAAAACATTACTAGTATAAAATTTGATAAGTATCCTAAAGCTGACAGTGATAAAAAGACAATTCTTAGTCCTCCAATAACGCGTGAATCTGTAAATTCTATTCTAGGATATAAAGAAGGAAAAGCAGATGAAGAACCTGTAGTTACAGATGCTATAAAGGCTATAGAAACAAGAAGACAGGAAACTATATCTAACATTCAATTTGTAGAAGAGAGAAATGAGTATGCTACATTATATGGTGAACAAAAAGAAAGACTAAGAGCAAAAACAGAAGAAGAATTACTATATAAAATCAAGGCTGCATATGATGCAGAACTAGTTGCTGAATACAGGAAGCAAGAAATAGCAGAGTTTAGAAGAGATGTAGAAGATGCTGAGTCATTTATAGTAAATGGTAGAATAGATTCTAAAAAAGTAAAGGCTTCTAGTAATGCAAAAGCTAAAGAGATCTATGATAGGTATGATGACCTGATTACCCCACTACTAGAAGAAGCTAAACCTGCTCCAGCAGTAGACGCTGCTCAACAAAAAACATTATTTAAGGTTTTTGAAAAAGCTTTCTATGAAGGTAATGATAAAAGGTATGACGACATATCAGATGAAACGTTAGCTAAGCTTTCTCCTGCTACCCGTCAGTATCTGCTGAGCCTTTATGAAACGCTAAAACCATTCAACTCTACTTTTCAAAGAATGGGTAAAATTCTGGACAAGCAGACTAGCAAAGAAATTACAACAGAAGATCAGAAGATAAAATATGTTACCTCTTCTTACTTTGGTGGATTGGGTCGCGGATCAAGTGAGTTAGGATCACCCGCAAATCCTAAACACAAGGATCTGGTGCTACCAGTTCCTACTGCAGATGTGCTGACTAACATCAATGAAGTATTTGGTGCAAAATTAACTGATGCAGAACTAGCTGCTTTAGAAGGTAAACCAACTACAACAAAAGTAGATTGGAATACAGTAATAGATAGAGCTAAATCAGCACAAGAGATAGATAAGATCATGGATCAGATCTATGCTGCTAATGCGTCTACTCCAGAGTTAATTGATAGAGCATTAGTTAAAAAAGAATCATTTAAAAAATCTAAAGCTAATGTTCCAACAAGATTTGGAGGTAAATTAATTTATGCTCCTTATGGTACTGTTGACCCAATCATCTTTGAAAAGTATGATATTGTAAATGCTGATGATGTTTTAAAAGAAGTTCTTAGAGAAAACAACTTATCAGAAGATCCTAATTTTGAAGAAAAGCCAGGGGCAGTATTATATGCTTCTCCAAAGAGAGCTATTCTTGAAAACAACGTAAAAGAAAAGATAAAAGAACTTCTTAAGTCTGGTAAAACTGTAGTATCTTCTAATTGGTTCTTAAGAGCGGAAGCTAATGTATTTAGCTCACCAAGTTCTTCTAAGGCTTTGTTTGTAAAAGAAGCAGACTCTGCTGAATCAAGCATAGATCAGTTTAATGAATATGTTGCTAAGGAACCAGCTAGACAGGCAGCTTATGATATAACTCAACAAGAAGGTTGGGAAAGTATTACAACTGATACCAAAGGAAATCAAGTTGAAAAAAATACCAATAAAACCATAAAGGAACTCTTTGAAAAGGGTGCAATAAACTCTACATTTGTAGAGATGCTAGTTAAAGCGCCCAATCTTCAAAAACTACAAGATGCTCTGGCTCAATACCGTATTCCTGAAAACAGATCTTTGTTTAACAAGAAAGATAAAGAAGGAAATATTGTACCTATAACTTTTGAAGAACTTGCTGAAATTTATGATAAAAGAGTGAGAGCTTTTTATAATCAAAATTTAATAGAACTAATGGATGTTGCTCAAGCTAATGAATTCATTTTTGACTTAAGAGATAAACTTGCTTCTGAAAAAGAAGGAATTGTTGATAATATGGATGAAGAAACAAAAAATGAGATTAAAGAAGCAGTAAATTCTGCAACAGATCCTGCTACTAAAATTAAGGATATTCAGAATCTTAATGATGAAGTTAATAATACTTCTGAAGAAGAAATTGATAATGAGTTCCTTGATAGTCTTAAGGAATGTGATAATGGAAAACAAATAGATTAAACATTATAAAGCATGGTTTGCGTACTTTCTGAAAATCAAGAAAGAGCTTTCTTAAAAAGAATTCTCAAAGATATTCAATCTAATATTAAAACGGGGGTGCCATTTGACCTAAATGGTTATATGTCAGGCATTTACAAAAAAGTACTAAATGCTACTAGTAATCCTGATATGGCTATTACTTATGCTGCTATTATTCCAGAGAACTTAATGAGTTTATTGGGACCTATTGCAGAGATAAGAGATTACCTTATTCCTTCTATTGCACAGATTAATGAGCAAGCTAAAGCTTATGCTGCAGATCCTATGAATGTTGTATCTTTTCTGGGTCTTGATCCAGTTAAAGATCAAAAGGACTTAGAAGCTGATATTAAAAGTCTTAATGAAAAGAAAGATGCTGCTGACAAAGAAGATGAAAAGAGATCTAATATTGCCAAAGCAAGTATCTCTATAAGACCTTATACATTTGATAGTACAACAGGAGATGAAACAGATCCTGACCTAATGTTCAGCTATGCTTTCTTGAAGAATGTATTAAACAATGGACAGACTGACTCGCAAGATACGGGTTACTATGTTACATTGATGAGTTCTAAAGAAGCATTACAAGGTATCACAGTTAATAACAAATCTTATACATCCGGTGTATTACAAGTAATTACAGATGTTAATGGTAACATCTTGTACTTTAATAATGATTATCAACCGGTAAATAAGGAAGAGGGGGCACCTGTATTCTTTAGACTCCGTGAGAAAAGAGATACTGTTCAGACTATCAAGGAGCTTATGTTTACTCAGAACTTCACAACAGAAGAAGCTGAAGAGTATATAGAAATACAGAGAGCTAATGTAAAAAAGAAAAAGGATTTTGTTCTTGCTGCCCCTGGTAGAAAAGTAGTACAGAGTATTACAGGTGGTAGCTACGGCTATATTCCTGATGAAGACTCTTATACAGATCTTTCTACAGCAGAGGACATGTCAGAGAATCCTCTAAAGAGAACTAATCAGTTCAAAGCTTTTAGTAGAGGTGCTTACAAAGATGTGGTACCATTTAAAATGAATTCTGTAGATTCAGACCAAGAGTTTCTTGAGGATGCAATCAACATCTTACTAGGAGAAAATCTAGTGGATGAAAGAGGTAAAAAATCTCCAGAAACACTTCTTGTCTATAGAGAGAAGTTTTTTCAAGTTTACTTTGGTAACAACTATGAGAATGTATTCTTTGGTAAGAAAACAAAAACTAGAGGTAAGCTTTATGTAATGTTTGCCGATGGTAAAAAACTTGACAAGCCTGTTATTGCTACTAGAGAAAATCTTAGAGATGCTTTAGTAAACAACATTGTAAAAGATAATAAGACAGGTGAAATGGTCCCTGTACTACATGCTTATAACGTTTATTCTAAAGATGGTGAAACAACACCTTCTTACCAAAAGAATACAGATGGCACCATTACTTTAAAAGGTAATGGTACTAGTCCTGTGCAGTATAGAAAGTGGCTTCAGAATAACTCAAAGACCTTAAAACCTTTTGATTCTACAACAGGAAAGTTTCAAGACTTGAATGGCTATTTCATTTTTGAAACTATGAAAGAGCTTGAGGGTGAGGGAGTTACAGAACAGAAGGTTAAGACTGAGAAAGAAGTAACTACTAGTGGTACTATTACTTACTCTACTACTGAAAAATTAAGAGAGCTTCATAATGAAGGTAAGCTCTTGTACACAATGCGTGTATCAGAAAAACAAGCAGCATCAGAGAAACTTAAATTCAAGGGTCTTACTCCTAATAAACATTTTGGTAATCCTTTTACTGGAACAGATGTAAAAGGAACTATTCCTATGGAGGATATTTCTGCTGCTGTAGATGCTTATGAAAAATGGCTTGATGGGCAGAATGTATTTACAGATAAGAATGGTGAACTCCATGATCTATCTGATATTGCTGATAGAAGAGCTTGGATTAATTCTCAGATTGATAGACTTAAACTTAAAGGTGGTGCACAACTAGGCTACTTTAAAGGTGGCTATAGAAGTCATGCCGATGTTCTTAATGAAAGAATTAATGGTAAGGCTGATAAGCAAGTTGAAACAGCTACTACAAATAATCTTGCTATAGAAGTAATCTCTGAAAATTATACTGTTAAACTACTTAGGGCGAATCCTAATAAACTTTTTCTGTTTGGAGATAACAATACTAGAACTGGTAAAGGTGGTCAAGCTATTATTAGAGATGAACCTAATGCTGTGGGTATCTCTACAAAATTATTACCTAAGAATACCCCAGAAGCATTTATGTCAGATGATCAACTTGCTGATAACAAAGCAGTTATAGATTCTGATATTAAAAAAGCAAAAGAAAAAGCAGCTAAAGAAGGTAAAACTATTGTATTGCCTAAAGGAGGATTTGGTACCGGATTAGCAGCACTTGCTACAAAAGCTCCACAAACATTTGCTTATCTAAATCAAAGACTTCAAGAGGAGTTTGGATTTGATAATGTTTCTGGTAATATATCTAAATCTGCAAAATCTGAAGCTAGTCCTGTAACACCAAAACCTGTATTCCAAGCTAAAACTTTTAATAAACCTAGTGCTGCTTCTAGAGAGATAAAAAAGATTAATGATAAAGACACTTTAAATAAACTTAAAGGTCAAGGTATTATTAATGAGTCTGTTACAGAAGAACAAATTAATGCTGCTAAAGAATGGTATGACAGCCATCCTATGAGTCGATTTGTTCCATATGAGGTAATGTTTAACATTATTAATACAGAGAACCCTAACTCTATTGCTACTTTTTCTAGAGCAGGTATTGTACTTTCTAGAGCAGGTATTGTACTTTACAAAGGGTCAAACTTTGCAGATTTGTACCATGAGGCATGGCATGCCTTTACTCAGATGTTTCTTACAGAAGCTCAACGTAAAAAACTTTACAAAGAGCTTTCTAATAAGTCAGGTACTTTCAAAGCATTTGATGGAACTACTGTTACTTTTAAGGATGCTACATCTAAGCAACTAGAAGAATATCTAGCTGAAGACTTTAGACAGTTTATGCTTAATGGCGGTAAGTTTAAAGGTGCAGATAAAGAACCTGTAAAGAAATCTATCTTTAAAAATATACTAGATTTCCTAAAGGCTGTATTTAATATTAGCAATGACACCATCTACAATGATGAAAAAGTTAGTAACCTTCTAGAAGAAGTATATACTAAACTACGTCTTGGTGATATTAATCCTATTCCTTATGGGCTTGAAAACTCTGAGTTTACTAAGCTAGATAAAATTAAAGCTGTTAATCCGGATGAGCAAGATCTTCTTGATGAGATGGGTTATGCACAGGCTATGAAAATAGTTAATGCTATTGATGCTGTATTCTCACAAATAGTAGATAAAGTATCTAAAGAGCACGGTGTTAGTTATGCGGCAAGTCTGTTCTCAGATCCTGCAAGAAGAACTGCAGCTTACAATGAAGTAATTGCTGAGTTTGTAACTAAGTACACAGACCTTTCTGATAAGCTTGTTAATATGTCTACTGATGATGTAGGGTATGAAAAGCTCTATAAGTCAGTTAAGACACTAGAACTTGCTATTACTAACTTTGCTCCTGCTTCTACATTAGGTCAAGAACTTACTCAAGATGATGTAATTAGTGCAATTCAAAAAGACTCTGGTATTCTAGGGTTCCACTTGAAAAAGTCTAAGTATCTACAGTTTGATGAAACATATGACCTTATTAATAACTTAGAGGAAGAAGATCCGGATTCTAAGACTGTAAAAGACAAAGATGGTTATAGCCATAAATCAGGAAATGAAATTTCCATGAGAGAACTGGCAGCCAAAGAAGTCCTTTATACTATTAGAAGTCTATATAAATATGAGGGTGGAAAGCTTCAGTATGATGACTTTGGTTTCCCACAGCTTAATGATTTTGATGTAAGCTGGAATAAGATTCAAAAAGCTTTGTCTGGAAGCATGGGTGTAGAAGATATCTACAAAAAACTCCAAGCTTCAAAAGATAAAGTAATGCAACATCTTTTAGAAAAGCTAGGTAATCCTGATGCTCAAACCGGTATAGAGAATGATCTTACAGCTGAGAGCATAGCTCAAAATGCTTTGTGGACAAACTTTACACAGACCTTTACAGCTACCAGAATTCCTTTGATTCAACTTACTGTTAACTTCCAAATGGATGATAATGGTAATTATATTCTAGAACCTAAGCCTGGAAAAGCCCAAGGAGATCTTAATAGAATTGCTAAAGCATGGGAAGTAAACTTCAGCCGTCCTTATAAAGAGGGTGAGAGAAAGTACATTGTAACTAAGAAAGTAGATAGAGGTGAAGGCAAGACAAGCTTTACAAGTAACTATCTTAATGTTTCAGAAGTTCTCAAAGACTTTAAAGACTCCTATAAAACTAAGCCTATAGACTTTTTAAGAAGTCTTGGTATGGATGTATCTGCAGTACCTGAAATTCAGAATGCTCTTAGAACTAATCTGCGTGTATTAGTAAATGGACTGTGGACAAGACTTAACCATATAAACAATAATAATAAAGACAAGAAGATCTTTATCAATAGTATAAAGGATCTTATCAATATTAAAATTGATGGTAAGACTGAGGACAACTCTTATAAAGAGCTCTTAGCTCTTGAGAGTAGATACTCTGACTTGTATGGCACCGGTATGGTGTACAATGCAAGTGGAGATGGTCAGTTTGAGTTCTCTAAAAATGGAACATTCACTGTTCAGATTAATTCACTTAATGCTGCAAAAGGGTATAATGAGCTTATTAGTGACCCTAAAATGTCACATTTGGATTATGAAAGAAATCCAGCAATGCGTAATAACCTGATCTTAAAGGCTTTATTTGGTGAAAACCTAGGTGCTAAAATTAAACAAGAGACTCCAGGTGGTAGAGAGACCTTTGCTAAAATTGAGTTGATTAACTCTAGTGGTGTTTCTGTAACTATAGATAATGAGTTTGCAAACATTGGTATTGCTACCTCTGATGCAGATGAGATTACAAACCTTTTGCAGAACTTCTATACTACACTTATATATGGAACTCCTGCTACAACTCAGCACTCAGATAAGTCTTCAGCTTATTTGTATAAAATAGTATTTCCTAGTGGTAAAAAGAACTATGTAAACATATTTAAGTTTGCTCAGTACAATAGTGACAAAGACATTGATCTAACTGCAGGTAATCTTGAGACATTGTCACACTTTATGACCTTCTTAGATTCAGAAATTCAAAGAATGGTTAAGCTAAGAAACGGTGATGAGGCTGGATTAGTTACTGTTGGAGATGACCTGTATAAAAATATAGGTGATAAGTTTGTAACCTTTAAAGATATTCTTAGCCCAAAAACTAAAGCTAAGCTTGAAAAAGGAAAATTCATTTCAGAAAACTTCCTAGAAAAGATCAATAGTGCAAAGGGTACAAATTTAAGAAGAGACATTGAAGCTGATATACTAGCATACTTCAACAACATTGTAGGTGAGTTTAAAAAGGATGGAGCTAAGTTTGGTTTGCAAAAAAATCAAAAGCTTATGAAATCCGTTAGAGATCTTTTCTTAAACTCTGAAGAACTCCCTTTGAGTCTTTATGAAAAAGAAAATGAAAACTATCTTGATGAGGCCATCTTTAGATCATTTGTACTGAATGACTGGATTCATAAGCATGAAACAGGTAATCTGTTTTATGGTGATGTAGCTCTTTATAATCTTAAAAAAGAAGAGTATCATAAGAGAAATGCAGCATTTGCAGCTACTGGGGAGATTATGCGTACTGACAATGCTATGCTTAATATGCTAAATAACGTAGCTTCTAAATATAGTTATGCAGATAGTGAATGGTTTAGTAAGTCCGGATATAATAAAAACGGAGCTAAAGTATTTAAGAGAACAATGAATACTGCTGTTCTACAAGATACTAAGAGTAAATCATCTCTAATGGATCACTATAAAGATGCTGTTATCAAAGCTGAAAGAAAAAGACTTGGTGATAAGTATGAAGAGAAAAGAGATGTATTTGAATCTAATATCAATAAGCTTTTCTCTGAGTATGGTAAGATGAAAGAAGGGGATGGTCAAGGATGGATTTCTTTTGATTCATACAGAGCCATGCTTATGAGTCTTGGTAAATGGTCACCTCCTCAGGAACAATTGTATAGAAGAATCCTAAGAAATGAGAAAGTAGATACTGCTACTGTATTGAAGTTCTTCCCTGTAAAGAAGATGCAATACTATGGTCCATTGAAAACCAATGGTTTACCTGTTGTGGGTTTCCATAAGTTTTCTTTGATGCCTCTTATCCCAAATGTTATTGAGGGTAGTAATCTAGAAATTCTTCATAATAGAATGGTTGAGCAAAACATTGATTATGCTTTGTTCCAATCAGCATCTAAAGTTAATACTATTACTAGTAATGGTGTAGTTGATCAGTTCTATCTAGATAATAGCAGAGCATCTAATGAGGTAGCTTTTGCTCAACCGGGCTTTAAATTTACAAACAATGAGATCTTTATTGATTACTTTAAAGATCAAACAGAAGTTCATGATAAATTTAAGGGCACAATTCTTTTCTCAACACAGTTAAGAAAACTTGTAGAGGAAGGTCTTATGGAGCAAGGTGTACCTACTAGTTTTAGAAATGACTTGCCAGAAAAAGAGAAAAAAGAACTCTGGGAAAGTTTAAGTGAATCTGAAAAGCTAAAGGATCCTAACTATAATAAGCTTATAGCTTATGAAAGTCTTATTAAAAAGCATATTGACTTTAAAATAAAAGAGCTCAAAAAAGAAATGGCTTTGCATTTTAAAGATGGAAAGCTTGTTATGTCTCAAAAGTTAATTGACTTTATAAAAAAAGAACTTGAAAGACAAGACCTTGCTGAGCATGAAATTGACTTTATTAAGTTTAGTGAATTTAGTAACTCATTAGTTTATGACTTGAGTATTCACCCATCTGCAGAAACAATTGAAAAACTGCTTGTTGCTATTGTAAATAAGAGAGTTGTTAAACAGAAAATAAACGGTGAAGCTTTAGTTCAAGTTTCTGGAGCAGGATTTGAAAAAGCTAATATTAGAAAAGCTACTGCAGAAGAAAACAGAATTTATGATGATGTAGGATTACCTACCTATGAATTAGGTCCTGATGGCATTGTTAGAGGAATGAAAGTTAAAATTGCTCTTCAAGGAGATTTCAAGAAACTACTGAAGCTTAAAGAGGTAACTATATTGATGAAAGCTAAGACAGGCCGCACTAGATTGCAAGCTCTTAACATGCTTATCAAAGATGAGGCATGGCTTAATGAAGGTGATAACAGAAAGCTTGTTACTATGGCCGGTGTACGTATTCCTGTACAAGGTCTTAATAATATGGAATTTGCTGAAGTTTATGAGTTCTTGCCAGAGGCTGCGGGTAATATGATTATCCTACCAAGAGAAATTGTAGCAAAGGCAGGATCTGACTTTGACATTGATAAGCTATTCATGATGTTCCCTAGTCTTGTAAAGACTTCTAAAGGTATTTCTTTAGTTAAATATAAAGAAGGAAGTGAAGATACTGTTGATAAAGAGACAGCCTACCAACAACTATTTGATTTATACAGACAAAGAGAGGAAGCTTTTCAAAATGTTATTGACTACACTCAAGACAAGATGAATGAGTTTCCTGATGAGTTAAAAAGCGACTTTGAGGATACTGTTAAACAATACAAAGATGCTATTAGAAATGCTAAGAATAATCTCCAGGATGCCTTTGAGCGCCAGGAACAACCAGATCCAAGCCTATATGTAGAACTTAATGAGCTATCATTAGAATTGGAAGAGCTATATTCTACAGCTTCTAAAGAGTTTAGAGATTATAAAAATGATCTTGTAAATCCTATTCAAGATAGAATTGATAATCTTACTTTAGAAATATCTAGTGCTTCAGCAAAAGGTATTGAAAATGATTTGCTCTTTAGTCTTGTAGATATTTTGTCTATGGAGCAGAACTTCTCAGATCTTATTACTCCTAACAGTACAGAATATGTAAAAACTATTGCTGATGATATCTCTAAGTATACAAGAGACTATGATGCATACAAAAACTTTACTACTGGAAGAGAGGATATTATTTCTGGAACCAGAATTTATGAGCTAGGTTATAATAGATACAAACAGTCTTCAAATAACATTGGTAAAAAGACCCTAGGTCTTGGTGCTGTTGATAATACTTATAACACTCTGTTTAACAGGGTTGGTGCTTACATGGTAAGAACTGCAGAAATAGGTTCTAAGAAAAACCCATATGACATCATCCAACAAATCAGAATGCCTCATAACACCATTAGCATTAATGATGAAGATGTTATATCATTGTCTAATATCTATGATGTAGAAGGTAAGTATAGAATTTCAACTCTAATCAGCCAAATGATGAATGGTTGGGTTGACGTTGCTAAAGATGCTTGGATTTTTGATATTAATGGTAATAAAGAAGTCAGCCCTACTTTGCTATTTATGGTACAGGCAGGCGTGCCATTAGAACAGGCTATCTATTTTGCAGCACAGCCTATTGTTAGAAAGTATGTAGAAGAACAAAGAAAAGCTAAAAGTACTTTTGCTAAACCTCTTAATAGAGAACCTTCAAGTCCTAACATGTATAGGGTTGAAACAAGATCTAGAATGATTAAAGAACTTCTTCCAGAAGATTTTTATAATAATTATTTTGAACCTTATGTAGTAACAGAAAAAGGAAAGATATTAGGTAGTAAGTTTGACTCTAACTATATTAAGAAAACTATTTATACTGAGTTTGTACCAACCTTTCTTAATAACACAGGTGAGTATGAAACATCTGCTCCAGACTTTAGTGCTAATACTCTTAAGAAAACTTTAGATGGCTCTTCTACTAAACTTCAAGATTTACAGGTATTACTTCATTTTATAGAACTTGAAGAGATGTCTAGTGCCACTACCCAAGTCAAACTTTCTATGAACTTTGATACTCAAAGATCTTCAACACTAAGGTCTGTAAGAGAATCTTTAGCAAAAACTCTTGCACTTAAAACTGATAACAGGTTCCCAAATGAAATATTAGAAAAGCTTGAAAAGGAATCACCAATTGGTGCATTTAAGATTCATGATGAGATAATAAATCTTATTGGAGGAATGTTTATTTTAAGAGATCATCCTTCTCTAAATAAGCTTATAGATGAGATGACTAATATTTATCCGGATGCCTTTACAGAAAAGTATGGTCATATATTCAAAGATACAGAAGCACTTACAAATGCTATCAGAAATGACTTTACAAATTATGTGTTCCAAAGCTGGTTAATAGATCCTAACAGATTTGACCCAAAAGCTCCTTATAATAATTTAGGAATTGACTTTGAAGTTAAAAAAGTTCTAGATCTAGAGAGAGGTGCTTTTGTAGAAGGAAACACTCTTTATGTTGATGAAAGAGCTCTAAATGATCATGTCAAAGAAGATCTATACTCTTCAGAAAATTATTGGTTAAAACAGGCATTATCTCCTGTAAGCCCAATGTACTTACATGGTAATACAGAAGCTGAAAAGAAAGCTAAGTATTACAGATTTGTATATGAAAGAGAGACTTTAAGAGCTACAGTTCCTTATGATAACTATAAAAATACTCCTGACTTTGAAGAAAGAAAGAATGCTATTCTTATTTCTGGAATACTAGATGATTATAGCAATGCAGCTAATTTTGAAAAGATTGTTGGTAGAAGAGCTTATGAAGATTACATAAGAGATTTGGCTTTGCTAAATAATCTTAATGTCCAATTTATGTTCAAAGATGTTAACTCATATGCTACACAAGTAGATAAGTTGACAATGGATCATAAGAACTTACTTACTGATTATAAAGTACTTAGCTCATTGCTGTTTACTAATATTAGAGGAGTAAGAAATCTAAAGCTTTCAGAAATCAAACTAACTGCAGATGAAGTAAACATCTATCATGATGAACTAGAAAGACTTGCTGATCCTCGTATAATGAAAGTGGAAGACCCTTTTGAAAATGCTAGAATTAGTAAAATCTTTGCAGCGTTTCCTTTCTTTGCTTTCTTCCAAGCAGGTCAAGGGTCTAAAAATAGATACAGCCTATCAAGATTGATATCTACAAAAGTTTATAGTGAGATGTTAAGTGAGGCATCTGCCTTGGCTATTAAAAAGCTAGATGCATCAAAAGACTTTATAGATACCTATAAAACTAAATTTAATAATCTGTATGCTAAAGAAAAAAGCAATGAGTTTGGTTTAGAGGAAGAAGAGGTTGAGGCTAAGTTGTTTACAGCTTTGTACATGAAAGATTATTCTTTAGGGGAATCTGATGAAAATCTAGAAGCACCACTTCCAAAAGCTGCAAGCATGGGCTCTTCATACTATGATCCTAATGTTAATCTTTATGATATACATCCGGCTGCTAAATCAGAAACATTGGTTAAGTACATTACTTCTAAAAGTAAAGCTAATAATAACCTAGTATTTGCTTTTGATGACAGTCTACAGCCATACTCTACAAAGTATCTACCTGTTAATACAGGTGCTAGAAAGAATGGTTATAATGGAACTACTCTTTTTGGAAGTATGCTGGCTAAGAGTGAGTTAAGTAAAGAACAAGCTGTAGGTCTTATAACAAAACCGGTTGCAGTTGTAATGGGTCCAGAAGAACTGTTTAGAGACTCTGATCCACAGCAACATGCTAATAATATCAAGAGAATTGATGCTTGGATTGAAAAGTTGAAATCTCTTAGAGATGATGAGAAGAAAACCATTATCTTTAATCTAAAGGGTCATGGTCAAGCTTTCTTAGGATATGGTAGAAATGAATTTACTGATCATGCTGAAAGTAAGATAACCAAAGATCCAGTAGCCCTAGATAGTTTTGTATATTTGTCTGAGCGCCTGTATAAGGAGTTTGGCTATATCAATCCTATGTACAAAACTGTAAATAAGAAGAGCTATAGTGAAACAGTTTTAAGTAGCCAACCTATTACAGATGAGATGGTTAAAGAAAAATTACGTCAATGCTTTTATAGTTAAGTAAAATGAATAGTTGCCCTAATAGAATAAGTCCTGAATGGAAAGCTTTATCAGAAGCTGTAGGTGAATTTGAAGCTATGCGTGACTTTATGGAGTATGGAGATATCCGTACTCCTAAAGAAGTGCAACAGAAAATTAGTAAATCCAAAACAGAAAATTCTAAACCTATCCCTTTTAATAAACAACTTGATGATCTTCTATTAGATTTTGTTAAAGGTCTTAAAATTAATGTAGTTGAGCAACCTGAGGAAATTGTTACTACTTTAAGGTCACTTACTGGGTCACCATTAGCTGCATTTGATGTCTTACAAAAGTATTTAGCAATAAAAGAAGACCGAAATCTAGAGACAGTACCAGAAGTAGTTGCATATATTGCCTATACTTTTCTTGGTCAAAAATCTAAATTGGGAAAAGACCTTTGGTATAATATATCAAGTTGGGATAAATACGATTATTACTATAACAAGTTTGCTCCTTTTAAAAGATTAGGTGAACCATCTTTTACAATGGATGATGAAGTAATTGAATCAGAAGATCTGTTTAAAAACAGAAATAACTGGGCTCATAGACAAGTAATAGTTGAGTTTATAAAACAAGGTTTAGTTGGTAATTTTCAAAAAGATATTAGTCCTGAAGTCACTTTTGATAATCCTGATTTAGATGCTAAGTTTTTTGCTAAAAAAGGATTCAAAAATCCTTATGTAGAAGGTAAACTTTTGTCTATCTGGAACAAACTTTACAATTGGATTAGAGAACATATTCTAGGTGTAAAAAAGTTTGATACATATAATCAAGAAAAGCTTAATAATCTTCTGTTAGACATTGTTGATAATGTTTATAAAAAAGACTATAGTAAGTTTATTCGTGGTGTGTATGAGAAAGATGGTAAGCTTTTTAAAGCTGATGGTACTGAACTTGAATTAAAAGATTATGATAAGACATTAGAAAAAGATCAATTTGCTAAGTCTCTTATTTTAAGGTTAGTAGAAAATCCTTATGTCAATTTTAAACTTTCAGGATCACAAGTAATCAGAAAATATGGTAATTTGTGGCGTGATGTAAATGAAGATCTTCATGATATTGACGGTGTTATTACTCTTGAAACATTTAGAAAAGAACAGAATGCTAAAAAGTTTTATGAGTGGATTACAACTCGTGGGTTAGAATTAAAAAATGCTGAGAGACGTAAGCAATTCACCAAAGAGATAATTCCATTTTTAGAAGAACAAGCTTGGTATAGAAATGTACAAGACATGTTTCCTTCTTGGACATTAGGTGCTACATTTATTGGAAAAGATCATAAAAAAGGTGAATCTGTAACTATATCTGGTTATATAGAACATCCAACAGAAACTGTGCTTGTAAAAAATGCTGATGGTACAGGAGCTAGTATGTTTTTTAAACCTTCAGATAATGGTAAAATTTTACCTAAAAGATATGTATTAGATTTCTTTTTAAGAACTGCAGAAGGTAACTACCCTGAGATTTTTGATAATTATTGGAAAGATTGGAAACAAATCTTTGAAGCTAAAATAGCTATGGGGCGTTCAAAAGATATTAGTGATCTTATCTACTTTGATCCTTTTATAAATGATAAGTATAAATTTACATCAAAAGGTTACAGATATTTTTCATTTTCTGAAACACAATCAAAAATAGAAAGCTCTGATATAAATTCTGAAGAAGCTAATGTTGCATTCTTCAAAGAATTAGGTAATTACAATAACAAGTATACTGCTCTTACAGAGCCTTTACTTGTTAATGAAGAAACTAATAAGAAAGACAGAGGAAATGAAATTGCCAATAAGCTAGCTGCACTCCTTGCTAATAATATAGAAGGTCTTAGTGTTGAAATGGTTACTGAGGAACAAGCAGCTCAGATAATTCAAGATGCCGGTATTCCTTATAAAAATGAAGCAGCTTTCTATGTAGGTGATAAAGTATACTTTATTGCTGATAGAATGACTACTGAGATAGTATTCCACGAGTTTGCTCACCCTATTGTTAGATCTATAGCATTGTCTAACAACACCTTGTTTAATAATTTATATAATCAAGTAGCCAGCACACCGGAAGGAAGAGAACTAATCAATGCTGTAAAAAGAACCTATCCTGAGTTAAAGGAAGGTTCTGATCGTTTTAAAGAAGAGGTTATAGTATTTGCCATATCTAAAGCGGCAAATCTTAAATATAACAACAAAGCAAAAAGTACAGGATTTGCCAAGTTTATTAAGGATTTGCTATTTGCTGTCAAGCAGATGTTCCGCAGACTATTAAAAGGTCAAAAAATATCTATTGAGAAACTTGACGTTGATACTACTTTGGATCAATTGGCTGAAATGCTTAATTCTGAGAAGTTTAAAATCAACACAGAAGTACTTAATCAAGAAGATGTTATAGCATTTGCTAGAGATATAAAACAGCAAGTAATGGATGACCTGCTAACATTAGAGCAGTCAGACATGAATAAAATTACCCGTGAGTTTTCTAAAACCTTCCTCAGACAGAGAAAGATAATGGAAGCTACTAAGTATACTGAAGTAAAACAGTTGTTTGAAAACAAACTTAAAAAATCAGACTTAAGTGAAGTACTTAGTTATCTAAGAGAATATAATATTTCCGGTGAGGTATCATTTAAGACTGATGAAGAAGAAATAGAATATCTTACAAACCATGCTTTAGCCCTATATAATAGCTTAGAAAAGCTTAATAATATGGGTAAGAAGGCTGTGGGTCAGCTTAGAAAGATAGCTACTGAAGAAATTGATGATAAGCAGGCTTTATTAAGAGCCTCTAATCTTAACAAGTTTATTGTAGACTGGCTTTCATTCTTGGATTATATCCAACAAGTAGCTGACAGCGAAGTATATAGAGATAATCTAACTCCAGATAATGCTCTGTTCTCATTGATTAGTGAAGCAAGAAATAACCTGCAAAGAGGTAAAAGATATACAGATGATATCTATAGCGAAGGTGTTGCCGACCTAATAAACACTCAACTAAAGCCTCTGAATGATAATATTGAAGCATACTATGAGAGAATAAGAACAAAGCTTAAAGCTAAAAATGCTCCTCAGTCTTTAATTGATAGATATGAAGAAGAGTACAATGAAGTAAGACTTACACCAGAAACTGTAAAGAAACTAATTGAAGGTGAACTTGGAGATGCACATGCTCTTAATAGTTTCTTAGAAGGTTATATGTATAACCAAGATCCAGTAGTATTTGGATTTGCTTCTTATGTTAAAGATAGATATTCAGAAATGTATGCTGAAATACAAAGTAGCTTTAACAATTTCATTGACTCTATTGATGGCTTAGCAAGTGCTGCTGGTTATAAAACAGCTTATCAAAGAATGACTATGGGTAAAGACCTATGGTTTCTAGATGCTGTATCTACTAATAAAGAAGATAGTAAACCAAAGCTTGTATGGAAGTTCTTAACTCCATTCAGAAACTACCAAAAAGATTATAGAGATCTTAAAGATAGATTATCTGCAGCGCATGATAAAGTAAATGAAAATAACTCTAATGATAATAACAAAGAGCTTATCAATGCTATCACTGATCTAGCAGCATTTGAAAAGAAATATATGAATCGTAGGTATACAGATGAATACTACGAATTGTATAATATGTTTAATGATGAGATTGGTAAAACGGCTTTCTTAGAAAGAGAAAAAATTATAGGTGAATTAAGGGCCTATAACGGAGAGATTACTGATCCGGAGGAGCTTCTTAATAATATTACTCTAAGTAGAGAAAAGCTTAAAGAACTTAAGCAATTGTCTTCTTTTACATATTCTGATGGTACACCAAAACCTATAGACTCAGATGATTATGCTGTTGCTAAAAGATTGCAGGAGTATAATAAACTAAGTAAAAAGTTCCATGAATGGAAGCCTAGAGAAGGCGCATTTGAAAGTGCATATCTTCATTTTGAAGATCTTGTTGCTACTAAGTATGGTAGAGGTAGTGAAGAGTATGATACAAGTATGGAAGAATGGATAGAGAAAAATACTGTCCGTAAAACTTCTCAAAGATATTTTGATGATAGAAATAGAATCTTTACACAATTATCTGCTCTATCATCTAATGATGCTGTTCTAGAAGAAATTAATGAGCTTAGAGAAGAGTTGAACTCTTACATTGCTCCTTATAAGGATCAGAACTATATTCCTATTGGTTCAGATATACCTCCAGCAGTTGTAAAAAGAATTAAAGAGATTGAAGAAGAACTTAAAGAATTAAGAAAGAGTTCTTCTACAGCTCCAAAAGGAATGACTAAAGCTGAGTATGGTGTTTATAAACTATACAATGAAACTCTTGATGCCTATAAAATAGGCGCTGGAGCAGCACCTTCTGCTGACTTAACTCTACAGTATGAAGTTATAATAGAGAGACTTGCTCAATCTAAACTAAGTCAAGAGGATATTGATAAATCACTAGAAATATCTCAGCTGTACTATGAGCTAGATCTTATTACTAAGAAGAGTGTAAGTCAAAACTATCTAGATACCTTGAATAGCTTTATTCAAAGTACCCCTAAGATGCTAGATTACATTCAAAAGAATTTGAATATTAGTGAGTTTAGTGAGTCAGATGTTAATGATCTTCTTCTAAGAGAGCCTGATATGATTAATATGGCTGTCTTATTCAAAATGAATCCTGACTTTGCTGACTGGATATTAAAAAACCACAGCACCTATACAAATCAGGCTGGGCTTAATACTTATTCACCTTTGTCTATATGGACATATAGCAGGCCTGCAAGTAGTGATTACTATGAGCAGACAATTATTTTTGATAATGAAGGTAATGAAATCAAAAGAATTGATGGAGTACCTACAGCTGAGTATACTTACAGAACTGTAAAAGACTTCTATGTTGATGATGCTGGTAATGAAGTTAAACTTAAGACAGAAAGAAAAACCATTCTAGACTGTTTTAATGAAGGACTCTCTATTGAAAACGCTACTGTTGATATGCTAGGTAATTTCTTACCTAAGATTAATAATACAGATAGGACTTACATCAATGAAGATTACTTTAACTTAGAGAAAAATGATCCTGCTAAGTTTAAGCTTTTAAATAAACTTATCCAAGAGCATCTAAACTTCCAAACAAAACTTCCATATGATAGCCGCCTAGACTTAGAGGCACCTAGATATGGCCAAGAAGACTATGAGATCTTTACTACTACTAGACAAAATCCTTTAAGTGTTTGGGCTGGTAAGGTAAAAAGATTCTTCTCTACTGCAGCGGATGACCTGGAAGAGGGATTGAACCCTACCTATATGAATGCATCTAATACTACAGACTTACTAAATGATGCTTATGCTAAGGTTCCTATTACTGGTAAGTATGATTTGCCTAGTGAACAAGTATCTATGGATGTCTTGAGAGGTATGACTAGATATATGCAATCTGGTATTAAACAAAAAACTCTTATAGATATGCTTCCTACAGCTCAGGCATTAAGAAGTATATTACAAGATCCTGGTAGAAATGAGGAAGCACTTAAGAGAAAACTAAAAGGTTTTACAGCAGTTGTTAACTTGTCAACCGGATATCTGTATCCTAAAAATTCTCAGCAAATGAGCATAAGAGCTAAGGCTATTAATGCTTTTATTGAAAGAGAGTTTGAAGGAAAAACCCAAACAGGTTTTACAAAGAACATGGGAGGTCTTAATAAGTTTGTTAATGGTATTTTTGGATTATCCTCTACATCATTCTTTGCCTTTAACTTACCATCTACCCTTAAAAATACATTTGGTTTTAAACACCAAGCTATGATTCAGGCCGCTGGAGGTAAGTATTTTACAGTAGGTGATTATTTGAAAGGAAGTATGTGGGCAAATGCTACATCATTTGAGATAAGTATGCAGCTTTATAAAACTACTTCTAGATCTTTGAATGTTCAGTTAGTTGAGATGATGGATCCACTACAAGGTAGATTGATGAAAAAAATCACTCAAGGTGTAGGAACCACTAGATCTTTATTTAAGGACACTGCTACTCTTGGTTTTTCAACCAATGTAAGACAATGGACTGAACTAAATGATTCCTTAAGTATTTTTGGAGCAATGCTTACCAAAACATTGGTTGAACAAACAATGCCTGATGGAACTGTAAATAAAATAAAATACAGTGATGCTTGGGAAGTTGTTGATGGTAAAGTACAATTAAAAGAAGGTGTTGATGCAGAATGGGCTCCTACAGGAGCAAAGTATAAAAACTTTATAAAGACAGTGCATGGCTTGATTAATAATATAGCCGGTGCTTATTCTCAGTTTGAAAGTCCAGAAGCAGGTAGATACCTACTATTCAGAGTAATTGCTAATATGAAAACATACTTTACAAGGATGTTTATGGATAGATGGCAATACAGATATAGAAATGGTAAATTTTTACCAAGATATGATGCTAATCTAAATGATGTGAGCAAAGGTTTCTATATTGACTTTTTGCAGACAATGGCTATGATGTTTAAAACAAGAGGTAAATCTCTAGCTTATATGACACCTGACCAAATTGTATCACTAAAGAAAGTCAGCATGGATACAATAATGCTTGTTGTATTACAGGAAATACTTGTAAAACTATTCTTTGGCTTTGATCCGGATGATGAAGACAGGTTTGAAAAATTGAGAAAGAAAAGTGGACCTCTTCCAACACCTTTCACATCTGATTCTGAGGACCCATTTCATATGGATGGTTGGATTTCAAATCACTTGCTTAACCTTGCTATGCAAACAAGAGCAGAGAATGAAGCTTGGATTCCTTGGCCAGGTATGGGTCTAGATGATTATCTAGGTCTTATCAAAATGGAAAGTATCAGTGTTAAGAGTACAATGGATTACTATCAAAACATATTTACTTATTTGATAGACTATGCTACTGATGATCCTTCAGGACGCTATAAAAGAGATGTTGGTCCTTATAATTGGCAACAAGAAGAGTCTTCTAAAATTGTAAACCAATTAATGAAAGTAATGAGTATATCCGGTACAACTGTTGAACCTATAATATTAGTGCGTAACCTTCAAAAACGTGATAAATAATGGCTAAAGTCCAAACTTCAAAAAACAATTATGCTCCTGACAACTTTAAGAAAAGCCGTCCTGGAGTTCACGCTAAAACCAAATTTAGCAAATTGAAATCTAGTAAGTTTTACAAAAAGCTAAATAGAGGACAAGGATAAAAAGAAAAACCCCGGCATTACACCGGGGTTTTCTCTTCCCTTTAGTTTATCAAAGAGTCTTGAGTGTGGGATACAGACTACTTATCTGATATATTTCTTTCTACTTTATTGATGACTTTTGTAAGTCTAGGTTTAAAGTAAGAAGGACCTTTGAGAATTTTGCCATCTTCTCTGTAAATAGGTTTGCCATCAGCTCCTAGTTTGCTCATGTTGCTTCTGTGGATTTCAGTAAACACAGATTCCATGTACGCTTGAAAGCCATGTTCTACCATTGTACCACACAGAATATAAAGCATGTCTCCTAAGGCATCAGCAACACCGACAACATCTTTATCAAGACATGCCTTTAGGTATTCTTGATTCTCTTCTGCTAAAAGATCACTTCTTAAGTGATATCTTTCTTCTGGAATAAGAGTTAACTCTTCTGAAATGGGAGCATCAAAAGCTTCATGAAACTCTTTTACTTGTCTTAATTGTTTATTCATTCTGGTCTGTAAAGATGATTTTGTCATAGGTAGTTGTTGTATTTGTACCTGTTGGTATTTCTTTATAATTAATGTCCTCTTGGAACATACCCTCTAAAAGAATGAGATAGTTAATAGTATCGCCTATCTTCTCTTCTACAAGAGCTTTAGAAGGAACTGTACCAAATTGTTGGCGGTCATCTATCATGTCCTTAATAGATTGCAAATGCTTACACATAAATTCCCAAGCAACTCCCTGAGGAGTTTTATGGAAACTTAATTTAGAAGCTTGTTCAAAAGTATGGAAAGCTGACTTATCAGCTCCATACTCTGTACCCTTTGCTGACAGAACTTTTCTAATAAGTTCTAACCTAGGCTCTACTACAGTAGTTGTAAATTCTTTGCTTGTCATGTTTTAAAACATTGAAAGTTGTACATTCTTTTTGTCTCCTTCTATCTTAATAATTTCTTTGTAGATCTTATTGATATAGTAAGCTTCATTAACATTGTATTCTGGCCATTTCTTTTGTTCAGCTATGTTATAAACAGTTTGTTTAACAGCACCGGCTTCTACTTGAAAGGTTCTATGATCTACTTTATTGTGTTTATATATCTTACAGCCTTCATCTGAAATATAAGCCCTAACAATTTTATGCAATGGCTTATTTATGACATTTCCATCAGCAAAGCAGGATGATGAGAAGTACCAATCTCCTTTAGCCTTAAGACCTGAACAGTAATCATATATATTACGATTCATGCTCAAATACTTTTCAGGGATAGTATTATAAACAAAATAGTTATAGATAGCTTTTGGTACAATAGCATAAGACTTGTTTTTGTGCAGTGCTAAATTTGAGAACTCAAATCTACCTTTGCACTTAGTAGCCTTATAAAAGTATTCACCATTTTCTTCATAGAATACATAGTCAGGATTATCTTTTTTAATGTCTGACCATTGCTCATAAGAGACCTTCTTTGCTTTATTTACAGCAATATAGTTATTAACATCAGCTATAACTATCTTAGAGTATTCATCATGCTCTAATTGAAGTTTTGTCATATCCTCCCACCTCTTACAAATCTCAAAGTATTTGTCTTTGTACTTTGCAGGAATCATTGTTTCAAGACCGTCTGTGTTTTGCATTAAAGGAATTGATCCTGGAATCTCCATACATATCATTTCATAAAGCATAGCCAAGCTTAGCTGGCCATTAATAGTAATACGCATAGTAAACTCTGGATCATACAGAAAACTATTTTCATCATTGCTCAAACCATAGGTACTATTGAGAATGATCTTATAAACATAGTTTCTTGGATCTTTTTTAGGGATTACTTTTCTTTCATCAAAGAACCATTCATACTGTTCACAAAAAGCTTCTTTAGGAATATGAGCCGGTGACCACTTGTTTCTAATAGCCAGATTAGGATAGAAACTTGTTACATCAGAGGTAATAATAAGCATCTCTTCATTAGATTCATATACTCCGGCATCTCTAGCACCGTGTACACCACCTAAACCAAAATCTGTTCTTACACCTTTGAAGTTAACAGAGTAGCTAAATCCTCCCTTTGTATTAGTAGGATCTATTACTAGATTTTTAAATGCTTCATGAATCTTTTGAAACGGCTTTGTCTCAAACTTTACATAAGGCAGGATAATCTCATTGACTCTAATCTCACTTCTTCTTGTTCTTAGTTGCTTAAGGTCATACTTCTTTACTTTTAGTTTTTCACTAAGAAAGTGTAGAAATAACTCCTTAGCTATTCTTGGCTCAGAAGCACTGTATAGATTAATATTATATTGCTTAGTAAGACTCTGCCGAAGATTAATCTGACTTTTACTCAGATGCATAATGTTCTTGGTAGCCTTTACGTCATTAATACAATAGGAGATAATCTCATTAATCTGTTCCATTGTGGTTATAAATGTACTATGGTGTATAGGCATCTCTTGGATGTTATACCAGTCCATACTAAACTCAATCCACTTAAGACTAGATCTTTTTGCAGGATTATCCCAGTGATTCAATTTAAAGACATCTATTTGCTCAATAGATAAATCTCTTGGAGAAAACAAAGCAAATTCCCCAGCTTGACTCCTTTCAATTGTTTGTTGAGCTATGTTATACAGCTCATTTGCAACAAATTCCGGGTCACCATCAACTAAACCGTCCTGTACTTTTAGTATATACTCAGTTATCTGAGAGTCAAAAGCCAAACCGTTGAAGCTGATATGCCATTCATTGTTTTCTTTGTTTTCATTTAAGAACTTTATTAGTTCTACAGTGTCATTGCGGAGTTTATGTATTACAAAGACTTTTATTTCTTCTGTCTTATAGTGCTCAAAGCATGCTACAAAGCAGTTGATTAAAGTCTCATAGTCCATCACCCAGTGTGATTTTTTCATATGCATCAATATTTTAAGTAGCTGATTACTCTTATAAAAATAAAAAGGGGAGAGAACGTTATCTCTCCCTTTTTTGCTGTACCGTAAAACTTAACTAACCGTTATTAAGAAGCTGGAGTGCTAGGAGTACTCGTAGCATCCATACCTACTAAATACTTTTCAAAGTCAAATGTAGCGTTATTACTACCAAACATTTTAACAATTTGTCTGATATCATCCACATTTGTAATATAGTATTCTTGAAAAGTTTCAAGAAGTTTTCTTTCCTCTTTATAAGGACTAGAACCTTCTGTGCGTATTTTTCTAGTTACTATATCACCATTGTCATCTATTTTGCGGACCATGTGAAAGCTTTGCTTTGTAGTTTTACCTATAATTGCAAGTACTTTGGAATCACGGTCATAGATACATTCTACAAAAGGACAAGACAAATCAATAGGAATCATTTTGAATGTTTCCTGATTGTTCCAATCCGATTTAATTAAAAGCATATTACTCATACTGTTGATTTTATTGTGGCAAATCTACTACAAAACCTAGATCCTTAATAGAAACTGTTATTGTTTCTTTAGTAAAGTCTGGTTTATCACATAGTTCACCAACTGATTTTAATAATTTAGAGTTACACCCTAGAAGTTTTGCATAAGATTCAAAATAATCTTGTGGGTTTAAATAACTGTCAACATAAGCATAATTAGTTTTACTATTGAGATAATAAGTTAGAATTATGCTTTTTGCTTCTTTACTCAATTGAGAGTATTTACCATCAATCACTTTATCCCAATCACTTCTAAAGTCCTGTAAATCAAATATATATAATCCGATATTATCAGGTGCTTCAAAAAATTCATGAAAAAATTGATTTCCTAGTAAGTGCCTCTTTTCAAAAACTTTATAGGCATTATCATCCCTAATATGATACTGACACACAAGTTTTGTATCCGAGTGGATACAATAACCTTCTAATGAAGTATAGGTGTTAATAGGACTAACACTGCTACCCTTAGGTACTAGTAAAAAAGGATATAGAAATACCTTAGATTTTTGAAAATAGTCATTATACAATTTTTTAATCATACAAGGTCTACTTTTTAAAGTGTTACCTTGCCAGTTGCAAATTTGTATGGCAAAGTATAGTCTCTTTTACTATAGTGGTGATTTGCCTGGACAAGGGTTGATTTTGCTTTTTCTGTCCATAGATCCATTGTTGCATCTGAAACAGTAAACACATAAGACTGCTTATATATGTCAATGACTATAAAATTAAATATAATTTTGTAGCCATCAATATAAAATGCATCTACTACTAGCATTTTGTATATAGCAGCTTGTAGCCAGTAGTTGTAATATTCTACACTTTCAGGAAAATCCGCAATTGTTTTACCAGAAGTTTTTAAGTCACTGATTGTGATTGTTTTATCTTCATGGTTTACAATAACACCATCAACTATACCTTTTAGACCAAAGTCTTCAAAGATTAATTTGTCAATAGTAAGTGGGTGTTCTCTGTATATATCTACTGCTGCGCTATTGAGACCAAGACCAAGACTAATTTCCACATCCGGGTTTTGCTTTAGAACCTCTACAGATTCCTTACACTTAGTATAGGTCTCAGTATCAATAACGTCTTTTCCTTCCTTTTCTTTGAGGAAGCTATAGTAACTAATGGTTTGGTCAGTTACTATTTTGTCTACACGTTGTTCATCAGTTTTTAATGACTGATGAAGATTTGCTTCTTTTAAAATATCTATGATAACACTATCAAGAGATTTTAATTCTGAATCAAGAAGCATGTTTTGCTTTGCGTGCTGAAAAACCTTGTCTATAACAGCCTTGGAATTTTCTGATGGTAAAGATAATGGAGAAACCATGAACTTCTCATTGAATTTTTCAGGCTCTAGTAATAAGCAATGTATTACTTTACCTTCAATTAAGTGAGCGCCAAGCTTTTCCTCTCTTTGATTCAGCACATATTGTGAATAAAAAAGCTTAGGTGAGTATAATAACTTACTTAAGCTGCTATAACTAAAGTGAAACTTTTTGGAATAAAAAGCTTCCTCAAGTGCTAATACGTTTATTTCATCAAAATTCATAAGTGTCTGGGATTTGTTCACTTGCAACGTTATTGTTTATTTCAGAAAGCTTTTCTTCATCAAGCTCAATGTGTACAGCTTTGATATACTTAGATATCATACCGACCTTAAGCTGCTTTGAAAGAATTTCAATCATCATGTTTTTAAAGTCACCTTCAAATTTGCCAATCTCTACACTTGTTCTTATAATCTGATCAAAAGTTATAGAATAGCCTGTGACTTTAAGAAAAGACAGCATACTTTGAAAAGCTACAGACTTTGTATACTTTTGATAACGGTGTCTTTGAAAATGCTTTTCAAGCAACAACATTAGGTAATGAGCATTCTCATTAAAATTAGAATTGGCCATCATTGTCAAACCTAATTCAATATTTGTTTCATCTTCATTATCAAGCAATTTGTCTATAAACAAATAGTCATCATTGGATAAAATAGTGGCCCCTAGGTTAGCTTGAATTACAGAATCTTCAACTAAGACTTTATCTTTTATTGTCTGTATAAAGTGATAAGTATCTTGGTCAATAATACCAACTGTTCTTCCTGGAAATTGTAAATTTATTTCTAATTGGGTTTTATCAAAAGCCGATATATTCTCAATAAGCTCTTTTATAAATCTTGAAGGTGTCCAATTAAGAAGAGCATAATCAGTTGTATATGATTCAAGATCTTTTTTCATTGCCTGCAATAGTTCTAAATCTATTTTTTTATGTTTGAACTCATAACTAGAACTCTTAATAAGTGCTAGTATTTTATCTCTATTTAGTGAATTAGTAACAGCATCTACAAGTCTTATCAAATCCTTTCTTAAGTAAAGAGTATTGCTATAAGAAGTTGTAAATAATTTGCTAAAATTGTGTTTATTAACAACAACATGATCTGAATCATTTACATTTCTTACTATAGAAAAGTCATACTTCTCTTTTGCTTCTTTTAGTTTGTATCTAGGAATTAAAGCACTACGATGGATATAAAGTTTTTTAATATCTTTTAAGTCATAGTCTTTGTTTTCTATCATACCGACTTCTTTTAAAATAGAATTTGATAGGTAAGCAGTGCCACCAGAATACGGTAGTGTATCATTAATTGCAAGCCAATGACCTTCAACTGTTGATGACATATCATTATAAAAAAAGTCTTTAATATATACATACTTTAAAAACTTAACACCAGGTGTATCAAGGATTTTTATTTGTGATTCCATAATTTTATTATTAGTAAATTAAAAAGTGAGCCCTGAATGAGCTCACTTTATTATGATCAGTGCAAGCACTTATTTTATTCTCCAAACACGAACCCCGGTACCATAAGCTTTAAAAGCATATTCTGCTTTAGTCTTACTCATCTTAGAGTATCTGCTTGCAGATGTTCTAATGCTATTGAGAAGAGCATGAGGACTTTTAGAAGTACCAGAAGATAAATCTACAAAAAAGCTGTTAGTAACTTTGAGTTTGTCAAAAGGATACTTTCTGGATCTTCCTCTTCTTTTAAAGCAGCTTGCAGGAATTTTAACTCCTTCTTCAATTTGAATCATTGTCATGTGGGTTTTAATTATTGAACTGTTAATTTTACAATTTCTGGATCAAGAAGTAGTTTTTGGAACTTAGTCCTGTTACCTGAAATGATTGTTTTGATAATTACATAGTGTAAATCAAGGGTGAATAGCTTCTCAGACTTCATGATATTTTTAATTCTATCTAGAATTTTATCATTGATGCTATTACCATTAGAATGAACAACTGCATAGTTACTAAAACGGGTTGCCATTAAGCTAGCAATATCAGCTCTATAACCGGATGAGTCATTCATACTACTATGTAACTTTGTCTCAACACTATCCCAATTAGCATCCAAAAGTATATCATGAGGAGATATCAAAATATCTAACTTATTGGCAATGAATGTAGTAAACATTGAAGTAAACTCTTCACCTACACTACCTTCACCAATCATCTGAATAATTCTCAAATTATCCTCAAATGATTTAATGGAGCTTATAGAATTAAAGAAAGTAGTTATACTCCTAGGATTAATATCTCCACTTACTAGTTCAGGATTCATTAGTAAGAAGTTAATACATCTGCTGTCAACCTTATTTTCTTCTGCCCATCTTGCCCAACACTTAATATCAAACTCAAGATGAGTGGTAATAAATCTGGTTCTTTGAGCTTTGTCAATACTGTTTACTAGATACTCACCGTTATCAGGATTAGAGGTTAGTACTATGTGCCAGTCTTTAGGTAGTTTCCAAGAGATGTACTCTTGTCTATCTATTACCTCCATTACTGCTTGAACAAAGCGTAGATCAGCTCTAGTCCAGTCATCCAAAATTAGAATACCACCCTCTTCTTTGCCTTGAATCCATTCTGGCGCAGCATGTGTCATTCTTTTCTCACCTGTAGGTTTGTACCCACTAGAAATATACATTGGCATAGTAGACTCGGTAACCCATTTAACTAGTGTTTCTGAATCTTTTGTCTTAATCATCTCATGCTCTTTCATAGGATAACCTACAAGGTCACCTAGCTCCTCAATGTGGCTCAAATTGAGCTTTATACATTGTAGATTGAGCTCTTCTGCAATTTGGAGAATAGTGCTAGTCTTGCCAAGACCTGCTTCTCCCTCAATATTTATAGCAACTGGTTTCTTACCTTGCCCTTGAATATGCCTATTATTTTCAATCATGTGCTTAATGAAATCCTTAAGCTCATCAGTGTTCAAATTTACATGTGCGTGTGTTTTCTTTGACATCTTAATTTAGTTTGATTACTTGTCCTGGTAATTGTTCATTTAATTTAGATCTTTCACTTAGTACCCAAAGGATTCTTCCTTTTGGTTTTTCTGGTGCAGGAGCCTCACCATCTGTAAAATATATAAGACTAGTATATATTCTTTGATTTGCATTATAATACTCTATAACAGGTTCAAAGCTAGTACCGCCTCTACCATAGATTTTGATATCTACACCTGGTTTATATGAGCCTATATTAGAAATAGCGGCATCACATTGTACAAGGGTAATATCAACACCTGTTCTGTGTATATGATTAATTTCAGAAAAGAATTCCTGAAGCTCATCATTACTTACAGAACCGGATGTATCTATAGCTAGCAAAATATGCTGGCGCTTTTTGATTTTTAATCCGGGATTATCTTCAAATCTCTTGTTAAACTTTCTTCTAAGTTTCTTAGTATAAACCTTATTTGAATTTCCAACAAATCTTCTAAGATATCCTCTCCAATCAAACTTTGGCGGTTCTAGATTCTCAAAAGATTTTAGTATCTGTTCAATCTCTGATGGAACAGTACCTCTACCTTTCTTAATTTCTTCTGCTAGTTTCTCAATGTTATACTTAACTTGATTTTTAATCAACTTCTTTTCTGAGTCACTAAGGTCATTGTATTCTTCCCAAGTATCATGGTTTGGAACCAATGTGTCATCTACATATATCTCTACTTTATCGCTTTTCATAGACTCAAGGAGTTTATTTAGCAAAGGAGAGGTATTATCTTTTTGTGCCTGAAGCAAGAGGTCATAATAAGCTCTTGTACCGGCTTTTATTGGAAGATTTAGTTCTGGAAATGTCTTTAAAGTAACACCACCTTCTGGTAGTTCATCCTCACTAATATATTGATTAATTTCAATATCTGCAGCAATGTTAAAAACATCTTTATCTGAAAAGAGATCTCCCATCATTGGATGAAAGAAGGCCAGGTGTAACATTTCGTGTTTTGTTAAACCTAGTTTGTGTTTTTCACTTAGACTCTCCCAAAAGTTTTCATTTATATAGAGCTTATAAGAAATTCCACTTCTTGCCACACCGGCTGTAGGAACTTTTTCTGTCCAGACTTTATCAGTCATAATAAGAAAAAGCCCGTAATAGGGCTCTCTCAATAATAAATCTTTACAAATTTTGGATATACTTTTATTCTTATCCATTACTAGTAGTTTTTTCTTTTAGCATATTGGGCCATTAATAAAGCATCAATTAAGCCATCATGAGGTTTTGTAGCTCTGGTGCCAAATGTAAGTTTCTGTCCTGGGAATATTCTATTAACAGCAATTAATGCCATAGCCTTGGTATCATTATTAGTTCTACCAGGTTTTTTAATTACCTCTACTCCTTGAAACATCTCTTTTTGCCATTGCTTTGCCGGTACCTTAGTATAAGGAATCTTTAATGCAATAGCTATCATTTCTATAGCACCTGACTGATAACCCATACTAAAGGCTGTAGCTTTACTGGTGCCAAATATGACACCTAGTTTTTCAAAAACCATATGAATCTCTCCATTAGCTTTAGCAAGATCTGTTGATTGAATATATTCAATAAGATCAAACAAATCAGAATAAGAAATTTCATCTTTTATCAATGGAATAGGATATGTTGTCACCTCATCTGAAGAGATAACAGCTATGCCTCCTTTTTTTCCAATATCAATGCCTATGTATGTTTTCATGTTTTTAATGCTTGATTGATAAGTGGTGTTAATGTTTGTTTGACTTTTAGTTGGCCGTGCTTTTTAATAGAATCAGATATATCTTTTTCTAATGGTAGTACAACATAAGGAAGTTTAAAAGCTTCTTTATATCTTTCCATTGCAGTCATACCGGCTACATCATTGTCAAAAATACATACAATCTTTTTGTAATTAGCTTTTAGGTTCCTTACTATTTCTTCTCTAAGCATGCTACCTTCAGAATCAGGAGCTATAAATTCTATAGGATATCCTAATTTTACTAGAGACATGCCATCCTTTAAAGAAGATACTATAACTAACAAAGGTTTTTTAAACTCAAGCTGTTCCATTCCCTGGACATAATCTTTAAGCTTCATAAACTTTTTATCTTTGTTATAAGGCTGATAAATCTTGTACAGAGTACCATCCTCACGGAAGAAACCATATACATAAGGCTTTTCACTTGTAAAGAAGCTATACACACCATTCTCTACTTTGCTAAAAGTAAAAGAACATAAAGGTTCTATGTTATACTTTCCAAGAATATCAGAGTCTATACCGTAGCTTGTCCAATAGTCTGCATCATTCTTATTCCATTTCCTAGTATTATAAGTTTCAAGCTTATAATTAACTTTTGGAACAATCACTTTTGTTTTTGCAGATTCACCGGTGCGCTTTAAGTAATTAGTGTAATCACTAACTATTTTGTTTACAGCATCTCCTAAACTCAGATTAAACATTTCCATGACTAAAGTAATGCCTGTACCACCTTTATCTGTTGAAAAGTCCTTGAAGTAATAATCTCCATTTTCTCTACAAAAAATAACCATTGATGGAACAGAATCTCTAGCATTAAAAATAGACTTGATTTTTACATCTTGTCCTACTAGTGTTTCTGGTAATGAACAATACTGCTCAAATATCCAGTTACTTGGTACATCATATGTACTGCTTACTATAATTTTAGTACTAATCATGGTAGAAAATAAAAAAAAGGGGCCGTGATGACCCCTTTTTAATTGATAACCCTTAATCCAAATCTAAATTAAAGTCAGAAGCAATAATAGTTGTTGTTGGAACATCAACCATCATACCCGCTGTTGGCTCACTTGTACCAAATGATGCAACAGTTGCGCCTCCATCAGTTTTAGCTTTTTTAATATGTTCTTCTTCATTGAAGATCATAACTTTACCATCATTATCAGCACTTTTATAAGAAAAAGCACCTTTTACAGCTTTAGGCAAATACAGATCAAAGTTGATATAACCAGCTTTGTTCAAATATTCACGGCCTGCCACACACATGCTAAGCATTTTACCTTTGAAAGGTTTGTCACTATTGAACTGCTCTACTAGAGATTCAATAGTATCATGCTGATTATCTTGAGACTCAAGCCAAGCTGCAGAATTTGTTTCTACACAAAGGTTTCTTAGAGCTTTCAAAACTTCCATATCACGAGAAATAACAATACCACTCTTAGTAGTGCCATCAGCAAAAGGCCATTCAGTTAATCTAACTTTGCCTATTTGACCTGCATATCTTCCCAAATCCGGTTGGTCCTTATCAATATAAAAACCTTCAAATTCAGGGCCCATATCAGGACCTTCTACTTGAAGCGCCATATGATAAGCACCTTCTTTATAAGGAACTTTTTCAAGTGTTACACTGTTGATTGAGCATTGAATATTACCAGGTTGTAATACTTTTGGAGTTGCTGAACCGCCTCCAGGAATTTTAGTTGTACTAATCATGTTACTTTTTTATAAAACTTATTAATCAATGAATATTCTATCCCAGTGTGTTTTAAATGTACCATCTTCTAGGATTTCAGATAATACAATTTCCTGATTTCTAAGGTGTTCAGGACGTGCACCACAAGATATCTCATCAGTTGTTTTGAAACTTAAGATGTTCTTGTTTCCTTTTCTATACAGATAACCAATGGCATCTGATTTAGAACTGGCAATTCTTTTAAGTTTACCTGTCAAATCTAAGTCAAGAGAGCTAAACTCCGAACCATTTTTTTCTAACAAAGTGTCCTTAACGTGACATAATTGGATTGTTCTTGGAGCCCATGTGCTAATATAACCTACAGTGTTAACGTAAGCTTCTCTTAACCAGGGATATCCAGCACCATTAGCCATATTTAAAATAGTGCCATATTTAGGCTTCCCTTCTGTAAACCAGTTTTTACCCATAGGGGACTGTGAATACAAATGTTCAGCATAAGGAATACACATTTCTTCAAGTGCAGTTCCTGTATCAATTGTAACATACTTGTAAGGCATGTTAGCTCCTTTAATAGCTTTACCAATAGCATTGATTTCAGCTATTGATTTAGCTTTAAGCTTCATAGCTTCAACATAATCAGTACCGTCTTCTAGGTCTAGAATAAGGTTGTCATCTAGTTGAGCTACTAAACTTGTCTTGCCTACTTTAGGCTTAGAAAAGATAATAAGATTCTTTGGACTTTTTACTTCTGCTGACTGTCTAGTCATTGGAAGAATAATGGTTTCACTCATTTTTTAATACTATTAATTAGTTCGTTTAACCATGCTTTCTCACTTACTGGTTTCCAGCTCATAATAGCAGCAAAGTCCTTGATAGTCATTTCAGAAAAAGGAAGATCCCCTAAACTTGACTCTAGGCTAGTAAATCTGTCTACAACAGCAGGAGTATCAGGAATTTTAATTAGCTCACTAACAGGAACTAAATACCTAACATGTCCTAAAGCGTTAGCTTCTGTTATTTCATACTCAGATTGCCAATGAGGATTGTACCTCCATAACCATAGTTCACGGTTATCACTTTCTGAAATGTAGTCCCTACTAACAGCTTCGGTGTATATATCTTCTGCTCTTTTTAGTTCACTCTCAAAAAAGCTTACATATAACTCATCTTTTCCAGATGGTCTATATGCCATTTTTGGGAAGAACAAAGCATTAGGTACACCTAGTCTGTCAAATGAGGGCTGATGTTTCTCCCTAAGGAGAGAAATTTTTTCCTTTGTTGACAAAGGCTCACTTGTTTTTGTACTTATACTCATTACTTATTTATTTATATTGTACCAACTCTTTTCACAGCTTGTGGTGGAGTAGGCATTTCTGTTATTTGCATTCTTTCAAACTGAGCTTTAAAGAAGCTCATCCTTGTGTCACCATTTCTGCATTTTAGAAAGTGCATTACAAGAGTTTTATCATCTTCAATGATATATTTGTCTGGACCATAGAGCCTTATTTTTTGTTTGCCAGGTCTATTAAGTCCTATTAGTGTATCTGCATGCTGTAGCAATGCATCACCACCAAAGATATCTGACTCAAGTATGTAATTGCCGTATTTTCCATCTTCACTTCTTTCAGGAGAATCAACATTACGGTTCAATTGACTCAGAACAATAAATGCTATAGGATACTTTCTCTTTAGTTCAGTTAGAGCTTCACCAAGATTATACAAAGTATCAAATTTTTCTTTTTCAAAAGATGATTTTTTGAGCAACAGACTGTGATCCAGAGTGACTATAGTATTAGTATACTGTACTCTACCATCTTCATCTCTTGTAGCATGAGTATTCATGTACATTTGAATCTGTTCTTTTAGCTCATTAACCGTGATAGGTGTTTCAACCACATCAATAGGCTCATCTTTTCTTTTTTTAGCATGAGCAAGACATTTTCTCAAATCTTCTTTGCTCAAAACACCATCAGCACTACATAGATATTTATAGGTCCTCCCTAAAATACTTGAATATTCCCTGATAGCAGTAGTTCTTGCTAGCATCTCGAATTGGAATTCTAATACTCTAAATGTTTCTCCAGGATTTAATGTGGAAGCTTCTCTGATTATTTGATCTTTAACCAAAGTCTTTCCAGCACCGGGTCTACCACCTATTACAGTAAGTGAATGCCATTCTATTCCGTCTGTAGTTGCATCATTAAATTTATCCCAAGGAGTTTTTATACTCTTTATACGACCTTCCATTCTCCCCTGCATGTATTCTAAGGACTGCTGAAATCCTTCTTTGTGACTTTTCCATAAGGCAGGTGTTTCCATATTTTTTGAGATAAAAATACCGGCATAGCCGGCATGACTGTAAATATAATAAAACTTTTAGGTCTATACAACCTTTTCAGAAAAATGATTTGGGTCTTCTGTGGTATCTCCTGTAACTATTAAAGAACAGTAATTTGCTAATTCAGATTCCCTGGTCCTATCAGGATTAGCTTTAGTAATAAAGTATTGAGAAGTTCTCATATACAAGTATCCCTTAAGCTCATACTCATTAACATACATTGCTGTAGCCTTAAGTACAGTTTCCCAATCATAGCCATAGGTTTTGAAAAACCATGTAAAACATTGCTTTAGATTTTTCTTATCTGCACGCGCTTGTTTGCCACTTGGCAGTTTACCTTTTGGGAAAAGACTCAAATATTTTTCAATCATGTCATCTAGTAAAACTATAGTTTTTACAGCTTTACTGGATGGTTTAGGCAAAGAAGACACGGCCTCTAAACCTAATGGTGTAATCTTACCTTTAGCATCAAGATGAGTGCTATTTTTTAAAGCTCTTACCTCAGTATGAACATTGATATTCAAAGGAATCTCTTCATACTGTAAACACCACAGCAAGTAAAGCTGATTAGGTGTTAGTTTGCTATCCTTAATGCTTTGAATCAGACTTTGCATTTTCTAGTTTTTTATCTAAATAATTAGAAAATTTCTTCATGAACTCTTGATACATAGTAACAAAATTGGGGTCATTCATATCTAAAAAATTCATACTTGCTTTACAGGCATGAACCCAAGTAGCATGATGCTTACCAAAATATTCCTGTATCTCTCTATAAGTATATCCTCCAGAATATTTAGCAGTATATGCCATTATAAATCTTTTGTAAATATGAGGATGCCTTTGAGTTTTTGTAATAGATTCAGGATAAGTTTCTTTCATAAATTCATATATATCACTCATTGTGAATGATCTAAATAATCTAGAAACTTTTTTGTTTGCCTTAATCATTAGAGTTCTATCATCCTCAGGCATATAGACAGATATGTATCTTTTCTTACTATTAGCAACAAGCGCTGTGATAAACTCTGTAAAATCAGAAAGCTCTAATACTAGATTGGATTTCTTATTCATCACCAAATAATTTTAGGTTGATTTTGTAATTCTAAATAGGCGTTTACCCTATTGAACATATCTTCACAATTCCATGTCTGACCTGTATAAGCTGCAGATGCTGGATGATTAACAGCTATTTTATAGTTGTTATCCGGAATCAAGTCCATATATTCTTGAGCTTTCTTGCCTAAAAACACATAGATTAATCCAGGTTTGTTCCAGATCAGTGCATCTAATAGAGTAACCATAAAAGGTCTCCATAGTAATTGATGAGTACCTGGTTTTCCAATAGTAGTAGTAAATGCTGAATTAAGCATTAAAACACCTTGGTCAGACCATCTAGATAAATCATTAGTCTTTGGAGCTATAAGTTCTGGCGGTACTGTTTTATCAATAGCATCCATAATATACTTCAAAGAAACTTCTGTTTTATCTTTAATACTACAAGAAAAGGCAATGCCGTCTGCAGTATTTACTTGAGGATAAGGGTCTTGACCAATAATAACAACTCTAGTGTTTTCAAAAGGACATGTTTCTAGGGCCCTAAAAAAGTACTTAACAGGAGGTGTAAATCTTTTACCATCTTGAGATTCTGCTAACAAAACTTCAAGAAGAGTATCCATTTCAGTACCTAATAAGTAACTTCTAAGTTTTAAATCCCAATCAGATCCGGAAAGTTTAGAGTATAACTTTTCTTTTACATCTTGTAAATTGACAGAACTTATCATAAGTTTGTATAAATTAAATAGTTATGAGTGAAAAAAAATCTGTGGAAGTAGAAATAATACCTACAGAAGCTATTATTGAAATAAAAGTTTCTGGGGAATTTGCGGCTAGACTTAAGTCTCTTATTACTGATTTCTTTCCTTACAAAAGTAATGAGCATTACTCAGAAATAATTGGCCACATTAAAAATAATACTAACCAAGATGACCCATATGTCTACCACTTTAAGACTTTGTTGGCATTACAAACTCATCTAGAATTAGAAGCGAGAGCCCAAAAAATGACTAAAATGGTACCATTAGAATCAGGTAATATTAAACAAGAGGAAAATCCACAGCCTCCCCAATAGTAATAACTGCCTCTATTGCTAAACTTAATTCTTCTTTAGAGCAATCCTTAAAAGACTTATATTCACCGTCATTGGTGTATAACTGTGCTTTGTGTTTAACAATTGCCTTTAATTCTTCTTTGTCATAGCCTAAAAATTTAGAGAGCTCTCCAATACAAGCATGAACTTTAGCTAATTGAGCTAGTGTTCCATCTGCTGTTTGTTCTTGATATGTCACTTCAATAACATCATCTTCTTTAAGATTTTTGACAAACAAGTCATATTTGAGCTTGTCTATTTCTCTCTTGAAGACGAGTTTTCCTTCCTCCATTTTATAGAGGATTGATAATGGTAATTGCTTCATAGTGGGAATCTTATTAAATTATTGCCTTGAAAATCTCTCAAAGCTGATATAAAAGCCTATTCCATAAATAACTGGAAAGACTACAAAGCTTGCAACTAAAGCTAAATACCAAGGAACCATCTGAATAGACAGCGCAAGATAAAAAGCTCTAAGCATAAAAAACTGATATTTATGCCAAGCATCAGTAAGACATACAAGTATAGTGCTACTGTATGGAAATTTTTCTTCATAAAGAGGATAATGACCGAAGTAATACCAGTCTTTTTGTTTATAATACTTAAGCCTACCATCTACAGTAAGCTTCCATTTGTTTTTCCATCCTATGTTTCTACCACGAAACATAATAGTATCCATCTTGCCTTTTAAATAGGCAGCTACTATTATTAATATAAGACTACAAATGTCCAGCATCTTTTTTTTCTATATAATCTATGTACTTACCTATGAGCAATATACAAAAAAATACAGACCATAAGTAAAGTCCTATGGTTTTATCTAATCCAGGAGACCAAAATAACATGATCAAATAGCCTATGGCAAACACAAGAACATGAAATAGAGATTCTTTTAATAACCATTTAATGTAATTCATTGCATAAAGATATAAAAAAAGTGGGCCTAGACCCACTTCTTATTGTATTTTTTAACTAATTACTTGTCCAATTTCTTAGGACCTCCTGTTGATTTTTTCTTGTAAAATCTGCGCTTAGGCTTAGGATTTTCAGAAACAATCTTAGCATCATCTGCTGCTTTTACATTAATTGTAACGTCATCTGATGCTGCTGCAAGAAGTTTCTTGTTTTCATTATAAAGAACATCAATTTTAGACTGAAGAGATGCAATCTTAATGTCTTTTACTTGAATGTCCTTTGCAAGAGCAGCCTTCTCATCAGAAAGTTGAGCAATTTGCTTCTCTTGAGCACGCATCTTAGAAGATACTAAAGCACATGAATTATTGGCATTTGCCAAATCATCCTGAGACTCAGCTATAATAGCTTTTAGGTCAGCTACTTTTGATGCAAAAACAATACTTACAATTATAGCCACTACAGCGACAACTGAAATTGAAAGAAGAAGTAAGTTATTATATTCCATTGGTTTTGAGATTTATGGTCCAAATATATACATATTTCTTATTCCCACAAACTTCTAAACAAAGATTTTATATTTTTAACTCCTACAGGGTTCATACTATGTATGAGAATCTCAGGTACTTGCCAATTGTTTTCTTGGTAATATTCCAAAAACCACTTTGCACAATGATATCCTGTTTTATTGTAGTCATCTTCAAAACTCTTTCCGTCATAATCTAATATACCGTCCACCATGTTTTGATGATAGTGACCATCCACTAAATCATGATCAAAAGAAATAGTATCTATGCTATCTCCAGCTGCTTTTACAGCTTCAACAAACTCCGGGTAATTTCTTACTATTACCCAATCATCTTGACCATAGATAGTAGAATAACCGTTTATTCTAGCGGCCATATAAGTTAAGCAATCAGCCGGCTTTCTAAAGTCATCAAGGAAAATTTTCATATTGGTAAGTTTTTTATTTTGTCAATTTCATTAAGCACTTCATACCAGTATTTCTGACCGGTAATGTCAATGAGTTTAGTTACAGCTACTTTAGCACATTCTTTTACCTTTCTTGTAGGTATAATGCTCTCTAATATAATCATGTAAGTTCTTACAAGATCTTTAGCTTGTTCTTCAGGTGTTTTGTTAGAATTCATAATTAACAAAATTAAAAAAAAGAGGGATGTTACTCCCTCTTTTTTATTGAAATTCGGATTTTACAACATTGTTAATAAGCATACTAATAGCCTCAGGAGCTTTAGACATTTCTGTAACAACAGTATTGTATTTGTACAACTCTTGAACTCCAGTATAGTTAAAACCTATACCGCAAGCTACAAAACCGTCCCTTTTGCATTTTTCAACAATTCTCTTTAAATCATCACGGTCTGAAGAGCTTCCATATCTGTAACCTGCAGGTTGACCATCAGAAATTACAATGAAAAGAATGTTCTTATCAGTATAAGATCTAATTTTGTCATAGATATTGTCAATAACAGGACCATCATAATTCTCTAAAAAGTTTACTCTATTTTGACGAGCATAAGCTTTTTCAAAAATCTGGTTGTACTTGTCATTATATACATGAATTTCAGGAACATTACCACCTGTATGACCATATATATAAATGTCTTTAGGATCCATTACTTGAGAGAATGTCAAATAAAGCATTTTTGTAATACTGTGTTGGCTATCTCTATAACCAGAATAGTCCATACTACCACTCTCATCATTTAGAATGCAAACACTAAAAGGCTTAGTTCTATCATGAAGCTCTTTTCTAAAATTGATAAGATGATTTCCTGCTATTGCCTCAGCAATTTTAGGAATATCTATTTTACCAGTTCTTAGATTAGTAATTTTAGTCTCATCCTGATCAAAAGAAATATCAAGAAGATTTAACAGTTTTTCAGAGTTTTTTACTTCATTGGAATTATAATGATGTTCACTCTCCTGCTCAGACATAACCTTAAATGTAGTATTCTTTTTAAGATCTTCATAACAGCTAGAACTAGATTTATAGTCACCCCATATATTAGAACGAGTTTGCTTCTCAACAGAATTTATTTCACTTCTTAAAAAATCCTTAGTTGATTTACCTATAGACAAATAGTCTTCAGTATCCTCATCTTTTAAGGAAAATTTATAAGTAATTGTTGAATTACTTATCAAATTACTATAATTAGTAAATAATGAAGAAAGCTCCTTTTCATTCTTTATGATACCTCTTAAACAAGCTTTTACAGATTCTTTATTAAAAGTGTAAACAATACTTGATCTATATACACCATATCCATAGAAATTGTCTACTTTTTCTGCTTTACAAGATTCTAAAAATGTATCTTGATAACCGTATTTGTTAACAGCATTGATAAAAACAGCTAGTAGCTTCTTTTCAGAATAAGGACTAATATATTGAGATTTATCTCCCGCTGTAATGTTAAAACCATAAGGCATTTTCATTTCAGGAAGATCCCATAAAAGCTGGGAAAACCCTCCAAAATCGGAGGATTCCCAGCCACTTTTACTAAAAAACTTTTTTACTTTACCCATATTATATGGTTTTTAGTAGTGTGATTATTACTTTTTATAAGGGTTGATTATACTAGAGACAGCATCTATTCCTGCTTTTCCTCCAATACCCTTACACGTAGCATAATATGCATCATAGATTGTGAAGCCATTAGCTACCATAGAAGTAATCATTTTCAAGTGTCTCATTGACAAATTGAAATTGATAACAAATTGCTCATGCTGAACATTAATAGCAAAGAATATATCTACAATACTAGAATAGTTTTCTTTACTAACTGTGTCTTTGAAGACATTTTCTAGTACGTATTTACAACCTTCAGCATTCAAAGGCTCAATCTCCAAGATCATAAATCTGTCAATCAAAGCTTTGTCAAGTTTGTGAGTACCTGTGTACTGACTACCTGTATTTGCTGTAGCTACAAACACACAATCAGGATGAATCTTAATTGGTGAATAGTCCTCAAAAGAATACTCCATTGGAAGTTCTCTTCTAAAGTCAAGACAAGGGAACAACAAGTTGTTAGAACCTGCTGCAGCACGAGACAACTCATCAAGAACTACAATCCCAGGTTTTTGAATTACCTCTGAGAATCTTGATTTCTTAAATTCACTACTTGTAACTCCATCTTTTACAGTGATTGCGTGAGTACCAATCAAAGACATGATAGGGTCTGTCATAGTACCCATATCAAATACAGTATAATCCATTTTTAAAGATTGCGCTATTGCAGCAATCATCTCAGTCTTACCTACACCGGTAGGACCCAATAACATAGTATTTACCTTGTTCTTGATATTATGAGAAAGCATCTTTGAGATACCTTTTTCAATCAAAAACCCATTAACAGCTTGATAAATCTTAGGTGCTGCGGCTGTTGTTTTTAATGTAGCAGTTAGTGTTTCTGAATCTATCACAGATTCTATCACAGAGTCTTTAATAGTAGGTGGTGTTTTTGCTGCTTCAGCTGCTTCTCTTGCTTCCATCATTTCTTTTTTTGTTCTACGTTTTCTTTTTACTTTTAATAATTCTGCTCTTAATAATTCTTCAGTACTTTCTAGTCTACCTATTTCAATAGTTGCATCTTTGAAGAATTCTTCAATAGTTTCTGGTTCCATTTTGTTAAATGTGAGTTGTTAAGCCTTGAGAATCAAGACTTTTATTTTTTTACAAGGGACTAAACGTTTATGTATTTGATTTTACTTTGGTCAAATACTGCTAATGCAGATTTGGTCCAGTTCTCATCTACAGTACCTCTGTAACATAAAACGTGAATTACTGCCTTTTCTGTAGGATTTAATCTTAACATCCTACCAATTCTCTGACTAGATTTTCTTTCATTGCCATATGCATGCATAATGATTCCTTGTTTTAAGTCAGGTATATTTACACCTTCACTTAATTGTAGTACTGCTGAGAGTTTAGGAATTATGCCGGCTTTAAACTTTAAAAGATTTTCTTCAGAATCTTTGTTACCACTATAGTAACTGTGTCTACATAGTCTATTAGCTTGGTTCTGAGTATTAGCAAACAAGATGCATTTATCAGATATAGAATTAAAAAGTTTTTCAGCATATACTTCTTTTGAAGGATACTCCATCATAGCTTTCATTCTTTGAATTCTGAGCATCATAGTTTCTTTTATAAAACTAGAATTATCAATTCTATCACACCAATACACATAGGATTCTACCTCTGATGTAGGCCACTTCTTATACTTATTTCCTACCATTACATTCTTCATTTTTCCTAGAGGAAGTAAATGAACAATGATCTCATAGTCATTAAGAATACCATCTCCTACGGCATCATCTACTAAATACTCATATACCATAGGGCAATAAGTATTTACCATTTTACCTTTTTCAGATGTGACAAACTTAGGAGGAGTCCCTGTTAAGCCAATTATACCACCAGAAAATTTTGATAAACAAGGAGAATGAGATTCAAGAAGATTGTGACACTCATCAAGATAGATTACATCATAGACACTTAAGTCCTTTTTACAAAGAGATAAGTAAGTAGTGTAATCTATATTGTCAGATAACCAAGACATATTATGCTTAGTAATCTCATCTTTCCAGGAATTCCAAATAGATTTTTTAGGCGCTACTACTAAGGCCTTTATACTAGAACCATAGTATATATTAAGACTGTTCAAGTGTTTAAGACCTATTAAAGTCTTTCCTACTCCCATACTTACTGCAACACCTGCTCTATTTTTAATACCTAAAGCTGCTAATGCTTCAGCTTGTATTTCATCTTTAGTCTTCTTCATTCTCTTGAGTTCTTGTTTCATCTCTTGATACAGAGAATCCCATAGCCTTTGCCATTAAAGGATTCTCTTCAATTTGATTGTGACACACCCTACAAACAGGCAGGAATAAGCTATCATCTAATAGATACCTACCCCTACCTGCCATATGGTGCACATCTGAAGCATTAAGTTGACATCCGGTTAATTTTGCTTTGCAAAAAGGATTATTTGTAAGGAAAGCTATGCGAAGAATCCCATACAATTTTTCCAACTTTTCTTGCTTAGAAGATTTGCTCTTGATAGGAGCTTTTGCTTTTAATGGTTTTAAAGACTTTTCTGGATGTTTTGCCCAACAGGCTTGGCAGAATCTTTCTTTGCCGTGTTTTTTCCATATTACTTTGTCTTCATGACAACCATCACATTTCTTTAGTTTCGCTTGCATTTCCGGTAACTAGAATGGTCCCATCATTATAAAGTGCACCTAGAGATGCACTTTTAGATACTTCTTTAAAAGCGTTGTTTTGAACACTCAAAGATTTTAATAAGCTTTTTTCCAATTCATTTTCAGGAATCAAAGCTAATCCTACAGTACCATTGACTGTAAATTGATATTTCATTCTTCTTGTTTTTTAAAGGACTCTTCCACCTTCTCATAAAGCCCAGGGATAGACTCCCTGATAAGCTCTATGATAGGTGTAAGTTTTTCATCCACAATCTGACAATATTTATAGTGAGGTTCTTCTACTATATCTAAAAGATCTTGTTCAGAAAACTCTTTAAAAGTAGATATCAAAGTTGTTTCAGAAATATCTAAAACACTTTCAACACCGCCTAATTGAAAAAGCTTATCATAATTATCCAAGAACTTCTTGTTTGTGATATAAATGAAGATTACTTCTTCATTGTCTAAGTTGTGAAAGTTGCCCATAGTTATACTAATTCATAAAAATTAACAGGAAGTATTTTTTCTTGGATAAGTTTAGAAACAATTTGTTTCTTTTCTACACCAAGGCTTTTGAAATCAACATCGCTAATGTATGACTGATCAGTCTCAGTTCCAAATTTTTCTACTATTTCTTTAGCAAATGTGCTGTGATAGAAAAGATTATTAAAAATGGAGTTAACCATATTATTAACCATTTCCTGTTTCCAAAGATTCAATACTTTCTGTGTACGCCCATGCACTTTGACAATTCTTTTCTTTTTGTCTCCATGCATTATACCCAGTTCTTCAACTGAATATACAGATAATCCAAACAATGCCCTTTTATACAGAAAATTCTGATAGGCATTAAACTCATCCCTTTCATACTCAACATATCCAGATTGTCTGTTGCCAAACAACTGATAGTCACTTAATTTCCCATCATAAGATGATGGCTGTACTTGGGATCTTTTTTTAGGTGGTTGCATATATATTTGATTTACAATATTTTAGAAATAAAAAATGAGGCCTAGCCTCATTACTCAATTTCAAACTCAAATGGTTCATCTGGTATATCATTATCATCAGGAAAATAGTCTTCAAAGTATGTTTCCACCTCATCTACTTCTTCTTCTTCCTCTTCCTTAATGTCCGGCTCTTCAGTTTTAGAGATAGAAGACCCTGACCAAGGATTTGATATATATTCCCCGGCATTTATACTCAGTAAATACTGAACATCCCTGTCTTTTAGATTGAGATATTCCTCTACTGAAATATGAACCACTTTACCATTTGGAAGCTGATAATACATTGTACATATAATCTATCAAAGATACGTGTACATAATAAAAAAACTTCTAACTACCACTACTATAAGCAATAATTAAAGCATTAATATAGCTAGGACCTCATAGCAAGTACCGCAGCTAAAACTGAGGCAATTGTAGAGGCAATGCATAGCAAATAGCATATCTTTATGCCTTTATTAAAGGCACGCATATCTTGGGTAGCAGTAATACTAATTTTTGATGTATTTTTAACATCTTCCTTTAAATATGATAGCTGATCTGTTATATGTTTGATCTGTTTACTATACGTCCCCATATAAACAGGACGTTGATCTTGAGTTCTTTTTTCATTCATAATAAAATTCTTTGTATTTTAAATAATAAATACTAGTCACATGGCAGGAAAAACACCAGCTCAGATCTGCAAAGATCATCTTAAAGAATATCCAAACACTCCAATACTTACTCTAGCTAAGAAAATCTATGGAAAGCACAATCTGCTTTTCAAAGATGTTGAAGCTGTTAGAACAATGCTTAGGCGTTATGCTGGATTATCAGGAAATAAATCCCGTAAAGTAAAAACAGAGCTTACAAGACCTGTTACTTACAATTACAATCCTTTTGATGATATTCCTGAATCTTTTATGGATGTTAGAGAACCTTATGTTCTTCCTACAACAGCTACTAATATTCTTATTCTTTCTGATATTCACTTTCCATACCATGATAAAGATGCTTTAAAAGCAGCTATTCAGTATGGAGTAGATAAAAACATTAATTGCATTGTATTAAACGGGGATATTCTTGACTTCTATCAGTTATCTGACTTTAGTAAAGACCCTAGTAAACCAAAAATGTCCAAAGAGTTGGAACTTGGTAGATGGTTTTTAGGTGCATTACGTAGTAAATTTCCAAATATTCCTATTTATTACAAGATTGGTAATCATGAAATGAGACTAGAGAGATGGCTTAAAGTCAAAGCTCCAGAATTTCTTGATACCGATGAATTTAGACTTGATGTGCTCCTAAGATTTGGAGAACATAAAATCCATTTGATAGATAAATATACTGTAATCAAGGCAGGACATTTGAATATAATTCACGGCCATGAATACAAAGGTGCCGGAGGTGTATATCCAGCTAAGTATATTTATAGTAAAACTAAAGTAAACACCTTATGCGGGCACTATCACAGGGCCAGCACATTCCTTGACAAAAATATGGATGGTAATTATCACGGAGGATTCACAACAGGATGTCTGTGTGAACTTAGTCCAGATTACCTACCATATAATGATTGGGTTCTAGGATTTTCAAGAGTAATTGTACATCCTGATAAATCCTTTGAGGTTGAAAACAAAATAATTGTTGACGGTAAAATAAGATAATACAATGGCTACATATGTAAATATGGGGTTGTACACTCCTGAAACTGAAGAAGAAGAAACTTATTCTCCCATTATCTACATTGATGAAGAAATAGTACAGATCTTAAATACTGAACATGAATTTATAGCTCAATTTACCTACGAAGAACTCAGAGGTATAATGGCTATAATGGCTGCTGAACAAGAAAAACAACACTTATTTATCAAAGCTCAGATAAAAAGCAATTAAGGCTTTTTCTTATTAGCTTCAATTTGTTCATCAAGGTATTTCTCTATTACTTGTTTTATCTCAGGTAACATATAAAATGGAATGTCACCAATCAGTTGAGAAAACTGAAGAACCTGTGCCATTATCATTTCCATATTGACACCTTCTTTTTCCCACAATCCGGAAATACCATCCTTATGCTCTTTCTGAATAGTATCATTTAACCTATTTAGAAGCATTTTAGTTTGGTTTCTATTAAACCATTTAATAGTACTAGCCTCATCTGCAGCATATGTAGCTACCTGAAGCCAGACTAAAAGGTTTAAAATTCTTATTCTTTCCTCTTCTTTTAAAGTCATAGGAAACTAATGATTTTTGCATAAATAATTTTACTTTTTTCTTTATGGCTTTCAACATAGCCATAGCCCACCTTAGTATCCTTACTAAGGCACATCATTGGATCTTCAACATCATCAGGATGAAGAGGATATATACCTCTTTCCGTATGTATATGCCAAGATTTGTCATTTGGATCCAAAAATAAAAATCCTTGAGGAAATTTAACTTCCATTTGTTTATTGTTTGCTTGTTTTAACCATCAAAAAAGCCCATAAAGGGCTTTAATGATAGATTTAATATGCATTTATCTTAATTTTTACCTCTGTTTTAATGATCTCATAAGATGACTTCATACTATCAAAACCATCTAAGAAACTCAGTAGAATAAACATCTGTGATGCCTCTGAGTAGTCCATTTTATTATTATTCATAGGAAGTTCTGTCCAAGTATAGACATCATCTACATAAATAACCTGTGCTGCAATCTTTCCAGCAACTGATGGATCCCAAGAAGCATTGTCTGCATAGTACATAGTAATTCTTTGGCCTGTAGACTTAGTAAATTCTGCAACTTCTATTACATATTCAATGTGATGCTCACCTTGAGTTTTATCCATTACATAATAAAACCTCTGTGTGCTTTTATCAATAGTAAAAGCATCTTTTGTTTTCTTTTTCTTTTTAGCCATAAAATTTAATAATTTGTTCCCTATACAAGATTTGAACTTGTATCCTACCATAAGGTAGATGTTACTCTCAATGCCAGTATTTATTCCTGGTTACACCAATAGGGATCTTAAGTCAAGACAGGATTTTACCTGTATGATATACACTTTGCAGGCAACCTAATCAATGATTCAAGGCTGTATATCTTACCACATTAGCGTCTAATTCCGCCACCTGACTATTTACTTCAATACTTTAAAAGAGTAATGCTATAATCTCCACAGATTTTCTTGAGAGAAGAATCTTGGGCGGTAAATGTGATACATACCGCTGATACTTGCTTGAAGTCATTGGTATAATACTTATTCCGGCCAGCATCTTCTACAAGATATAGATAGTCTGATGGATGTGAGTTTAGAAATACAACAGGATCAGGTGAGTATAGCTTACACCCAGTAAGCATCATCACTAATACTATTAAATATTTCATTGTCTTACCAGATTATTGAAACAGCATGATCTGGTACTAGGAAAAAGAAATCTTCCTCAATCTGAATGACCTCTGAGTGTGCAATAGCTGCACCTACATATACTAGGTCACCTGGTTTGATGTCTGTTACATCATCACCTACAGCAAACACTTCAAGCTTACTGTATTTCATCATTAGATCTTTTTCAAGACTAGCCTCCATCTCAGGAGTTAGTTCTATTAAAGATTCTTTTCTAACAATTGGCTTCTTAATAAGAATTCGTTTGCCTCTAACTTTTTGCATAATTTGATGGTTTTAGACCGTAAATGTACAATAATTTATATTGATACAATATAATAAAAGAATGCTAAATCAGCATACATAACCATCAGATAAGCTCTATCACCTTCTTTATTAAGTCCAACATCAACATGACATCTTATCCCTTCATCATCCTTACCATAGAAGGTAGTAGACTTAGAGTTTTGATTGTATGTACCCTCAATATTGATGATGTATAGGTGCTCAGCATAAATGATTACCCTTGACTTCTCTATACCAATCCTAATTGTAGGATAGGTAGCAGGACTCCAATTGTATTCAGTTTCATACTCTTTTTTAACACCAATGTTGGCCTGTGTAGTTTCAAACCACACAGTCTCCTGGCAAAAAGCGCTAGTTGTTATGACAACAAATAGTAATATCAGTATAAGTTTTTTCATTATTTCTTTGTTTTATAAACTAAATCACAGACTTCTATATACTCTAAATGTTTCATTTGAAGATATCTGTTAAGAATCCGGGCCTTTGCCTCTAAATCCTCAACACTGTCTTTTAATGACTGAACATAAGAATAATCTGTTTTATGCTTAATCAATTTAGTGGGCTCTTTAGCACTCAAACTAAATTGAACTCCTATAATAGCAAGTATTATGATAATAATTACTATTATTGTTACATACTTAAAATTTGTTATTTTCATAGCTTTTAGAATTGATTAATTATCTACCGGCCAATAATAATCACAGGTAACTTTACCTTCATTATCTTCATCCCATTGAAAATCTCCATAGGATTGTCTAAATGGATTTGGTTCTGCAACAAATCTGTAACAAGTTAATCTCAAAGGACAAGTCTTGTTATCACACATTGCGGTATCTGGACTCATTTTGTTGTTTAATTTTTATTCTAGACACTTAGGATAGATGCAGTTGTCATTCAATGTACAACTCTCACCTTCTTTCTTTATTCCATTCTTAGAGCATTTGTCATCTCCTTTGAATATAGGATGGATTGGTAGATAGTCTTCGTGGTGTATTGTCCGCACACCTTCTAGGTATGCCTCCACAATCTGCTCACGCTCCATTACCTTAGCCTTTTTAATAAATTCATCAAATGTTGACCAGTCTAAACTTAGATGTGAGGATGAGCCATATTCTTCAAGCTCTTTCTTTAACCAGTCAATTGCCGTTTGTTTACTCATTTTCACCTCCGTATGTTTCGTTGTAGTATTGTTCTGCTTGGTCATTAGTCCATTGAGTATGTGGGTGTTTATCAAACACTCTTTGTCCTTCGATATGGGCATCAATCATCTGCTCCTTCTCCATTTGCTTGGCTTGTTTAAATATATTCGTCCAAAATGGATGTTGCTCTTTTATTTGCTCTACAAGCCATTCAACTGCAGTCTGTTTACTCATTGTTTCTCCTTTAGATATTTAACAAAAGTTTGATTACTAAGATCCCAATGTTTACCATTGAAGTAAGCATTAACTCTATTAGTATTACCCATCATAGTTTTTGTTTCTACAATATACTTTCCTGGGTTTTCAGGAAGAGATTCTAACCATTCCATGTTTAGTCTGTCTTAGGGTGTTTACCATTCCACCATTCATATTCTGAGTTTTCAGTCATGAATCTGATGTAATGATTGTCTTCATCTTTGATTTCTTCTAGTATTTCTACTATTGGAGTAGTCAACCAATAATCTTGATTGGCATATGTCCTAGCAGTTACACTGCCTACAAGTATAGAACAACCAACTGTTGGTATATGGCTTACTACTTTATCATAAGTACCATCTTCTTTCCAAGCAATTGCTTCAGATCTACCGCCATGTTCTTCTACATTGTCTCTTAATCTACGTAAGTGGAATGCCATAATAATATATGTGGTTTGATTTTAATGCAATAATAGTAATAAGTATGTAGAGAGAAGGGGAAACGTTATCCCCCTTCTGCTCACTAATTAAACTGAAAAACTAAAAACTTAATGTTTGAGTCCTAGACTGACTCATCATTATGAGAGCACAACACTCTCTACATACTTATTAGCAAACTGTAGAATCCAAGATATTACTACCAAGGATTCTACAGTCTATTTTATAAAGACTATGCTCAATAGTCTTTATAAGTTTTGTGTAGCAGATTCAAAAGATATCCCGTATCATGAGGAATTCTTTCAAAATCACTACTGCTCTTGAGAGCATTAATCATTCTGTTGTGATCATACTTGCTACCAAGAGATCTATAAACAGAACAAAAAGCTGTATGAAATTTATTACTATTGGTTTTAACAACAGAACTTGCTTCAATCAGATTTTTTGTAAGTACTTCAGAATCAGGCATATTTACTGTGAAATTACCATTTCTAATAGAAGTTAGACCTCTACCTGATGTAGCAGATCCTCCAAGAATGCTAGCAGAAATTGCTACAGAAAGACCATTTTTGATAAAATGTTCCTTAAGTCTAAAGTAATTCTCATTACCAAGACCACAATATGCATTAACATAATCTGTCAATGTCCATTTTTGTTGAACATTATTCAGAGTAGCCATCATATCCACAATTGTTGATACAGAATCTGTTTCAACAACAATACAGTGTACTTTTTTAATACGCAATCTCTTAAGAGATTCAACCAAGTGCTGACCATCAACATTGTAATACTCAGCCTTACCAGTAATTGCTGTAGTATATGCAAGAACAGGAGTTCTTAATATACCTACACGGGCAATTGATTTTACTAGTGCTTGGACATGTTTTTCATTTTTTGCTCTATTGAAAGTAAGCTCCTTGATTTTATCAACAGCTATTTCAACAAATTTGTGCTTAGAAAATTCCATTTGTGTTTTACTTTTTGTGTTTTCTTAATTTAAATAGTAATAAAAATAAGGGGACCGGATGTTTCACCGGTCCCTTATGGCATCACGTAGAGCTTGAGAGAAAGTATTAGAACACCCTAACATTATACATGTTAGGACATAAACAGTGCAATATTCTATACGAGTGTTAGGCATCTCAGCCAATTCCCTCCAATACTACAGTATACTTGTTCTCTACTGGTCACAAAGAGACCGTCCAATACCTCCATATAAAAATAGGAAAGGGTACACCTTCTTACCGACACTTCATTTTTCCAGGAAAACCTGTCCAAAAACTTATTAATTAATACTTTAGAACATTACAGGATAAAACATCCCTTTACTGTTGTTAAACATTAATCAACATTACATACTTCCTATGTATTGTTCTTGCATAAAAAATCCACATCAAACTGCTACCTTTTCATTATGTTCTTCACGCCAGAGGTTTAGCAGCCTCAGCCCTAAACGTACAGAATAATATAATAACTACTAGGATATTAGCTGGCTTTTCTTATACTTTGCGTAGTAGGCATTTATGAGTGTAAGTCTTTCAATACACTGCCTCTCAAGCAATTATTATAACTCCAGAGTTTTTAACTTCTCTGGTATGTCAATGTTATAATGCATTTTAACATGTTTACAGCTTTCATGATAATGAATAGTACTACAACCGCAGTTATGACCTTTTTCAAAATGTGTAGCAAAGTGTAAATCATAGTCTTTAGGGATATCACCCCATGCACCACCACATCCTTGACTTAAAACAAGAACCTTTTTTCCCTTAGGTACTAATTTTTTAATATGGCCTAAGTAGTAATTCAGATCATCTCCTGAAGGTAAACCTTTAGAACTGATACATAATCTACTGCCATAATAAATCTTAACACCTTTGATCTTTTTAGCTTCTTCAATCAATGTTCTATGAAACCCTTTATCAAGGCTATTGTAACCAACTGATTCATCTACAAATAGATAAAGCTCTTGTTTGGTTTCAACAGTCATCTTCTTTTCATATAAAGCAAGATGAGGTTCTGATAGTAATTTCTTGAACACACGCGGATAATTAAGCTTATCTTCAATAAGAAATTCAACCTTTGATAGTCTGATTAATTCTCTTTTGATTAAAGCTCTTTTATTCTCTGCATCTACTTTGGTAGAATCCATTCCTTTACCTCTTGATTTGCTAGGATTTTCTTTACTCTTAGCAGGTTGAGGTTTTTTAACAGATTTTTTCTGAGAAGGATTCTCTTTTCTTAACCTAGTAGCTACGCTTTGTAGCACCTCCGGACTGAGATCATTAACAGAATCAGGAGACACATTATACTCTTTACCTTTATAAGTATGAGTAAAACTTTTACTTTCTGATTTCATATAATAATCATCAAAAAGTTGTTGTTGTCTAAAATGTGGCATATAATAAAGTAAAAAAGGGGTGAGACCTGCATCCCACCCCTTGATTAATTAAAAAACAAATGCTTATTAAAGCATTGAACCAACATACGCTTCAGTATTCATTTGATAAGTAGACCTTAAATAATGAATAAACTTTTTCTGGTCCTCTTCTTCTTGAGAAAACTTCCATAGTAAAGCTCTATACTTCAATTCTTGAGAAGCTTTTCTACTAATAGGACAAGATCCTATAAAGTACAACTCTTGAATTAAGTCAGCCACCTGATTTTGACTCGGTTTCTTTTCCACCTCAAGCTTTCTATAAGCCATAACTAGATCAATTAAGAAATTGAATTTGCTAGTATTATATGGTACAGTAAGCATAAGCCTAACTTGTTCAATAAGTTCAGCTCTTTCTGGAAAATGGAATTCGCGAATCAAGGATATACGCCTGTCAAGAGCATCCTCTAGTTCTCTTCTCTTATTAGATGTAAGTACAATGAACAAATTGTTTTTGTTACCATGTATAACACCTGTAAGAGGATCATTTAGAAGACATTCTTGCATATAAGACAAAAGAAAAGTATCCACAGAAGGTTTAGCCTTATCAATTTCATCAATCAATAATACAACCTTGTGTGTTTGAGACTTCTTTAATGCCTGTAGTAAGTAGCCATCTTTCATTGCATCACGGCCAGATGTGTTTACATCTGTCATTGCATCAACCAAAGTGCCTAAGTCCCAGTTGAATACAAGCTGCTCTGATGATACACCGTCATAACACGGTGCAAAAATCAGCTCAGCCTGTAATTCAGAAGCTAGAAACTTAGCAAAGCTAGTTTTACCAGCACCTGGTTCACCAAACAAAAGCATACTAGGTACGCATACAGTAGGATTGTTCATCAAATACTTGATATAACTAATATCCTGCAGTTTACTTTGGCTAAGTATCATTACTTATCACCTCCTAATCTTTTCTTAAGACTAATTAAGGCTCTAAGTAACTCTTTAAGTTCTTCAGGAGCATCTTCAGGAATATCATCTTCAGATGATAATTCAGAAACAGATTCTTTAGAAGTTCCGGCTTTGATTTTAATTTCATCTCCTCTTCCAAGAGAATCAAGATGCTTTTTCAATTCATCAAGATCTGAACTAATCTTAGAAGAAGCCATTCTTGTATGAACTCCTTCATACACAGAAACAAAACCAGCTACCATTAGAAAGAAATGAATCTCTGGATCATCCATATTAATAAGATGTTCAAGTACCTTAGATCTAGCATAACTGCCTTCTTCAGGATTCTCTTCAGATTCTTTCTTGGCAAAATCATGAAAAATCTTTACTAATTTTTCCTCGGCCATTTCTTTAGCCCATTGTTTGGAATAGCCTATAGCCTTCCAAAAGTCTATCTCAGGAGTGTGGTCAAATGGCTTTCTCCCTTTAGAGAACTTTCCATTACCACCCTCATCTGGCAGATTAGTTGCTGCCCACATAAACGCTTTGTTACTAATAAGATTAGTAGGAGCATTGCTCAAAGCCTCCATAACTTGATTTTTGTAGTTACTTCCTTGACTCATGTCTTTTTTATTAAAGGATTAGTTTTTTGGACAAATTTTCAATTTCTTTTTCAATTCTCTGTCTGTCCTTGTCAGAGAGTTGAGTAGTTCCTGGAACTGTTTTTCCATCTACTTTTAAGGGTTTAGTCCCTTTTTGAAGTTGTGCTTGTAGTCTTGAAACTACATTTTTTCTGCGATTTGATATATCTGCCATATAGGTTATAAAGATTTCAAAACAAAAACAGGGTTGGCTCTATTTATAGAAACCAACCCTGCATTTTAACTAATCCACCCCTTTACATAAAAATGTCCTGAAATCAAGCCTGATCTTCTCTCATTCATTGAGACTTTAACTGATTTGTAACGGGTCAATAGTCTAGCATAAGCAGTTTGAATACTGCTATACTCACGATTAGTAAATTGTATTTGCTTCATGGTTAAGGGATTAAACGTTAAATGCCCCTTTAGCAGGATTCGAACCTACACACTCTGTTTAAAAACAGTGCTCTAACCAGTTGGAGCTATAAAGGGTGCCTATTTAGGTCAGGCTTCTACACTTAATTCTGAGACAAACTAGAATAGAATTCTCTTCTCTCATTTTCTTCTTTCATATTCTTCTGTACAGTTTGTATACAGGCAAGAGTATCTTCTGAACTGATTCTATATCCAATAACTCTTACACTATTATACTGAGTATCCTTTTCAGGAACAAGCATAATATGAATAAATGAGTTTCTGGATGTCATCACTTTCCAACAAAGACCTAGCTTAAGGAAGAAATACTGTACTGAGATTTTAAAATATTGCATATACTTAAATTATTAGATTTGCATTACATAGCTAAATTAAACATTTTCAGTAATATCCAATGAATAAACCTCATTTGTACCATAAAAAGCTGCACGAGCAAATGCTAATTCACGGTTTGGTGTGCACATCTCAATATTATGTGCATTGAAGTAAAAGTAAATAGATCTTGTCATTTGACTAAGTATTTGGTTTTTAATTAATTAACATTATTTAAAGTATTGGCTGTATACTAAATTAGTATTTTCTTCAGCCCATGTAACTATTTCTTCTTCCTTGTTGGTCACATCCCAATCATAGATGAGCAAGGACATATGAGCCATTTCGTGATTAATCAGGGTAATATCTCTATAGTCACCTTTAAGAGCAGACTTATTGATAAATATAAAAGGCAGCGGTGTTTTAGAAAGGGTACTATCTCTAGGATCATAGTTGCAAAAGCCATCTATGTATGTACCACCTTCAGCAATGCGGCAGATACACTTGTCTTTACTGACACCGTGCATCTCCTGGACATTGTAATAATCAAACAAATCTACAGCATTGTTACCAATGAGTAGTACAAACTGAGCATAATAGATAATCTGCATCATGTAAGTTTTAAGTTAATTACGGTTTATCCCTCTGCACTCAGTTGTAATAGCATTCAAACTGTATTTCTACAGAACTCAAGCGTATATCAGGATTAGAGTTTTTATTTCTTCCTATCTATTACAACTGCTATCCCTTGGGAAGATAGTTATGGTGCATTAATAATGAGGGTTATCTGAACACCCACAAACGCCAGCATCTTACTGGATAGTTATTTACAATATTTAATGTGCAGTGTAATAACAAAAGGCACAAGTATTCTCTATACTCACAGATATCCCGCCTGTGTATATTATTAACCCCCTACTATATAAGAGAGAGAGAGAGGATAAGAATAATACAAAGAGAGGATAAGAAGAAACGTAGTAGCTATGTAGTTAAAAGAGAGGAATAGAGAAAAAAGTAAGTTGAGGTAGAGTATAAAAAAAGAGAGAGTGGATTACCCACCCTCTCTCTTCAACATAATACACTAACACTCAACAACTTAGAGACACTTGGTTAGTCTCCAAGTGTCTCATTTTCTTCCTCTTCCTCTGTGAAGACCTCACTACCGCCAACTTCATCCTCACTGCTTGCCAGAATGAGTCTACCTCCTTGATTTTCAAGGGATTGCATCTGCATTTGTATAGCACTTGCCAATGCAGGATACTTAATTGCTTGTGCTTTAAGCTCAAGCAGTTCAGTGTTATCAGCTGCGAAGCCAATTCTACCGTCTTCCTTCACATAGTAAGAGAGTTGTTTCTCTTTACCCATATGTGTGGAAGTGTGATAGAGTGGCACTTCCTTACCTGCAATAAGCTGTGGCTTACCTTCAGGTGTGGTTAGTACTTTGTAGTAGTCAGTGCCATCTTGGCGCTTAAACTGCTTGTACATAGCGAGTTCCTTAGGACTGGCATCCATAATGCCATAGCGCCACATAGTCACTACTTCAGTAAGTGGCTTGTTAGTCACTTCATTGAGAACAGGTAAACCGTTTACATCCTTGATGATGCGGGCTTTCTCGTAGCCATTGATTAGTTTTAACTTCATAACTGTTTGTTATTTACTTGATTTATAATTGTTTACTTAGTCTCTTGTACCTTTTAGATTTATCTAAAGGTACCTTGTATAATAGGTTATAGAAAATAATAATGAATATTAAAACGTTAGTTTTAATAAATGCACCCAAGAATGTGGTGAGACTTAACTCACTGATTCTCAGTACCAAAGTGCTCCTGCTCCACAGGGCAGAGACAACTTAGTCTCTATTCTCACTCATCACTTGAGTGTAAATAGAGGATAAGGTGAACACAGAGGATAATCCACAAGTTAGAAATAACTTGGTCCCTTACAGATTGCTAACACAATCTGTATAATAGGTTATAAAGAATAATAATGAAAAAAAAAAATAACAGGGTGTTAACCCTGTTATTATCATTACTCCTTCTCATCCAACTTCTCCTCAGGAGATTCCTCAGGAGCGTTAGCTCCAAAGATCCTGTCCAGCATTTGATCACCAAGAATCCGTAAGGCTTCAGGTGATTTCTGAGCCATATATTCTAAGTTCCCGAAGGACTGATCATCAATGTGCCAAGTACCCTTGGTATCATTGCGCTCAATGCTCTTGCCTGCCATAGGCGGAAGCCAAGAGAAGTAGAGCATCTCCTTAGTGACCTTATCAAAGGCGCCGCAGGTGCCCTTGACAATATCCTTACGGAACAAGGCAAGCTCTGCTTTGCTACCGTGGACGGTATAAGCATAGCGCGTCTGTTTTCTGTTAGACACTTTGTTCATCATAGTGAACTGTGTCTTAAGCTTGATTGTGAGTGTGTTTCTCATTGTATTATGTATTTATGTAAACTTAGTAATAGGTTATAAAAAAGAGGAGTAAGGCGTTAGCCTTACCCTCACCCCACAAAAGAGCCTAAGCTCTTTTCTTCTCTGTGCCTAACAACAGAGCAGATGCTACAATGCAGAGCATAGAGATGCCGGTTAACAGGGCATCACCTATAAACATAGATGCAAACAAGCAGATAATGGATGTAGATAACAAAACGGTATTCATAGCATTGGATTTAGTACAAACAAGTAATAGGTTATAACAAAAAAAAAGGGGATGTTAGTCCCCTTTTTCTGTGAATCCTTAAAGGCTTGGCTCTTCAGAGTCAGCATCTGCCAACGCATAGCAATTCCTCGCAAGGTTTGCTGCCTCCATAAGTTGAATCTGTAAGAACTCACGGTTAATAATTGATTTGAACTCTTTAAGAGATTCATCCCCATACTCCCCATTGGAAATAGCATCAAAGGCTGTAGATAATTCACGAGCCTTCTGTCTGATACCAATGAGTTGAGGTGTGTAACTCAATAAGAGTTCATTTAATAATTCAGCATCTATTGATGTTGATGTGCGTCCCGCGCAGGACAAGATTACTTTTCCTTTTTTCATAATGATTGTGTATTAATGTAATACAGTAATAGGTTATAAAAATATATAGGACATTAGTCCTATATATATACTAGTTGCAACCAACCCAAGGTACATAGATGTAGCCTGGGTGCAGCCACAGCTCCACAGGATGCATGTTCAAGGTGTGCAAGGCATCGTCAAAGGTGAGCAACTTGCCTGTGTCAACAAGGTAAATGAATTCATTCATGGTAGAAAAATTTAATTTTTCTAGCCTAATAGGTTATTCCTCTTAGTTGCTTGATAGGGGGTACCACCACTCTCAGACTGGGCCGGGGCCTGTTTTATTATAACCCACCATCCTCTACTCTTCAGACAAAATTTTTTTTACCATAAAATTTTTATACTGTCCCGAATATCAATATCTTAGCAATCTAATAATTACAATCATGGAGAATATTGCTAAGGCACTACGAGTGCTTAAACTACCGGATACCCTGGCACCTTATAACGGGGCCTTTTATTATAAGGAGGCCAGCTTTCTTGTTGAGAAGCGGATTACTGATTTTACTAAGCGGGTTAACGGGAAGCCTACTGTCACATCTACCTTTGAGGTGAGGAAGGTTGTTTCTAATACTACTGGTTATGGGTTTAATCTGTTATCTGATTTTATTCATGAGTTTGGATATACCCTAATTTCTGATACTCTTCTTGATAAGAGGCAGGAGTATGTTGTTACTTCTTCTGGTCCCTTTGCTGGGCAGACTTACTGGTATCCTGAGGGAAGACTTACAATGACTGCTACAGAGGCCGGTGCTGTTTTTAAACATGTGTATAATCCTTTTAAGAATACTACTCTTACTGGCTGGCCTGAGATCACTAAGGGTGAAAATCCTAGTATTAGTATCTTACGTGAGGATTATGTAAAAACATCTTCGGGGTTGTCTACTAAACCTAGTAAGTCTTATCCTTCATATAGGAGAGATGAGCTTATTAAGTTATCTGGTATGAGCTACACTGATATTAAGGAGGCTTATGCTGATAAGTTTTCAATACTTAATGGTGATTCTAGTACTAACGTGAAGTCTGTTGGGGTGGCTGTTGAGGTTGCTGAGACTAGTACAGCTGATAATGAGATTACTTCGCATTATACAGGAAGTGTGTATTATAATGGTATTGATACTAGGGACTTCAAGCCATCTGGTTTGCTTACTTCTTATAATAAGGTATATCCTGGTCATGTCACACGTTGGATCTTGTATAACGGGGCTATTAACTATTCAGCATACGGTGCTACATGGGTTATTCAGGAACCTAGCTCTACTATTAATACTATTAATGTTGTTGCTGGTACAGAATTTTCTTGGAATTTACAGACAAGAACATTAACTTATAATAGTAATATACCTGCACAGTTACACTTCCAATATGAGGAGTTACCTGCTCAGGGTAAGAATCAGAGTGCTCTTGAAATTATACAACTCAGCTAAACATGGCTCTACCAGCAATTTTTCCTGTACAAATAGATACGCAATCGGTATTAGCTGCGGGAACAACCGTATTATATACGTGTCCTGCTAGGACAAATGCTTCTATTAGTACTATTAGATTGACAAATGCTGGCGTTAATACGGTAACCCTTACTATTAATAGAGTTAATCCTGCATCTAGTGTCAATGCTTATACATTTACATTGGCTGCTGGTGATGTTTTAGTGGATTCTGCTGTATATAACTTTCTTGCCGGTGATAGTATATCGGTTACAACAAGTGCTGCAAGCACTAATTGTTTTGTAAGAGGTGTTCAAACGGCTAATGCTGCTAGATATTGATTAATAATTATCCATATGGAGTCAATGATAGCACCGGGGCCTTATCGGGGTCTACCGGTGTTATCATATATGGTTCAGATGGAAGGGTAAAGTTTATAGGTACAGGAGGAGGAGGTGGGGTTGCTAGCGTTACTGCTGTTTCTCCCATCACTTCTACGGGTGGTGCCAACCCAGTTATATCTACCTTGATGAATACCAATAAGTTAATTGGTAGATCAACGGCAGGTACTGGTGTTATGGAGGAAATCACAATCGGTTCCGGACTAAGTTTATCAGCCGGGACTTTATCAGCTACAGGTACAACTGCATCAGATAGTTTGTCACCACTATTACTAATGGGAGGATAATATGCCGACAGTATATAAAACATTGGGACAATCAAGTCCAGCAGCAACAACAGAAACGGACCTGTATACGGTACCTGCAGCTACTGCAGCTGTGGCAAGTTCTGTTATTGTGTGTAATAGATCAGCTGTTCTATCTACATTTAGAATATCAATAGCTGTTGGTGGTGGTGCTACTACTAATAAGGACTACATTTACTATGACTTACCCATTGGTGCCAATGATACATTCATTGCTACCATTGGTGTGACATTAGCAACCACAGATAAGGTAAAGGTGTATGCCTCAAATACTAATCTGTCATTCTCACTTTATGGATCTGAAATAAGCTAACATGGCACAAGGATACGCTTCATATAATATTATTAGCAGTGAGATTTCATTTGCAAATACTCCTAACATAGATGCCTTTGGAAGACTGAGGGTAAGCAATCCGTTTACCCTATTTGATTCAAGCCACAGGTTTGATGATAATGAGTTGTGGTCTACAGCTACCGCTACAGGCGGTACTGCTACATATGATGCTAATGAAGGTCTGATTAATTTAGGTGTAACAGCAGCTTCAGGCTCTGAGGTTGTTAGAGAGACTACTAAAGTCTTCTCATATCAGCCAGGTAAGAGTCTTCTTGTACTATCTACATTTGTAATGAACTCTGCAAAGACAGGTCTTAGACAAAGGATTGGTTACTATGGAGCAGCAAATGGTTATTACCTAGAGCTTAATGATAGCACTGTAAGTTTTGTTGAGAGAAGTTCTGTCTCAGGAGCATTGGTAAATACACCTGTTGCTCAAGCAAGTTGGAATGTTGATCCTATGAATGGATCAGGTCCTAGTGGTATAACCCTTGATCTAACAAAGGCTCAGATTCTCTTTATGGACTTGGAGTGGTTAGGGGTAGGTACCGTGAGAATAGGTTTTGTAATAGATGGAAACTTCTATGTATGTCATAAGTTTCATCATGCTAATTTGATTGCTACTACATATATCACAACTGCTTCATTACCACTAAAATATGAGATAACTAACACAGCTGCTACAAGTGGGGCAAGTACATTAAAGCAGATATGCTCTACTGTAATGTCTGAGGGTGGATACCAACTTAATGGATTACAACAAGCAATTGGTATTCCTGTAACAACCCCAAGAAACTTAGCAGTTGCTGGAACATTTTATCCTATAATAAGCATACGTCTTAAAACATCCCCTAATAGATTAGATGCTATAGTAATATGTACTGCAATTTCTGTAGTAGCAACTAGTGCAGGTCATTATAACTGGCAAATTATAGCATCAGGAACTACTACAGGAGGTGCTTGGGTTGCTGCTCCTGGTGGTTCTTCCGTAGATTATAATATAACAGGAACTTCATTTACAGGAGGTAGGATACTTGCAAGTGGTTTTTTTAGTGCGGCAGCTACAGGAGCATCAACTCAAGTTGATATCCTTAAGGATGCACTATTTAAAACACAGCTTGAAAGAAATGCATTAACCTCAACACCATATGAACTAACTGTTGTAGTTGCTTCTGATGTTGGAGGTGGTGGAGGTAATGTTCTTGCATCAATGGACTGGGAAGAAATAAGCAGATAATATGAGCCAAGGATTTACAAAAGGTACACCTATAGATACTGATGGAACATTATCACTAAATAGTGACATTGTTGTTCCATCTCAAGCAGCAGTTGTTACATATGTTGCATCACAAATTGGTACACCTGTAACTAATGTGACTGCTACTGCTCCATTAACTTCTTCTGGAGGTACAACTCCTGATATATCTACATCAATGAGTACAGACAAACTCATAGGTAGAGGGACAGCAGGTACAGGAGTAATGGAAGAGATAACACTTGGTACAGGTCTAGACTTAGCTGCCACAACTCTGAATGTTGGTAATATTGATTTAGCTGTTTTAGCAGTTACAGAGACAGCTGCAAGGTTAGATAACTGGACACCAGCTGGTTGGCCAGGTTCTACTGCTGATGTAGTTAAAGTGATTCAACTTACTGCTAACTATGTAGATAAAGTTCAGATTATATCAGGACTTACTAATGGTACAGCTGGTAAAATTATTACATTAAGTAATACATCAACAGATAACTTAGTCATTATAGAATTAAATAGTACAAACTCTTTAGCTGCCAACAGATTTAGAGGTTTTGGAAGAGATGCTTATTTTTTGTTTCCTAAGGATGATGTTACATTTCTTTATAATGGAACTCAATGGACACAATTTAGTGGTAATATGAAAAATGGCCACACATTATTTGATGATATGGGAGGACCAAACCATGTGGGTACTGGTATTTTTACATCATATTTTGGAGAGACTGGATATGGATTAGCTAACGGAACAGGTGCTCTTGTAAGAAATGAAACAGGTATGACTAACTCAATAGGTACTATTGGTTTTACAACGGGTACTACTGCTACGGGGTTTGCTAAAATAGTAATGAACGGTAGAGGTAGCACGGGGTTTAACACGGGGTCAACTCAATACAATCAATTTGCAGTTGTTACAAGATTAAGACTGGAGGCTCTTCCTACAGCTCTCCAAGATTTTAGATTTCAAACAGGATTGGTTGCAAATTCAAATACGCTTTCCCCATCAATAACTGGACTGATGGGTTGGTACTGCACATCAGCAAATGCAAATTGGAAATGTTATGCTGCTAATACAGCAAGCACAATAGTTAATGATGTTACAAGTGGTTTGGCAGTAACATTAAATGCTGATATTGTATTAGTAACATACCACCCAAATCCACAAGGCGATACGGTATTTGTATATTCCTCTGATGGAGGAATAACTTATACTGTAGATAGCAGATTTGTAAGAGTATCAAATAACTATGGTGGGGCACCAGTAATAGCACTTCTAAAAACAGTAGGGACTACCTCTGTTACTGCTGATGTTGACTATATTGGTTTAACAATTAAAGGACCAAGAATATGATATATTTTAAACTTACATCAATATTTAATCTTCCTAATGGAAATGAAACCAATTTAGGTATAACTTTGCAGTGTCAAGATGCTGATTATCAAGCAACTTTAGATGAAGCAATTATTGTGGCAAGAGTTACTGCTAAAAGAATGTGTGGTGATGTTGAGCCAGTTATTAATAACAATGTGGTACAACTAACTCTAGCTCAGTACAATGCAATTGTAGCAGTACCAGAAGCTTTGGATGCAGATATAGCTGCCCTAGAAGAAGAATTAAACCAAACAATAAATGAAGAACCTATTTAACAAAGTAACCAGATGGTTACAAGAGTGGGAAGGCACATGGCTACTACCACTAACTTTTATCCTTATGCTATGGATAAGTGCAATACTATTTAACCTATGGGGGCCTACAGTAGGAATCTTTCCACCGGGGCTAATCAATGGGGTAATCATTGCCTCATTTGCATTCTTTACAGGATTCTCTGTAGTTAATCTTATGATTAATCTCTACCACAGAGGCTGGTATAAGTACTACTACAAGGGTAATCCAAACAGACTATCAGCAAAAAACGATTTTTTTGATCTTCCAATATGGCTAAGAGTAATGTTTATTCCAATACTGCAGCTATTGTTGCTTTGTCTATTCTTCTGGTTAGTTGTAAACCTGATCTAAGTCCTAGTTCTAGGGTTTATATTCCTGGTGAGATAGACACACTATCTTATGGGGAACTAGAAATAGTAACAGAAATAGAAGAAACCAGCTTAGTAGATACTAGAGCTGAGGTTGCTGCTATCTATAAGTCTCAGTTAGGAGTAAGAGAAAGGACTGGAAATAATGATGGTAAAGATGTAGAGAAATACCTTAAGTCAGTAGGTTTAGGTAAAGGATTTGCCTGGTGTGCTGCCTTTGTACATTGGTGTTTAGCAGAGGCTGGAGTAAAGAACTCCATTACAGCCTGGTCTCCAACAGCTCATAATAAAAAGAACATAGTATACTTTAACAATAAATTTAAAAAGGATCCTCAGCAAGCTGATGTAATTACCTTATATTATAGTAGTAAAGGAAGAATTGGACACACCGGTTTCTTTGATCATATGCAGTCAGAAAACATGACTGTTAATTATGAGGGGAATACAAACAGGGGAAATTCAAATGAGGGTGACGGAGTTTACCTTACCTTTAGGCCGTTAAAAACATTATACTCAATAACATCATGGATAGACTAATTAAAAATCTACACTGGGTGATAATCCTAATACTAGGGATTATAGCTGTAGTATTTTATGAGATAGCTGCCAATAATAAGAAGGCATTACAAGAACAAATAGAGTTTAATAATGCAAAAGCTATTAGGGATAGCATTCTTGTAAGGCAAGTTATCCGGGCAAAAGATGATGCTGCTTTTAGATACAGAGACAGTTTAAGACAACAAAAGATTAACTACATAAAGCTCCAAAATGAAAAACAAAGAGTTAAGATTATTAGGGATATTAAGTATCTTCCTGCTGCTGATGACAGCACCAAAGATGACATTTGGCTCAACTCCTGGACAGCCGAAGACAGTCTTCTTTACTGATACCATTGGTAATGGTTTTAGAGATACTCTAGATATCCTACGCAGACCTCCTAAAAGATTGATTTATCAAAAAGAAAAGGGGGTGTTTCTTAATGAGCTTCAAGAGCAGATAACTCTGGAGAAACTCTTGTGGAAAGAAGTATACCGTCAGGATGCTGTGGCTATGTATTGGATTAACATTGCTCTTGAGGAAAGAATCAATGAGATAATTGCCCGTAATAAAAAGATTGAGCAGGATTTAGCTAAAGCTGAAACTGAGGCTCTAAGGGCAACAGCAAACATGGAACATTACCGTGATCTCTACAAGAGCAATGAATCACAGAATGTAACTCTTAGACAAGACAATGCCAAACTCAAGATAAAACTCTGGGTATGGAAAGGTATAGGTATTACAGCTACGGGTGGCTTTGTTTATTTAGGTGTAAAACAGTTGTTTTTCAAATAAATTTTCTTATCTTATACACATGGGACTCGGCAATAATAACTATCAATCAGGATCTAAAAAGTCTAACTTTGCTTTTCAGTTAAAGGTACTACAGGCTTTACAAAGAATTCTTAATGCATTAGGAGGCTAATATGGGACTAGGAAATGGTAACCCTAATGAAGGGAATAAAGGTTCAAATTTTAATTTTGAACTAAAGATGCTTCAAGGTCTTGAAGCAATTGCTAATGCCTTAGATGGAGGTAGTGGTGGAGGATCAGGTGATCCTGCACTTAATCCTGGACCTGCTTTTTCAAGTGGAGTCTTTAGTGCAGATGATATCATCACTTTTTCTGATGTAGATATTAATCTTAATACTTCCTGGGGTACATATCAGAAGATTGGTAATATAGTTTCAACAGACATTAATATAGATGTTACTGGAATAACTGATACTACTGGTAGCATATATATAGCTCTTCCAGTTACTGTTGTAGGAGATATTACATCTGGTTCAAAATATGTTACTGGTACAATGAATGTATCCACTAAAATTGGACAGTTATTAAATACCTATGACTTTGAAGCCATTTCTGAGACAGCTGTAGCATTTAATTATGCATTTAGTGTTGTCACATCAGCAACAGTTATTAGGTTGTGCATAACCTACGTCTATAATACTAATATTGCAAATCTTGTGGATGCACCAATTGCTTTATAATGCTCTATGGAAATAACCTCTCTAACTTTCAATATAAAAGATGTGATAACTATAGTTGTGGGTATTGCTTCTTTCCTTGGTTTCTATTATGCTCTAAAACGAGAGCTGGAAAAAGTCAGCACAAAAGCTGATATGATAGAAGAAAAACATAAAGAAGATCACCAAATTGTAATGCAAGCCATGAAAGATCACAAAGAAGAAACTGATAAGAAGGAAGACATGGTTTATAAACGTATCAGTGAGATACGTGAAGAGGTTAAAGATGCACATGGCAAACTAGAAGTAAAAATTGATGCTATAGTAGGTAGTCTCTCTACAATGAGTGCTAATCTATCTGAGCTTACAGGATATATAAAAGCTAAGAAAGAAAATTAATACAGCTGTTTCTCTGCTGTTTTGTTGATTGTTGATTTGTTAGTAGGAAACCTGAGAGAAATCTCAGGTTTTCTTTTGAATAAAATAAAGTTAACTTTTGGAAGTTTAAACTTTTGTAGTATATTTGAACATAATTTAAAAATCAACAGAATGGAAAATGCACAAGATCCTGGTTTTTCTCAGGAAGAAATGAATGCAAGAAAACAAGAAATGCTTGAATTTTACAAAGAGCAGATTGATTTTCTTGAAGTTCAAGTAAAATTTGAAACTCTTACTGCTGAGATTGAGGAGCAAAGACTCAAGCGTATAGTAGCAATGGTAAGACAAGCTCAGATTCAAAGTCCTCCTGAAGAACATGAACCTGGTGAAAAACCTGAAGAAGGTAAAAAAAGAACTCTACGTAAAGAGGCCTAACTCTTAATTGCTAAACCAACACACATGGCAATTGTAAATCAAGTACAGAAAAAAATAAGAATGGAAGTCTGGGATATTACTAAGTTCCAGCTGGCTATTCATTGTCATCTACATGACATATCTATTTCTAGCCTTGATCTTAATTGTTTAACTTTATTAGCCCTTTACGGAGAGAAAGAACTTACAGAGTTTTGTGAGGCTGCTGTTGAAAAGAAAATTTTCGGCAGCAGCCAATCTGTAAGGAATGCTCTAGCTAAAGCAGAAAAAAGAAAGCTTATTGTAAAACAGGGAAGGAGTAAGAAGAAGATCCAGATTAATCCTGAGATAAGGATTCAAACCAATGGTAACATACTCCTTGACTATAAAATTGTAAGAATTGAATCCAAAAAAGATTAAACCTTTTCTTAAATCTGTAAGTGAAGATTTAGATGTGGATCAAAGTCTTGTTATAGATATCTATGAGTTTTACTGGAGTAATGTCCGTAAAAGTTTAACTACAGTACCTTATCCTAGAATAAACATTGAAAATTTAGGAGTGTTTGAAGTTAAACTTAAAACTTTAGATCTTACAATACAAAAGTACAAAGCTTATTTAAACAAACTGGATGCTGCTAATTTCTCTAAATATCCTAAGTATGAAAATGCTAAAAAAAGATTGGATGTTTTAGAGGCTACAAAAGAGATACTGCTAGAAGAAAGAGAAAGAAAAAAACAAATTAAAATATCAAGACATGGGAACACTACTGGAGATATGGAAGAAAAAGGGGGAGATTCTTGAGGGAATCAAGAACTCTGTCTTTAAAACAGAACATGTTGAGGAGGTAGCTGCAGCAAGAAATGCTATTTGTCAATCATGTGACCTTATAGATAGAACTGGTGATGAATGTGTAATGCCCGGTACACAGCCATGCTGTGGTGTATGCGGGTGTTCTTTACAGTTTTTACAAAGATCTCTGTCCTCAAAATGTGAGGAAGGTAAATGGGATGCTATACTTACTGATGAAGAGGCTGATGCATTAGATAACCATTTAAATCCAAATGAAGAATGAGCTGGCAAGTATGTCCCCTATGTAAGGGTGAAGGTTTTATCCATAATGAATTAAGCGATCATGACATGGGATTTTTTGTTCCAGGTGGTGGAGTAAGATTTACTAAGGATTTTGACTGCACAGTGTGCAATGGTAAAAAAATAATTTCAGAAGTTACAGGGCTTCCTCCTCATTCTAATAGTAATGTTGATGCCCTAGAACTTTAATAAAACAAATACAACAAATGTCAGTACTATTTTTACCTCAAGAACATAAATACATAAGTATTGATCCAAATGAAAAGATAGAGTGGACTAGTGTTACTACTGTTATTTCTAAGTTCAAAGAGCCTTTTGATGCTGATAGAATTGCTATAAGCTCTTCTAAAAATAAGAAAGGTAAATGGTATGGTATGTCACCAGAAGATATTAAAAATGCTTGGAAAGCAGAAGCTGATAGAGCTATTACTTTAGGTACATGGTATCATAATCAAAGAGAAGCAGATGTCCTAGAATGTGATACAATTACACGGGATGAGTGTAAACTTAAAGTAGTTAAACCTGTAGAAGTTAATGGTGTTAAACAAGCACCTATACAAAAGCTAGAGAATGGTGTTTATCCTGAGCACTTTGTTTATCTTAAATCTGCAGGCATCTGCGGGCAATCAGATAGAGTAGAAGTAGTTAATGGTAGGGTAGACATCTATGACTATAAGACTAATAAAGAAATTAAAAAAGAGTCTTATGTAAACTGGGAAGGTGTTTCTAAAAAGATGCTGGCCCCTGTTAGTCACCTAGATGATTGTAACTACTGGCACTATACTCTTCAACTTAGCTTGTATATGTATATGATTATCAAGCATAATCCCAAGCTTAAGCCTGGCAAACTTGTTTTAGATCATGTAATATTTGAAGATGATGGTCTAGATAAATCAGGTAAAAAAATTCATAGGTTAGATATAGATGGTCATCCTATTATAAAAGAAATAGTAAGATATGACTTACCTTATCTAAAAGCAGAAGTAATTGCTATTATTAATCATTTAAAAGAAAATGTTACAGCTTAATCCTATGATCCCTATAAAAAGGGTTTCTGATGGTCTTGAGGGCTATGCTTTTCTTGTAATTGATTATTCTCAAGAACATGATTTGTTATTTACATGTGCTATGGATGATGGAGAAATATGGACGCTAAATAACAAAGAGATAAGATTTTGTAAAAATATTAGCCTTGAAAGAAAATGATTGTAAAACTGTTTGATATAGCCAATGGTGTAGTGATTCCTACGGAACATTGCTACACTCTTGTGTCACTAAAAAACATAATGGATGAGTATCCTGATGATTATTTAAAGATTTATCAGTACTTGTTCTATATGACCTGTCCTAATCCGGATATTAATCCTTTCTTTAATACCTCTGAGATAGACAAAGAAGAGATTATTCTAAATGAGATTCAAGCTGAGTTTTCAACTGAAGATCCTCCTATACAAGTGGCCCTAGAATTTTGTGCAAGAATGTATGAAACTCCTACATTTAGAGCTTATAAAGGTATAAAGCAAATGCTAGATAAGCTTGCTACGTACATGGAAACAACAACAATAACACATGGTAGAGATGGAAACATTAACTCACTTGTTGCAGCAGCAGCAAAATTCCAGCAGATCAGGGACTCTTACAAAGGCGCGTACAAAGATCTCCAAGAAGAGCAAAAAAGTCAAGTCAGAGGTGGAGCAGGACTTGCCTATGACCAAACTTAATTATGAATAGAGTGTTTCATGAAATGTGAAACAAATGGTTTTATTTCACTAAATGTGATATATCTTTATGATATAACTTTCTCATATGGCAAAATCTAACGTTGAAAAAACACCACCCAAAGGAGACATTAAGTTTTCTATTACTCTTTCTGAAGAACAGAAGCTTGCTAAAGAACTTATTATTGTTAAACCCTATAACTTTATTTTTGGTTCTGCTGGTAGTGGTAAGACATTACTAGCTGTTCAGATAGCTCTGGACTTTTATTTTAAAAGAAAAACCAATAAAATTGTTATTACAAGACCTACAGTATCTACTGAAGATAATGGGTTTTTACCAGGAACAGAAAAAGAAAAGATGGAACCTTGGCTTGTTCCAATCAAATCTAACATGAGAAAAGTCTATGATAAGCCAGAGATATTAACTAAGATGGAAGAAAATGAAAACATAGAGCTTGTTTCATTAAGCCATTTTAGAGGAAGAACCTTTGATGACTGTGTTTGTATTGTGGATGAATTTCAGAACCTTACAAAGTCTCAGTTACAGATGTGTATAGGAAGACTTGGAAAAGGTTCTATGATGATTTTTACAGGTGATCCAAATCAAATAGATTTGAAATACAAGGATCAATCTGCAATACATGATGTAGCTAAGCTAGAAAAATCACAATGGGTTAATAAAATAGTACTTCTTGAAAATCATAGACATGAAGCTTTGAATGATGTATTAAAACTATTGAATGACTACTGAACTATACCAACATATTCCTACATATAAAAATGGTGAGTGGAGTTATACTGACTTTGAGAGTCGGGAAGACTTTGCAACCTTTATAAAATCTATTTTTAAAGAGCCTGGAAAGTATAACTTTAATGAAACTTCCCGTTTATTTAATGAACAAGCTAGGCTTTTTAATGTCAATAACTTCTATTGTTTAGCACCTCAAGGCACTAAAGACTACATAAAGTATTGGGATACAGAAAAAGAAAAGTGTAGAAAGGGAGTACTTTATCATGATGGTAATGAGACCTGGTATCTTACTAGAGACTATTATATGTGGCTGAATTTCCTACCAATCTTTAACAAGGAGATTCAGAAGTTTGGTTTTGCAGATGTAAGGGATGCTCAGTACCACATGGCTCTTTATGAGATTTTAGCAGAGCTTAACTATAGACATGCTGCTATTCTTAAAAAACGTCAGATTGCTAGTTCATATTTCCATTGTGGTAAACTTATAAATCAGATATGGTTTGAAGAGGGTATTACCTTGAAGATGGGAGCTAGTCTAAAAGACTTTGTTAATGAAAAAGGTAGTTGGAAGTTTCTTGCAGAATATGAAGCTTTCTTAAATAAACATACAGCTTGGTACCGTCCTATGAATCCAAACAAAGCAATGTTCTGGCAACAGAAGATTGAGATTGTTAATTATATAGGCGGCCAGAAAAGAAAGTCAGAAGTAGGTCTTAAGGGTGTACTTCAAGCTATTTCCTTTGATAAGAGTCCTACAAATGCTGTCGGTGGTCCTACCAAGTACTTCTTCTATGAAGAGGCTGGTATTGCCCCTACTATGAATCAGACCTATGAGTATCTAAGACCTGCCATGAGATCAGGTATGATTACTACTGGTACTTTTATAGCAGCTGGTTCTGTGGGTGATCTTAGTCAATGTGAGCCATTAAAAAGACTAATCCTTAGTCCTGATGCTAATGGTATATATTCTGTAGAGACTAACCTGATAGATAAAAATAACACTATAGGAATGAGTGGTCTATTCATTCCTGAGCAGTGGTCTATGCCACCATATGTAGATAAGTATGGTAATTCTAAAGTTGAGGAAGCTTTAGCAGCATTAGATGAACAATTTGCCCAATGGAAAAAAGATCTTAATCCTCAAGAGTATCAGCTCCGTATTTCTCAGCACCCTAGAAACATTGAAGAAGCTTTTGCTTTTAGATCTGTATCATTGTTTCCTCCACATCTTGTTTCTGCCCAGAACCAAAGGATTGAAGAAAAAGCCTATCCTTATGAGTTTCTAAGTATTGGTAGAGATGCTAGAGGAGAGGTGGTTGTAGAGCCTACAAACAAACTTCCTATAATGGAATTTCCAGTAACTAAGAATACTGAAGATAAAACAGGCACCTTGGTAGTATGGGAGAGACCAGAAAAAGATCCAGAATTTGGAACCTACTATGCATCTATTGACCCTGTGTCAGAAGGAAAGACTACTACTTCTGACTCTTTATGTTCTATATATGTCTATAAAACAGCAGTAGAAGTTACTAAAAATAATGGTTCTGAGATAACTACTTATATAGAACAGGATAAAATTGTAGCTGCTTGGTGTGGCCGCTTTGATGATATCAATAAAACACATGAGAGATTGTCTCTAATAATAGAGTGGTATAATGCATGGACTATTGTAGAAAATAACGTTTCTTTGTTTATCCAATACATGATAGCTCAGCGCAAGCAAAAGTATCTTGTACCAAGAACTCAGATAATGTTCTTAAAAGACATTGGTGCTAATGCTAGTGTATACCAAGAGTATGGATGGAGAAACACCGGCACATTGTTTAAAGCTCACATGCTTAGTTATGCTATTGCCTTTTTAGAAGAAGAACTAGATCATGAAGTTACTGATGATGGTAAGATTGTAAGAACAAAGTATGGTGTAGAAAGAATCCCGGACCCTATGCTTTTAAAAGAAATGCTTGAGTATAGAGATGGAGTCAACGTGGATAGACTTGTATCCTTTGCCGCTTTAATTGCTTTTGCTAAAGTTCAACAGGCAAATAGAGGTTATAAAAAGAAGTATGAAGAAACAGATCAAGCTAAAAACTTGAATAGTAACAAAAAATTTAGTAAATTGACTATAAGTCCTTTCCGACACATGGGAGGAGGAAATAGTAGTACCTTAGGTAAAAATTTGAAGAGAAATCCTTTTAAAAATTTGAGATAAAATGGAAATATATAATGCCTTACAGATGAAGAATGGGGCTAAGGTTGAGTACAATAAAATGGGCAGCCTTAACCAACCTCTTCAATTTTTACCTAGATCTGAAAAGGATAAAGACTGGGCGGCATGGTGTCTAGACTGGATGGAGTGGCAAGGTCTTAAACAAGTAAGACGTAATGCTAGAAGACTTCTAAAGAACTATAAACTTGCTAAAGGTATTATTGACAAGTCTGACTACATTGTTGAAGAAGACAATGAGTATGCAGACTTGATTGATACATTGACAAAGGAAGACACTTCTGCTCTTGAGCTTAAGTTCTATCCTATTATTCCTAATGTTATAAACACTCTTACAGCAGAATTTGCTAAGAGATCAACTAGAGTTGTTTACTCTGCTGTAGATGAGCGCTCATATAATGAAATGCTTGAGTTAAAAAGATCTCAAGTAGAGCAAGCTCTTGTATTTGATGCTCAACAAAAAATGGCAATGAACCTTATTGAACAAGGTTATGAGCCTGAGTCTGAGGAGTTTCAACAAGGCATGTCTCCAGAAAGTATTAAATCTTTACCTGAAATAGAAGCCTATTTTCAGAAGGATTATAGAAGTATGGTTGAGCAATGGGCTGAGCATCAGCACAGAGTTGATGTTGAGAGATATCATATGGAAGAACTTGAAGAAAGAGGTTTCCGTGATATGCTTATTACTGACCGTGAATTCTGGCACTTCCGCATGATGGAAGATGATTATGATGTAGAACTATGGAATCCGGTATTGACATTCTATCAAAAATCACCAGACCAAAGATATATTTCTGAAGGTCACTGGGTAGGTAAGTTTGATATGATGACAGTAGCGGATGTAATTGATAAGTATGGTTGGGCAATGACTGAAGAACAAATGGTCACCCTAGAACTTATTTATCCTGTAAGATCTGCCGGTTATCCTATTCAAGGTTATCAGAATGATGGTAGCTACTATGATGGCACTAAGTCCCATGCTTGGAATACTAATATGCCTTCTCTTGGTTACAGACAGTTTACTTCTATGTGGGATAATGCTCAATATGGAGGTGACGTTGTTAACTGGATTATGATGGAAGGTGAAGATTACCTTGATATGGGTATGTCTAACTTATTGAGAGTCACTACTGTATATTGGAAATCTCAACGTAAGGTTGGTCACTTGACAAAGATTACTGAATCTGGTGATATTATTACAGAAATAGTAGATGAGACTTATAAAGTAACTGAGAAGCCTGTTTATAATAAAGGTCTTATAGAAAATAAAACTAAACACACTCTTGTATTTGGAGAACATATTGACTGGATCTGGATTAACCAAGTATGGGGTGGTGTGAAGATTGGTCCAAATAGACCTGCATTCTGGGGCTCTAATAACCCTGGTGGTATTACACCTATTTACTTAGGAGTTAATCAAAACAACATTGGTCCTATGAAGTTCCAGTTCAAGGGAGATGATTCCTTGTATGGATGTAAATTGCCAGTAGAAGGTTCTGTATTCTCAGACCGTAATACAAGATCTACATCATTAGTAGATTTGATGAAGCCTTTCCAGATTGCTTATAACATTGTAAACAATCAGATTGCAGACATCCTTGTGGATGAATTGGGTACTGTCATAGCACTTGACCAGAACTCACTACCACGTCACTCATTAGGAGAAGATTGGGGAAAAGGTAACTATGCTAAAGCATATGTTGCAATGAAGAATTTCCAAATGCTTCCTCTTGATACTACTATTACTAACACAGAAAATGCTTTGAACTTTAATCATTTCCAAAAACTGGACTTGAGTCAAACAGAGCGTCTTCTATCAAGGATTCAGTTGGCCCAATACTTTAAGCAACAAGCCTTTGAAGTTATTGGTATTACTCCACAACGCTTGGGTCAAGAGATCTCTAGACAAACAGCAACCGGTATTGAGCAATCAATTAATGCTAGTTATGCTCAAACAGAGATGTACTTCATCCACCACTGTGACTATTTGATGCCTAGAGTACACCAAATGAGAACAGACCTGGCTCAGTACTACCATTCAAATAATCCTTCAACAAGACTTTCTTACATCACAACTCTTGATGAAAGAAAGAATTTTGAGATAAATGGTACTGACTTCTTGATGCGTGAGCTTAACATCTTTGCTAATACTAGAGCAAACCAGCGTGCTATTCTAGAACAACTCAAGCAGTTGGCTCTAAATAATAATACAAGTGGTGCGAGTATTTATGACTTAGGTAATATTCTTAAATCTGATTCTATTGTAGAGGTATCTCATATTCTTAAAGCTACAGAAGCTAAAGCTGAGCAAGTCCGTAAAGAAGAAATGCAACAGCAACAAGCAATGCAAGAGCAAGCTCTTCAAGCTAGAGCTGAAGAAGAGCGCATGAAAATGGAATTTGAGTCTTCTGAAAATGAAAAAGACCGTCAGGCTAGAATCCTTGAAGCAGAAATTAAAGCTTCAGGCTATGGATCCATGCAAGACATTAATGAAAACAAACTATCTGACTTCCAAGACTCTCTTCAAAATATCCAAAAGAGTGAGCAGTATGCACAAACAATGGATATGAATAGACAAAAGGAAACTGCCAAGGCTACTCAAACAAGAGAGAAGCTAATGGTAGAAAGAGAAAAGATAGCGGCTCAAAAAGAGATTGCTGCAAAGCAACTTGAGATAGCAAAAGAGAATAAAAACAAGTATGATTTAGCTAGAGGTGCTAAAGACAGAGAGGCAAAAAAGAAGAAGTAGCTATAAGATGCGCTTTATTTAGTTAGAGCAAAAAATTTTTAAAGTTTATTATTCTACTTTTGTCTATATTATTAGTGTAGATATTTTATAAACCAACAATATTTTACAAACATGAGCGGGCAAACCCAAGAAACAACTACGGTTGAACAAGTTGATATAGATCTAGATACATTGCTAGGAACACCAGGAGCTGATAACATCATGCTCCCAGAAGAAAAAAAGCCTTCGGTGTTTACTACAAGTAAAGTAGATACAGCGTTCCTTGACACTCCATCATCTGGTGATGATGATGATGATGATTCTAAAAAGCAAACACCTCAGTTTGCAGAGGTACTAAAGGATATTAATCCTGATGATGCATCACTAGGATCAGATGCTATCATTGAACCAGATGATCAAAAGAAAACACCTGGCAGATCTAAAATTGCTAAAGATGGTACAGTAGAGCTAGTTAAGAAATTAATTGACTCTGGTAAAATTGTACCATTTGATGATGATAAAGCAATTGAAGATTATAGTCTAGCTGACTTTGAAGAACTTATTGAAGCAAACTTTGCTGAAAGAGAGAATCAAGTTAGAGAGTCTACGCCACAAGAATTTTTCCAAGCACTTCCTGAAGAGCTTCAAGTAGCTGCTAAGTATGTAGCTGATGGTGGACAAGACCTGAAAGGATTATTTAAGGTTCTAGCACAAGTTGAAGAAACTATGCAGCTAGACCCTGAAGTATCTTCAGATCAAGAAAGAATTGTCCGTGAATACCTATTGGCAACAAACTTTGGTACTCCTGATGAAATTGATGAAGAAATTGATAGCTGGAAAGATAGAGATGAACTAGAAGCTAAAGCTAATAAGTTCAAACCAAAATTGGATGCTATGCAAGCAAGAGTTGTACAACAAAAGCTAGCACAGCAAGAAGATATGAAACGTAAACAAGCTGCTCAAGCTCAAAAGTATATGAGCAATGTTTATGAAACTCTTAAGCCAGGTGAAATCAATGGTGTGAAACTTGACCGCAGAACACAAGAAATGTTGTATGCAGGACTAGTTCAACCAAACTACCCTAGTATTAGTGGTAGACCTACAAATATGCTTGGTCACTTATTGGAGAAATACCAATATGTACAACCAAGACATGACTTAATTGCTGAAGCTCTTTGGTTACTTGCTGATCCAGATTCTTATAAAACAAAGATCCGTGAGCAAGGAAGCAAGACAAGCACAGAGAAAACAGTTAAGATGTTGAAGACAGAAGAGACAAGAAAAACAACTGCTTCTCCTATCATAGAGAAAGAAGAAGTAAGACAAAGAACAATACCTAGAAATAGTAATTTTTTCAAACGATAACCTTTTAATCATAATTCAAAATTAAATTATGTCAACTCCAGTTTTAAATAATGGTATATTTCTACGAGATACCAACTACGCAGCTAGTTCACACGTAGACTCTTACCACTTAGTTAACATGTTGAAAACTGCAGAACCAATGGACATGGGTCCAGTGGATTTGTGGGCAATGGCTCAAAAAGTAGAGATGCCTTTGTATCAAATGTCTAGCTTTGGTGGCAAGAATGTAATCATGGTAGACAACCCTCGCGGTGAGTACAAATGGCAAACTCCTGTTGTGCAAGATCTTCCTTATATTGTTGAAGACATTGAGTCTATAAACGAGACTAAGGGTATTGATGGTACTACTTTCAAGATTAAACTCTCTCGTCGTGAGTTTGGTCATGGAGATATCATCACATATGATAAGTACAACGGTGTGGAGATGTACATTGTACCTGACCAGGATATCCTTCCTCTAGGTGACGGGTTTGTATATACTGTGCAGCTTGTAAACAACGACAGTTCTAAATTCTTGGAAAACAAGTTTTTAGCTTCTGGAACCAAAGTTTTCCGTAAGGGTTCTGCCCGTGGAGAATATGGTGAGCGCTTCTCTGATATTCAAATCCAGTCTGGATACCGCGAGTTCTACAACTTTGTTGGTGGTGCTGAAGCACACGTACACTATTCTATTTCTAGCCGTGCTGATCTTATGATCAAAGGTGGTTTGAATGCAGATGGTACAGTTCCAGTAACTGAAATTTGGCGCAACTTTGACCAAAACATGGATCCTGCTGTAGCTAACCTTGAAAACATGGTAAGCCGTATGGGTAAGGATTATGTTAAACGTGCTATGTCTAATGGTACACTTAGCCGCACATTCTTAACTACAATGGAAGCAGCTCACTTGAGTAAAGTAGCTACTGACATTGAGACTTACTTGATGTGGGGACAAGGTGGTAAAGTACGTCAAGATGGTCCAGATGATATCCGCTTGTCTGTGGGTCTTTGGAAGCAGCTTGATAACTCATTTAAGCGTGTATACAACAAATCAGGTTTCAATCTTGACATGTTCCGTTCTGAGATCTACAACTTCTACGCAGGTAAGGTTGAGTTCAAAGGTCCAGATCCTAAGCGTCAGTTGATTGTTCAAACTGGTATGGGTGGTATGCGTATGGTTAATGAGGCTATCAAACGTGAAGCTGTTAACTCAGGTCTTGTTATTCAGGCAGCTGAAAACAATGGTGTTGGTGCTATCTCTGGTAAAGGTATGGACTTGAACTTTGGATTTGCATTCACTTCATATGTTATCCCATTCTTGGCTAACGTGAAGTTTGTGTTGAACCCAGCTTTTGACAACGTACACACCAATGACATTGAAAACCCAATCATTGATGGTTTCCCATTGTCATCTTATAACTTCATCATTTTTGATATCACTGATAACACTAATGATAACATCTTCTTGTTGAAATTGTCTTGGGATAACCAATTGAAATGGTGGTACCAAAATGGTACAATGGACTACATGGGACGTACACAAGGATTCCAGTCTTCTGGTCAATTCAATGGATACCGTGTCATGATGACCCAAACAATGCCATCTATCTGGGTAAAAGACCCAACCAAAGTATTGAAAATTGTAATGAGAAACCCAATCACTGGTGGCTCATTCTAAAGAATCATAAAAATGGGGAGGAGCTACAACTCCTCCCTTTTTTTTATTAATTTTTAAAACTAAAAAAACATGAATGAATTTAATACACCTTTAGAAAATAACTATCAGCTTGCTAATCAAAAGATTGAGAAAACAATTTTTTATGAGCATGATCTAGATAATGGATTTCAAATACAAGTAAGAGCGCTAAAAGGAATTATAGAGCTTACTAATCTTGATTTAAACGTTGGCCCTGCTCCAGAGCCAGGTTGTGCAAGTTCAGTAACACTTGATATCCTTAATCCAAGACTTAATTATGCAAACCCAGATAGAGTTTATATACAAACTACTGTTTACTATAGCCCTGGAGTTGATGATCTTTTTGTTCCTTATTTAGTACCTACAGGTGCTTCACCTCAAGGAGCAGGGTTCAGTTTATTTAATGTAAGCAATGAAGCTGCCGGAGCTGGACAATTTACAGGAAAATTGTATATTAACTATGAGATTTATAGTTTCTAAATTTTAGTTATATTTGACTTTTAAAACCAACACAAAATGAGTACATTAACAATTGTAGAAGCAGCGGGTCCTAAAAGTGGACCAATTGCAATTAAACCTTTTTTTGATCCTAAGCAATCTAATATGGGTCTTGAGCAATATGGTCTTTCATTATATGAAAACGTATTTCATGAAGAACAATTAGCTTGCATTGAGGCTAATGGAATCAAAAGATATATTACAGGACTAAATGAATTTGCTCCTGAAGTTAAAATGATTCCTGATCCAGAATACAGAGCAGCTAAAATTAAAGACATACGCAATGCAGTTTCAGATCTTGAAAAAGAACTAGCTGCTAATGTTATTGATCCAGCTGACCCTGAGTTTTGGAATAAAGTTAAAATGCTTCGTCCTGATAATGATGAGTTCTGGAATAAAATTACACTGCGTTGTGGTAACACACCTTTGTATTTTGATCCTGTAAAAGATCCTTATGACCGCATTAAACTTTATGCTATTGAGGCTGGTGGATTCTCTATTGTAGCTAAGAGCTATGAAGATGCTAGATCACGCCCAACACCTGTAAAATTCTTTCTTGATAAGTTTGAGAAAACTGCTACAACCCGTACAGAATCTAAGAAACTTAGAAACAAAGCTCTTGCAGAACTTCAAAAAATGTTTGATAAAGCAACTACTAAGTTAATGTATGTAGCAAAGGTTGTAGAAATCAACAGTGCTCAGTATAAGAAATCAACACCTAATGATGTGCTCTATGATAACATGGACGTATTTATTAATGGTGAGGGTTCAGAGAAAAATGGCCAACGTGCAGCTCAGGCTTTCTTGGATGCAGCAGCCTTGGATATGGAAACTCTAAAAATCAGAGCTATTGTTAAAGATTCTACATACTATAAATTTGTTGCTCTAAAAAGTGATGGTTTTATTTATCATATGAATTCAAGTACAATGCTAGGTAGAAATCCTGCAGACGTGGTTGAGTTCTTGAAGAATCCTCTTAATGATGAGATTCTAAAAGATTTAATGACTCGTGTTGAAAAATACTGGAATGAATAAACTAGTAAATCCTGAAGAGGAAAATAATATGCGCGGAAACAAGGCATCCACTAAAACTGTTAGTGGATCCTTGTCTTCTGTTGCTGATGCTACCCAATCTAATACTGGGAAAAATGGCGACAAAGGGCAGTGGAAACAGTAAAAATAATGCTATGAAAAAGACAAATAAGAAATATGCTATGGGAGGGGTTCCCTGTCCTGATTGTAAACTTACGCAGGATGCTACAGGAAAATATAAGTATGGTTCTGACAGTACTGGTTATACTACTAGTATAGACAGAAACATTGCTAAAGCAAAACATAAACAAACTTATCCTAAGGCTTATGCTACGCCTACTCCTCTTACGCCTACGCCAGTTTCTAAACCAGACTCTATTCCGGCACCAGCCCCACCTAAAATGAAAAAAGGTGGAATGATATCTAAACCAAAATCTTCAATGAAGATTATGTCAAGGAGGGCTAAATAGTTATGGCAAAGCAAATGATAAAAAGAAAGGATGGATCCTACAGCCAAAGAGGGCTGTGGGATAACATCCGTGAGAACAAGGGCTCTGGAAAGAAGCCTACTGCTGAAATGTTAAAGCAAGAAAAAAAGATTAAAGCTAAAACTAAAAAGTAATGGCTAAGAAAGTTAGAGTATCAGCAGGTGGAGAGAAACACGTAGTCTATAAAAAGACAACTAAACGTGGTAAGGGAGAACCCGGTGATATTATGGTAAACCATCCTACTAAAGATAAAGGACAATGGGATACTATAAATCTAACTAAGATAGGTAGAGCTAATACTGTTAAAGAAGGTGTGGCATCTACTAAGAAGTGGCATAAAGATAATCCTGATTATAAATATAAAAAGAAAAAGAAATAATGGCAAAACTAAATTATGTTTGGAATTATCTAAGTTCCACTTTGGCTAACTTTAAATCAGCTGTACTAGTTTAGAAATCCGTGTATATAATAAATAACTATGGCAAAGAAACTGATTAAAAAACAAGATGGTGGTGCAACTACTCCATCTAATAGACAAAAAAGAATATCTAATAGAGCTGATAAAGCTTTTACTAGAGCAAGTGCTACGCAAAAAGAATTAAACAAAACTTATGTTAGGAGAGAAGATTTAGGGCCAGCTGATCCTAAAAAACCTTGGGGACTACGTATGGCAACAGACATAGAAGAAAAGGTGTATGATCAACCAGGTTATGGTAGAAAAAAAGGTCAGTTAGAAAAAAATCTTAAAAAAGATATAAACAAAGTTAATAGACTTTCTCAAAAAGCTGCTTCTCTAAAAAAGAAAAAATAATGGCAAAGACACCTGCTTGGCAAAAGAAATCAGGTAAGTCTCCTAGTGGGGGACTTAATGAAAAAGGGCGTAAGTCTTATGAAAGACAAAACCCTGGTTCAGATCTAAAAGCTCCACAACCTGAAGGTGGTTCTAGGAAAAAATCATTTTGTGCTAGAATGTCTGGCATGAAGAAGAAACTTACTTCTAGCAAAACTGCTAATGATCCTAATAGTAGGATAAATAAATCCTTGCGTAAATGGAAATGTTAACGTAAATTAGTAATACTATGGCAAAGAAATGTATGAAATGTGGCGGATCCATGAAGTATAAATCTGGTGGATCTACAAGTTTTGGAATGCTTTCAGTAAAAGCGGGTGTGGATAATAATCCTAAACCTACTGCTGCTGATAGAATTGTTGGTGCTAAAAAGAGTGCTGGCAAAATGAAACAAGGTGGAACTATTAAAAAGAAAAAATAATGGCAAAGAAAGAAAGGTTAAATGCTCGCGCTGAAAGAGTAATGGGCAGAGCACAAAAGAACTATAATAAAGCTCAAGCTGCTATTGCTGCTGACAAAGCTAATCCTGATAAAACAAGCAATACAACTGCATACGTTGATAAAAAGTTTAGCAAGGCTTATAATCAGGGTGAAAGAGCAAAAGCTCTTAAAGCAAAAGCAGACTCTATGAAGAAAGGGGGCGCTGTTAAAAAGAAAAAGTAACATGGCAAAGAAGTTACAGAAAGCTCAGTATGGTAAGACAATGTCTAAATCAAATACTAAGTCTAAAACTTTTTGGAAAGAAATCCAAGATGCATGGAATGCAGCAGAAAAAAAAGCAACAACAAATTCTAAAAATAGGAAAAGTTTAGAGCAGATACAAAAAGAATGGATTGATACTGAAAAAAGAGTTACTAATCCTAAAAACAAATCTGCTAATAAAATTGAACTTTTTAAAAAAGGGGGATCTTCTAAAAAGAAGTAACATGGCTGAGAAAAAAGACAAGAAATGGATTCAGAAGGCGGTTAATCCTAAACATAAGGGTTACTGCACTCCCATGACTAAAGCCACCTGTACTCCTAAAAGAAAAGCATTGGCTATGACCTTTAAAAAAATGGCTAAGAATAAATAACTTTTAATATTATATATAATGAAAAATTCAGGCGGTGTCTATGTAAGACTTAATGGTAACCAACCAGTACAGAAAGTTGCTGGTTCAAACGGTGTAGGTCACACTAAAAGTGCTAAAGCTTCTGTTCAGAAAAAAGCTGGAAGCAATGGCGTTGGAACAACTAAAAGCCAAAAAGCTACAGTAAGTCCTTCTGGTAAAACAGGCTCTACTAAAAAAGGTAAATAATGGCAACCACAAAAAAATTAACTCCTATGGAAATGGGAGGATTGTATTCTGGCATGATGTCATCTGATGTGTCTACCTCTATGCCTGAACCAGTTTCAGGTTATGGTACTATGGATACCTCAGCAGATAAACCTAAAAAACCAAAAGGTTATAACTATAAAGCTCATCAGGCTAGAGGTCAGAAAGCATTTAAAAACCGTGGTAAATGTGGTAGAAAAGGTTGTTAATTAATCTTATATGTTAAACAGCACACTACAGCTTAAAGTTAAGCAAAGACTTAATAAACTTGACAGCCAGGATTATGAAAATCTTGAGTGCTGGCAAATTATTGAGGCTTTTAATAAAGCTCAAATTGAGTGGGTCCGTAGACAAATTATGGGCCGTAATATGTCTCAAGAGGGTGCTGAACAAACAGTAAGGAAAGTAGATGACCTACAGAATCTTTTAACACCGGTTCCTCTTACATCTATTAGTGCAGGTGCCTATTATGAAACTGAACCATTACCTAGTAATTACCTTGAGTTTCATAAAATAGATATTGAAGCAACTAAAGACAATTGCTGCACAGAGCCTAAAAAAATGATTGTTTATCTTGTTGAAGAAGCTAATAGTAGTATTCTTCAAAGGGATGAACTACGCCAACCTAACTTTGAGTGGGGAGAAACTTTCTGCACAATAGTAAATAATAGAATAAGAGTCTATACAAATTCTGACTTTACCGTTAGTTCTATAACTCTTCTTTATTATAGAAAGCCTATAAACATTCAAATTATTGGTTGCGGAGATCCTTATACAGGACTAATATCAGCAACAGATATTTCATGTGAATTTAGAGATGATATTACTGAAATACTAATTGACTCTGCAGCTTCCATTATGGCGGGTGACATTGAATCCTTTAGTCAACAATCAAGAACATCTCAATCTTCAGAAACTAACACATAATAATGGATACTATAAAAAGACCCCTAAAATCTAATTCTGTTGCTGGAAAGAACATCCTTCTTTCTAATGAATGTCTTAGTTACCTTAACTACCGTATTCAGCAAGAAGAGTTTTCTTCTAGAATGTATTTGGCAATGTCTATGTGGCTTGATAATAACGGTTATGTAAATGCAGCTAAACTTTGGAAGAACTATTCTAATGAAGAGCTTGCACATGCAGATTGGTCTAGAACCTATATATTGTCAATGGGTGTTCAGCCAAGTACTCCAAAGCTAGATCAGCCCGGAGAAACTTTCTCTGGATTACCACAGATTATCAAAGACTCATATGAGCATGAGATTGATATTACTAAACAGATTAAAGACTTGGCAGATGATTCCTTTAAGAAAGGAGATCATATGCTATATGAACTAGCTCTTAAGTTCTTAAAAGAACAAGTAGAAGAGCACAACAAGATGCAAAACTGGATTGACCAGCTTAATGCATTTGGTGAAGATAAAATTGCAATGCGTCTTTTGGACCATGAGATGAAAGATTATTTATAAAAATTTGGAAGCTATAGAAAGTTTTCATATATTGAAGTATAATTGTTTGTAACCTTTAAATTTTAAAAAAATGGCATATTTTAATCACGCCTTTAATAAGGTGTTTGTTGGAACCAGTGGTTTTTACACTGGTGTAGGTGCTAAGACCACCGATTTGGCAAAAGGAGATTTTACTTTTGTTAATCCTGAGACATGGACTGTAGTTGATGTAGACGGTCCTACTGATGTTAAATGTCCACTAGTTCTTGTAGCAGGTTCAATTTATCAAAATGATAAAATTGGACCTTTTCACGGTGGATATAAGGAGACTGATAAATCTAAAATTATCAACCCTAAGTACATCAGTCGTTTTTATCGTGTAGATCCATGTACACCACAAAATCAGACTATCTCTATTGGTACAACTCCTTGGACTATACAAGAAGGTGTTGAACTAGAGTGTGTAATTCCTGGAGTTACTCAAAAAGATTTCCTTTGTGGAGAAACTTACTACCTACGTGTAGATTTGAAAGGTTCTCCAGTATTGCGTTTCCTTAGCCGTAACTCATATTTTACTGCTGATGCTTATACTGGCTGTTGTGATGCAGGCGCACTTGCACCTACTCCAGTAGACCCAACTACAGTATATATCCTATGGGCTAAGCAATTGCTTAACAGCCCTTTGATCAATGCGTTTATCAACATTACTATATTTGATACAACTAACGCAGATCTTGTTGATGGTACTTATACTATAATGACTAAGGATAATGTTAATGATCCTTTAGCTCCTTGGAATACTTACACTCCTGTGGCTGGTGCTACTGGTCTTGAGGCAGGTATGTATATCACTGGTGCTTATGTAGATACTCGTTTTGGAGATTGCACTTTCTACCCAAATGATTCAGTTCTTGCTCACGTTGAGCCTGTTAAAATCTATGCTTCAGAAGTAGATTATACTGGTGATCCATGTGAGTTTGCAAATCTTTGTGTATCTAATGTGTGTCTTCCAATTCAAGGAGCAGGTTATGGTGAAAATGTAATACGTGAGCTTATTCTTTCTCAAGGATATTCTCAGTCTCCATTCTACACTGGAACTGATCTACGTGTACGTGAGATTACTCAAGGTTATGATGTGACTGACACAATTGACCGTGATGCTCAATACTACAGATATTTCATTCAGCACAGTGTTCCTCGCTTTAATAACCCAACTGGTACTTTTGATAATGATCAGTACTTGCTTGAAATTATTGCTGTAGCACAACTTAATGACTTTGAAAACTTTATGGCTCTGTGGTTGGCTAATTCTGGTTCAAACTGTACTGAACTTGATACATTTACATGCCCTGAAGCTTGTGTAGTTCCATACACAGTAGGATAATAAATAAGTAATAATCATAAAAGGGAGAGGGAGCCACAAAACTCTCCTCTCCCTTTTTATTTTTGCACACATGGAAAAACATCAGTTAGCTTTAGATATTCCGGATACACTAAGTAAGTGTATTTTTCGCATTGTAGATGCTAGTATCTACAGTGATGTAGCACCAGTTGAATGTGCTAAACTGCATATAACACCTCCAGGATTTACAACAACTTATGACATTACAGATCTTCAACCAGCATTTTTTGAAAACATTAGTGCTTGTGATCTAGGACTACAGACTGCAAATTGTGGAAATACCTACAATGATTTTGCAGATGGTGTCTATGTTGTACGTTATAGTGTAAGTCCAAATGATATTGTTTATGTAGAATACAATCATTTACGTGTAACAGTAGCATTGAATAAAATAAATGATTTACTTTGCTGTATGGATGTTCAAGGATGTGAGCCGCAAGGTCCTCTTAAAGAAAAACTTAGAGAGGTACAATTGCTTCAGACCCTTTTAAAAGCAGCCAAAGCAAAAGTAGAATATTGCCATACTCCAGGACAAGGAATGGACATTTACAATTATGTTATGAAAAGACTAAACAAACTGTCCTGTGGATGCGGTTGCAGCTCTTGCCAATGATAATTTTTAAAACCAACATATCATGAGTAAATGCCCAAACTGTGGTGCTACATTAACATGTGGCTGCCAAAAAAGAAAATTAGCAGATGGTAAAACTGGATGTAACAAGTGTGCAGCCGGAATAACAACTGCTAAAGAAGCACCAAAACCGACACCTAGTCAAAGCACAAAACCGACTGTTAATTCAGTCAAAATAAACCCATAAAGAAATGATTGTAAGGTCATACTCATTATTCTTGCCATCTAGTACTGATGATCCACTTTTCATTTCAGATGATTTTGGACAGACATGGACTAATATTAGTCCTAATGGGCTAGTATTTGCCGGCTACAGCAATACAGCAAGTATTTCAGTTGATCCTTACAATAGTTATAATTCTGTAATAACAATTGGTCCCCAGGTATTTAAGTCAATAGATGGTGGATATAACTATTCTATTTCAACCGGTGCTGGAAGTGCTAATGGATTTCATAGATCTTTTCATAAAGATTCAACACATGTAATTCTTGTTGGTGATACCATAGGTTTATCAACAGATGGTGGTAGTACATTTACTAACTATGGTTATGATCCTGTAGTAGAATATGGGCCAACAATGGTTTCTCCATCACTTCTATTTATAAGAAGTGTTTATTTTGAAAATGTTGCAGTTGGTTATATGAATATATATGACAAACTCTACAGATCAGGAGATGGTGGTATTACATGGACAGTAATATATGGGGATAATCCTATTGAAACAGGTTTTCCAATTACAGGTATATCTTCTCTAGGAGATTATATTACTGTAATTAATGGTAATGGTATTTATCATAGTTCTGATTCTGGTGTAACATTTAATTTAGTTGAGGGACCTTTTGCTGCGGGCACACCCAGTGATGACAACGCTTTAAATAATCCTTGGCGTGTTTCTTCTACTCTATATGCTACAGAGAATTCTGGTTCTGGCACCAATGTTTATAAGAGTATAGATTATGGTGCTACTTGGACATTAGTTGGAACTACTCCTAGTATTACATATATTGATTCTGTTCATGCTTATTCTACTACAAATTTATATGTAGTTAATGGTGTAGGACCAGCAGATATATATACATCTACGGATAGTTTCTCTACTAGTACTATAACACTATCTACACTAAACAGAACAGTTGCTAATGATTCTGGTTATGCCTATGATTGTGGTGAGTGCCCAAATGTAAAATTTACATATAATCCAGTTACAGAGCAATGTGAACTAGTAGAAGAAATTACTATCTGTAATATGGGTTATCTATATGATCCTATTACAAAAACATGTATAAGCTCTACTGATCCTGAAGATGTTTATACACCTTCACTGTGTCCTCCTGACTGTACAACTACTTTAGGAGATGACCAGAGAGGCCGTTGTGAGTGTATTGAAATAGCTTCTTTTATACCATGCTGTTACAGACTTGATGATTGTGCTGAAGTATTACCATCAATAATTACACAAACAGATCTGTCTGATTATGCATTGGCAGCAAATGTTTTAAATATTGAAGGTTCTGATGCATGTTGGACTGTTACTAAAATTGAAGATTCTCTTTGTTCTGAGAATGTAGATGTAATAGTTACAGAAGTATTTGAATCATGCTTAACATGTAATCCTTCATATACTTTGTATAATTGTAGGGATAACAGTGTGACTATTGATACTGCAGTAGATTTTTCTGAAAGTCTTACTAAAACTGTTAAGCTTGTTGAGTATCCTGGTGAATGCTGGCAAGTAGGCCCAAATACTAAAGCTGAGTTTGAGCCAGTTATTGTTACATTGGCAACAGAATTTCAATCTTGTGCTGTTTGTAATCCTCCATTGTATCAGTTAAATAACTGTTTCAATGATGATAGTTTTATTATTACTGATTCAGATCTTTTGAATCTTATAGGAAAGACTATTAGTATTCAGGGTTATCCTGGTCTATGTTTTACAGTTACTGAACCAACATGTCAATGCTTGTCTATTACTCTTGTAATTGATGGGGATACTGAAATATTTATTGTAAATGCTTCTACTGCTTTAGTCAATGGAAGATATCAGTATGTTTTTAGTTTTTCAGGAACCAATTATTTTATTGCATGGGATATCACTCTGACTAGATGGGAATTATACAATAGTGATACAGCTACACTATTAGCATATTCACCTGTTGATTTAAAATGTATATACTCATCTTACTGGATTATTGTAACAGGTGTTGATTCAGTTGTAACAGCTAGTTGTTCAGATATTCTGTATGATATTGTTGTTGATGAAGTATTTTCTAACTGTGAATGCTGCACTACTAAAAATTGTAAATAATGAATTCATTTACCTGCATAACACTTACTAGTTGTCAAACAGATAATTCTGTTTACATAACTACCATTACTGGCTCTGATGTAGATCTTTATTTTCAAGATGAGTTAGGTAATGTTGTTCAAGTAACTGATCCAGAGAACTTTCCTGATATCTACTATACAGTAGATTCACTATGTGCTAGTTTTCAAGTGATTCCTGGATCAGCATGCGAAACTTGTTTTTTAAATGCAGTTAATATAGATCTTAACTATGTTACATCAACAGGTTCTGATAGTTGTCCTATAAATACAGCATACGTTCTTGTTAATTGTAAAGCTGGTAATATTGTAATAGATGCTCCAGCAGATTTAATACAAAGTGCATCAACAGTACTTGTTACATCATCAGATCTTGCATTATATGTAGGATCTGTTGTAAACATTGCTGAGTATCCTAATAACTGCTATACTGTTTTTGGACCGTATACAGAAGATACGGGATGCCCTTGTGATTATTATACAGTTACAGATGCTTATAAAGATTGTGAATGTTGTCTTCCTGCAGCACCTGTTGTATTTACAAGAACAACTCAGCAACCTGTAAAGAAGTTCTATCATATAACTGATACAGAGTGTGAGATTAGAGTTAATACAAGATTTGCTGATAACTACTACAGATTGTTTCAGGGTCTTAAATATGGCCTTAAAAACTGTTGTGGTGATGTGAACTTTGATAAACTATGGATTACTAAAGAACTTTCAGATTATTCTTTGATTAATCCACCAGACGCATGTGTACCTGTAGTAACTACTGTTGTAGTTGATACTTGTCCTACAGCTACTATTGTAACATGTGATATTCCTACTGATGTTTCAGGAACAGGTGATTTCACATAATACTTTGATATTGATTAAAATTTAAGTAAATTAAAGATATGGCACTACCTATTCAATCTAATAGCACCCAAGAAGGATGCAATCCAATTTCTTCAAACTGTGTCATCTGGCAGGGTCCAGATATTCCTTGCATTAACTTATGCAATGGTGATACTGTTAGTGATGTTGTTGCAAAGCTTGCAGAAAAGCTTTGTACACTTTTGGATCAGACTACAATTTCAGCATATGACTTGTCATGCTTTAATCCACTATGTCCTAATCCTACTGATTTTCAGGCTCTTATACAAGTAATTCTTGATAAGATATGTGCTCTTGAAAATGTTCCTCCCGCTTCTGTTGTAGGAGCAGGATGTCCTGATGACTGTATAGTTACTGTTGCAACTTGCCTTCAAGGTAAAGATTTTCTAGGAGATACCATTACTACTCTACCACTTAAAGATTATGTGATTAGAATTGGTAATGAAATCTGTTCTATTCTTACTGCAATCACAACTATCAACGCTGACATTACAGACTTACAAGATAGAGTAACTTATATTGAAGATAACTGCTGTAATACTCCAACACAACCTACAGTACCCTCTACAAGTTGTATTAGCGGTGCTACAGGAATGCCTATTGTATCTTTTGCTGTTCAACTTGAAACAGCATTCTGTGCATTACAAACAGAACTAGGTGATATGGGAAATGCAATAGCTGCTCAGTGTATAGCAAATGCAGATCCTCAACTTGGAGTATATCCTGCAACTACAGCTATGTCTGCTCTTGCTCCCAATTGGATTCTGTCACCAGCTTCTTTATCAGAAGCTGTTCAAAATCTTTGGGTAGCTCTTTGTGATACTAGAGATGCTGTATCAACTCTTCAAGGGTTGGTTACAACTTTACAAGCAGATCTTGCAGCATGTTGTTCTCCAACTTGTGCTGATATTGTCTGGAGCTATGTAGCAACCGGTATTCAAGCTTCTAAAAATATTAAGGTATATCTATCAGGAGCAGTTCCTGCTGGATTTACTTATTGCGGTGGTGGTTCCACAGGAGATGTTATTGTAACAGATGCTTTTGGTAATAGTTTTACTTTTACTGAAGATGTTCTTGATAGTATTAATACAGGAGCGGTTATCACTCTTGATGCTAGTTCTGCAGGAGCTCTATCTGAAAACTCTGTGCACTATGATGTACAAATAGACATGTGTCTAACAGATGGTACTTTAACATGTAACTCTTCAAGATACTATTCTTTCTATAACTCAGCATGGTGTACTGACAGAAACCCACAAGCCACAAGCACAAGTGATGGTCAAGTTGATATTACATGGAACAGTGCTACTACAGCTCCTGAAACAACTGATTATTTAGTTACATTGTATACTACTCCGTTTACGACAGGTGGTGGTGTATTTGTAGGATCAGATCTTCAAAGCTACAGTGCTTCTGGATTAAGGACTTCTAGTTTTACAGGCCTTACTGGAGGAAATCTTTATAGAGCAGTAGTTAGATCTACACAGAATGGTAAATACATTGATTGTGAAACTAGTACAGTTGTTTGTGTAACAGCACCATTACCATAAATAAATAAAAAAAAATAAAATGAGTTGTACTTCATGTGGTTCTACAAATACTAGCTGTGGGTGTAAGGATGCTCCTTACACTACAGTTAAAACATATACTTGCCCTGCTGACTCTGCATGCCCTGTACCTAGTCCTTGTTCTGAATATGTAGATACAAGATGTACCTACTATAATGGAGCAGGTATCTGGGAAATGGGAATTGAGGATGGTAGATCTCTTCAAAGTATTATTCAGCAAATGATTATACGTACAGGAGCTGATCCAGAATGTGCTGATCCTTGTTCTACTTGTCAAGCAACATGGAATGTATTTCTAGCTTCTGCTACAAGCACTACACTGACTATTGCTTGGGAAGCTTCTGCTACTGCTAATACTTATCAAATAGAGTATCAAGCATTACCAGTTGATCCTTGTACTTTAAGTACTTGGACACTTGTTACTGCACAAACAACTCTTACTAATACTATTGGTAGTCTTACTGCTAATACATATTATCTTGTAAGAATCAATGCTATCTGTGATACAGGCAACTGTTATTCAGTAACAATTAAAGTAAAAACTGAAGCTTAATGGCATCATTATCAATAACATATGTACCTCAGTATGAAGGTTGTCATAGAATCTATTTTAGATTAGATGGTAATGAAACATATTGTTTGTACACTGATACTTCTTTGTCTGAAATCAATGTAGAAAAAGAAGTTACAATTCCAATTACTGGTGATATAGAAACATGTCTTGGTATTCCAGATTTATCTTGTGTAACACAAACTGTAGAAGGATATATTCAACCGTGCTGTGCTGGCGAAAATGATGAAATATTACGTGCACCATTTAACTTTAATCCTACACAAGTGGTATGCACAGCTTATACCGCAAGTTGTTCTGGTGCAGGTATTTCCAGAATCATTGTAACAAATCCGGGGAGTGGATATACATCTACACCAAGTGTTTCAATATTTAACTCAACTGGAGGATCTGGATTTACCTATACACTTGTAATGGACGGAGATACTGTACAAGAAGTTATTGTAAACAATTCAGGTGATGGTTATCCATCAACATCAACAGTTTTCTTTTTACCTTCTCCTACAGGTGATAATCCTACAGCATATATTGAATTCTGTAATTGTGGACCGGATTGTGGAA
>Ga0315907_10000151_pt1 | contig 101713 bp, 99 predicted proteins | sample LakEriMetagenome_3_FD_203525 | JGI IMG/M metagenome (GOLD analysis project Ga0315907, IMG submission 203525) | Freshwater fungal communities from buoy surface, Lake Erie, Ohio, United States - Buoy 12 MA123 | ecosystem: Environmental > Aquatic > Freshwater > Lake > Lake biofilm | place: USA...
GCGGCGACGGCGTTCGGGCCCCGTCAGAAGCTCGCCCTTCACGTTCGTTCCAGTCATAAACATAGTCATACCCCTAGTCCTTATCTCTGGGGCAGACCATGTCCGGTCAATTAGGGGGCGGCTTCACCTTGGGCGAGATCCGCAAGCGTATGGGCAAAGAAAGCTGGGCCGGGGCTACGCTTGTCAGCGTGTCGGTACGACAGGGCGTGGCGACCTTCGTTGGCGTTGTTGCAGCATCGGCCCAGCGCGATGCGCTGCGCGCCCTTGCCGAGGCCGTCCCCGGCATTCGCCGCATCGACGATACGAAACTGATCGTCGATAAAGCCGCAACAGCCTTGATGCATTCTTTGCCGTTGCCGATCAGGCGATAGACTTTGGCTTTATAAGTAATGCGAAAACAGATACATAAATCGACAAGCTGATCTTTTGCTTCGGCTTTTCGGTGTCTGTGGATAAGGTCACGCTTCCGTCGTACCGAGCCATGCTGTATCCAAAAAACAGCTTGTTTTCTCGAGTCGCATCGGCAAAACCATGCGCACTCGTACCAACCCTTGCTTTGCGGCCCCGCCGAAAGCGAACGTAACACTTTAGGATCGCCTGGCAAAACTTTGAAACAACAAGCAAAGCCAGGAAGAATTGATGACTGAACCGGCCGCGACAGACTTCGAACAGGACCCTGAACGCCGCACCGCCGTGCGCGAGGACGGCTCGTTTGTGCTGAATCTCGGCGCCTATGACGGGCCGATCGACCTGTTGTTGGGATTGGCGCGCGATCAAAAGCTCGATTTGACGCGCATTTCGATTTTGGCTTTGGCCGAGCAGTATCTTGCCTATATCGCCGCCGCTCGGCGCTTGCGACTCGAGATTGCGGCCGACTATCTCGTGATGGCGGCGTGGCTTGCCTTCCTCAAATCGAAATTGCTGCTGCCGCCGATCCCCGAAGAGCCCGAGCCCGAGCCCACCGCCGCCCAAATGGAAGCGGCGCTGCGCTATCAGCTCCAGCGGTTGCAGGCCATGCAGGAGGCGGGGGCGCGGCTCTATGCGCGCGGCGTGCTGGGGCGCGACGTGTTCGGGCGTGGCATGCCGGAAGGCACGCCGGTCGATACGACCGAAGTGTGGGACGTGAAGCTCGTCGAGGTCTTGCGCGCCTATGCCGAGTACCGCACGCGCGTGGACAAGCCCGTCTTGCGCATCGTTGCGACCGAGCTCGACACGATGGAAGCGGCCATCGAGCGCCTGTCGTCCATGCTCGGCACCATGAATATCCCGGACTGGACCACGCTGCAGTCGTTCCTGCCGAGCGACTTGCGCGACGACACGGTCGGCCGCTCGCACGTGGCCGCCACCTTGTCCGCTACGCTCGAGCTTGTGCGCACAGGCCGTCTGCAAATCCGGCAGGACAGCACGTTCGGGCCCATCTATCTGCGCCGGCCGCCGGAAAACCCGATCGCCGAATTCCCCGTCGACAGGACGCCGCAATGACCGCCTCGCCGAACCACGCTCAAGTCGAAGAACCTGAAATCACCGAAACGCCGGAAGCGGTTGAGGCGCCCGAAACCGCCGAAGCGGTCGAAGCGCCGGCTGCGGCTGAGGGTTCGGGCGAGGCCGCACCGGATGCCGCGTTTGCGGCCGACGAATTGCCGCCCGAGGAGTTGCACGCCCAAGCCTTGCGCGTCGTCGAAGCGCTGATCTTTGCCTCGGCCGAGGCCTTGACGGTGCGCGAGATTTCCAAGCGCTTGCCCAAGAGCGTCGATCTCAAAGCCATCTTGGCCGAACTTGAGGCGCATTACGCACCGCGCGGTGTCAATCTCGTGCGCATTGCGGGCAAGGTTGCGTTCCGCACCGCTGCGGATATTGCCGACCGTCTCAAGATCGAGCGCGTACAGACGCGGAAATTGAGCCGTGCGGCCCTCGAAACGCTGGCAATCATTGCTTATCAAACAGCTGAGGATCGCCCGGTAACGCGCTCTGAAATAGAAGAAATTCGCGGTGTTGCCTTGTCCAAAGGTACACTCGAAGTTCTGATGGAGGCCGAATTTGTCGGCCCTAAAGGCAACCGCGAAACGCCGGGTCGCCCGGTGACCTATGCCGTCACCGATCGCTTCCTTGAGCATTTTGGCCTTGATAGCATCAAATCGCTGCCGGGCCTCAAAGAGCTGCGCGATTTGGGCTTGCTCGATACGCTGCCGGCCGTCAGCGCCTACAGCGAGGACAGCGGCCTGTCCGTCCTGCCCGAAATGGGCGAGGCGGCCGAAGCCGAGACCGGCCCGATCGATGACCGCGAGATGGCAGCCGAAGACGCCGAACCGGCCGAGCCGGACATCGCGCAAGCCGAAGAAGCAGCGGTCGAGACGCCGCCGCAGCCCGAACGGCCTTAATCCTCGGCCAAATGTCGCGCGCAACAGCCCCAGAGATCGGCAACCCGTCGCCGGGCCTCGAGATGCGCGGCGTGTCGCATCGGTTCGGCGCGCAGCGTGTTCTGAACGACGTGTCGCTTTCCGTCGCACCCGGCGAATTGCTGTGCCTGCTGGGACCCTCGGGATGCGGCAAAAGCACACTGCTGCGCATCGCCGCCGGGCTCGAAACCTTGCAGGAAGGCAGCGTGCTGCTCGACGGCATGTCGATCGCCGAGCCAGGGGCGGCGGTCCCGCCCGAACAGCGCGGCATTGGGCTCGTCTTCCAGGATTACGCGCTGTTTCCGCATCTGAATGTCGTGGACAATGTCGCCTTTGGCCTTGCCGGGTGGCCGGCCGCCGCCCGCAAAGCGCGTGTGGCGGAGATCCTGGCATCGGTCGGCATGGCCGAGCAGGCGCAGGCGTGGCCGCACACCTTGTCGGGCGGGCAGCAGCAGCGTGTGGCATTGGCGCGCGCACTTGCACCCAAGCCACGCGTGGTGCTCATGGACGAGCCGTTCTCCGGCCTCGATGCGCGGCTGCGTGAGGCAATCCGCGACGACACGCTGCATGTCTTGAAGCGCAGCGGGGCCGCGACCTTGATGGTCACGCACGACCCCGAAGAGGCGATGTTTATGGCCGACCGCGTTGCGGTCATGCAGGCCGGGCACATCGAGCAGGATGCGGCCCCCGAGCGCGTCTATGCAGCACCTGCCAGCGCGTTCGTCGCGCGGTTTTTCGGCCAAACCAACGAATATCGGGCGATCGTGGCGGGCGGGGTCGCGCAGACGCCCCTGGGGCCGGTCGCCGCCGACGGTTTTGCGGACGGCACCGCCGTCTGCGTGCTCGTGCGGCCCGAGGGTATCCGCCTGTCGCCGACGGCCGAGACGGGGGCACCCGCCAAGGTGATCGCGGCCCGCCTGCTCGGGCGCTCGTCTTGGATACATCTGTGCCTTGGGACGGCGGGCGCTGAAGAAGCCAAGGACCATCAGCATCTGCATGCGCGGGCGCCTGGCCGCTTCCTGCCGCCCGAGGGCGACGTGGTCGGTATTGAAATCGATCCTTCACAAGTCTTTGTTTTCGAAATGCACGACACCATGTAAGCAATTGCGACCGCACGCCGGATCGGTTGCGGCAGACGCAAGGGTCTGCCACACTCCGGCCCGAATTTGGCCCGATCATGTGGCAAGGCGCAGTCGGGCGCTGAAATCATGGGAGCGTTTTCGATGGGTATGACAAGCATTTGGCATTGGTTGATCCTGCTCGTGGTCGTGCTGCTGCTGTTCGGTGCAGGCAAGATCCCGAAGCTGATGGGCGACATGGCGTCGGGCATCAAGGCCTTCAAGAAGGGCATGAAGGACGACGAAGCCCCGGCTGAGACGGCGGCCGCAACACCGAGCCAGACAGCCCAAGTTACGGCAGCGCCGTCGGTTTCGGCACAGACCGCCGAAAAGCCGAAGGTTTGAGCCCGGCAGAGTATCTGCCGAGCTGTCGGCGCGCGGGGGCGACATGCTGGATCTGAGCTGGGGCGAAATCGTGGTGATCGGAACGGTCGCCGTGATTTTTATTGGCCCCAAGGAGCTGCCGGGAGCCTTGCGCACGCTTGGCCATTGGGTTGGCAAGGCGCGCACGATGGCGCGCGAGTTCCAGAACAATGTCGACGACATGATCCGCGAAGCCGATCTCGACGAGGTCAAAAAGCAGGTCCAGTCGGCGCAGAGCCTCGCCAGCGGCGGCATCAGCACGGCGATCCAGAACACGATCGACCCCAAGGGCGAGCTCAAATCGCAGGTCGAAACTGCTTTGGCGCCGCCGCCGGCTTTGGCCGCACCCACGCCCGAATCGACCTTGCCGCCGGCACCTGTCCTTGCCGAGGCGCCGAGATCGCCGGACGCTGCCGTGCCGGCGCAGATTCCGCCGCTGCCGCCCGAAGCCTCCAAACAAAGCGCATAGTCCGCCGTGGCCGAAGATATCGACGACAAAAAAATGCCGCTGATGGAGCATCTGGTCGAGTTGCGCCAGCGGCTGCTCTATTCGATCGTCGCATTCTTCGTGGCCTTCATCGTCGCCTACCAGTTCCACCAGCCGATCTTCAATTTTCTCGTCCAGCCGCTGAACCATGTATTCGAGGGCCAGGCCGGGCGGCGAATGATCTTCACGGCTCCGACCGAGGCGTTTTTCACCTACATCAAGGTCGCGTTTTTTGCAGGCATTTGCCTCTCGTTCCCGATCATCGCGAACCAGCTGTGGAAGTTCGTTGCCCCCGGACTTTACAAGCACGAACGCAACGCGTTCCTGCCGTTCCTGGTCGCAACGCCAGTCATGTTCACGCTCGGCGCGACGCTGCTCTATTACGGCGTGCTGCCGGTTGCGATGAAGTTCTTCGCCTCGTTCGAAATGCCGGCGGGCGAGGGGGCGTTGCCGATCCAGCTTGAAGCCAAGATGAGCGAGTATCTTTCGCTCGTGATGACGCTGATCCTTGCTTTCGGCATCAGCTTCCAGCTGCCGGTTCTGCTGCTGCTTCTCGTGCGCGTGGGCATTCTCTCGGCCAAAACCTTGGCGCAGAAACGCCGCTACGCGGTCGTCGGCGTCGTGGCGTTTGCGGGCATCGTCACGCCGCCCGACGTGTTCAGCCAATTGTCGCTCGCAGTGCCGATGTATCTGCTCTACGAGGCATCGATCTGGATCGGCTATCTGATCGAAAAGAAGCGCGCCGAGTCCGACACTGAGGAAGCGCCCGCCGAGACGACTCCATCCGCTCCGGCAGCGGCAGCCCCCGCCTCGACTGCGACAACAGCAACCACCGCTGTGGCGGTCGCGGCGGGCGTGCCCGAGACCGATTTCAACGCGTCTCGTTAAGCCGCTCAATCCACTCGATATTTGCCGATCTGTGGACACCCGACTCGGGGCACCCGTATAACGGTCGCACTCGATTCGTCGCTCGATTCGCGATTTTGCGCCGTGCGGCCAGCGGGTTGTCAAGGATCTGGATGTTCGGCAAGCCCATCGACCTTGCAAAAGCGCGGATCCTCGTCTGCAACGACGACGGGATCGACGCGGCGGGCATTGCCTTGCTCGAGAAGACCGCACGCAAGCTGTGCGCCGACGTATGGGTCGTCGCCCCTGAGACCGAGCAAAGTGCGGTCAGCCACTCGCTGACAATCCGCCGCCCGTTGCGCGTGCGCCAACTCGGGCCCAAGCGCTTTGCTGTCGATGGCACGCCGACCGACAGCGTGATGCTGGCCCTTCAAGAGATCATGCGCGACAAGCCGCCGACCCTGTGTCTGTCGGGCATCAATCGCGGCGGCAATCTTGCCGACGACGTGACCTATTCGGGCACGATCGCGGCGGCCATGGAAGCCACCATCTTGGGCGTGCCGGCGATCGCTTTGTCGCAGGTCGTTGCAGGCCCGCATCCGATCAAGTGGCAAACGGCCGCACACTTTGCGGGCGGCATCATTGCGAAGCTTGCGTCCGTGGGCTGGCCGCAAAACGTGCTGATGAACGTCAATTTCCCGGACGTGGCGCACGCCAAGGTGCGCGGCACAGTGCGCGCCACGCAAGGGCGCTACAAAACGTCCGACGACATCGTGCGCAACACCGATCCGCGCGGTCAGGCCTACTACTGGATCGGGGCGGCCGTGCGCGGCCACGACGAGCGCAAAGGCACCGACATCTGGGCAACCGACCGCGGCTACAACACGGTCACGCCGTTGCATCTCGACCTCACGCACCGCGCCATGCACAAAACGCTTGGCCGCCATTTCGGGGACGCCGCATGAGCACGCCCAACCATCGCATCCGCCTGCTGATGGACCTGCGCGCGGCCGGCATCGGCGACACGGCCGTGCTGTCGGCGATCGAACGCGTGCCGCGCGAAGCATTCGTGCCGCCCACCTTCCGCGACCGCGCCTACGAAGACGCCGCCCTGCCGATCGGCCACGCGCAGACACTGTCGCGCCCGTCGGTCGTAGGGCTGATGAGCCAAGCGCTCGAAGCAGGCCCGCGCATGAAGGTGCTCGAGATCGGCACGGGCTCGGGCTACCAGACATGCGTGCTGGCACGCATGGTGCGTCGCGTCTACACGATCGAGCGCCATCGCGAGCTGATGCAGGAAGCCGAGGCGCGTTTCAAAGCGCTGCGTATCCACAACGTCACGACAAAGTTCGGCGACGGCTGGCAGGGCTGGGGCGCCCAAGCGCCGTTCGAGCGCATCATCGTAACGGCAGCACCCAGCGAAATTCCCGGTACATTGATCGACCAGCTCGCCGAGGGCGGCGTGATGGTGCTGCCCGTTGGGCGCGAGAAACGTACGCAAAGCCTGATCCGCGTGCGCAAAATCGATGGCCGTGCCACCATCAAGGAACTCGACGCCGTGCGATTCGTGCCGATGGTGGCAGGATTGCCGTCGTAAGGGCAGGAGGCCCATGCCGGCGCGTTCGTTTCGTATTCTGCTTTGCGGTGCAGCACTCGCCGCATTGGCCGCTTGCGCGCGCAGCGGTCCGCCGGCCCCGGTTACGATCGGCAGCACCCAGCCGCCGGCGGCAAACGCCGCCCGCACGGCCGCACCTGCCACGCCGATCGCCCCAGGCTCGGCCTATATCGTGCGCGACGGCGACACACTGTTCACGGTCGCACGCCGTGCAGGCGTGCCGACGCGCGCGCTGATCGACGCCAACCGCCTCAATCCGCCATACGCGCTCGAGCCCGGCACGCGCCTTTCAATCCCGAATGTGAATGTGCATGAGGTTCGCCCCGGCGACACGGTTTCGCAATTGGCACAGCGCTACGGCGTGCCGATGCGCGAGCTTGTGCGCGTAAACGCAATCGAGCCGCCTTACACGATCCGCATCGGCCAGCGCCTGGTCATTCCGCAAACCGTGCGCCCCGAAACCGTGCGCAACGTCGCACAGGCGCCATCGTCCCCGTCGCCGCCCGCAGTGGTCGCTGTTTCGCCGGCCCCGCCGCCGCAGGCGGTCGTCTCTAACCCGGCTGCAGCCCCGCCGCCACCGACATTGCCGACAGCACCGGCAGCACCTGCCGTATCGCCGCCAACGCCTGCACCGCAGATTGCGTCCGTGCCGCCCGCCGCCGCACCTGTCCCACCGCCGGTTCCTGCAAATCCGCCGGCGGCACCGGCCGGCAGCGACACGGCTGTCTCAGCCGGGCGCATGCTGTGGCCCGTGCGCGGCGTGGTGACATCCGATTTCGGCCCCAAGCCGGGCGGCTTGCAGAACGACGGCGTGAATATCGCCGCCCCGCGCGGCACGCCGTTTCGTGCGGCCGAAAGCGGCGTTGTGATCTATGCCGGTAACGAGTTGCGCGGCTTCGGAAATCTGCTGCTACTGCGCCACGAAGGCGGCATTGTGACCGCCTATGCGCATGCCGACGAATTGTTGGTCCAGCGCGGCGATCAGGTGCGGCGCGGGCAGACGATCGGGCGGGTGGGGGCGACCGGCAACGTGACGACGCCGCAGCTGCATTTCGAGGTGCGCCGCGGCACGCGCGCGGTCAATCCGATCGAGTTTCTGGGATCGGTCTCGGCCGCCAACTGAGCTTTGCGCGGCGCGTTGACTCGACAGCTCTAAAGTGCAATTCTATCCATTGCATGCAGAATGCATGCGCGATCGGATGGAGAATGCCCATGAGCGATCTTCTTGTTCTTCGCGATCTTGTGTCTGCTTCACGCGCATCTGCGCCCAAGGTTTCTGCGCCAAAGCCCGAGGCCGCCGCCAAACCGCCTGAAAAGCCCGTCGCAAAACCGGCCGATGATACGGTCGAATTGCCGTCGGCCGAGGCCAGAATTGCGTCGTGGGCCGAAGCCAGCCGCAACGATCCGCTGGTGCTGCGCTTGGCCGAAACGGCGCGCCAAATGCGGGCCGAATATCTGGCCACGATTCGCGATCTGCGCGATCCGCTTGCGGACTGGCAGATCCGTGCTGTACGCGACAAATCAAATCCGGGCACGATCAGCTACGAGCTGTCGCGCCGATCGGGGGCACCGGGCAAGGCCCTTATCACGCCGGGCCCGAGCGGAGCGCGCGATGCGACGATCGTGATTTCCGAATACAGCCCGTCGCTGTTTCGCGCCGCGGGTTTTGTGCTGGGCGCATTGCAGAACGGGCGCTTGGCAGGGCTTTGAACGTCAGTCGAGCCGCTTGCCCAAGCGGCCGGCGAGATCCTGCACGAATTGCCACGCGACGCGGCCCGAGCGCGCGCCGCGCGTGACGGACCATTCGTTGGCTTGTGCATGCAGATCCTCGACGGCAAGCCCGAAATCGTAGCGCTTGGCGTAGCCCTCGATCATCGCGAAATACGTGTCTTGGTCGGCATTGTGGAAGCCGAGCCACAGACCGAACCGGTCGGAGAGCGAGACTTTTTCCTCGACGGCTTCGTACGGGTTGATCGCGGTCGAGCGTTCGTTTTCGATCATGTCGCGCGCCATCAGATGGCGGCGGTTCGAGGTGGCGTAGAACACCACGTTGTCCGGCCGGCCTTCGATGCCGCCGTCGAGCACGGCCTTCAGCGATTTGTAGGCCGCATCCTGGCCGTCGAACGAAAGATCGTCGCAGAACACGATGACCGGTCGCTTCTTGCCGCGAATATGCGACAGCAGCAGCGGCAGCGAAGGGATGTCCTCGCGATGGATTTCGACGAGTGCGACGCTGCGCGGCATCTCGGCATTGATGGCCGCGTGCACAGCCTTCACGAGCGAAGATTTGCCCGTACCGCGCGCACCCCACAGCAGCACGTTGTTGGCGGGCAGACCTTGGGCAAAGCGCAGCGTGTTGGCGTAGAGCGTTTCGCGCTGCCGATCGACGCCGCGCAGCAGGTCGAGATCGACGCGGTTGACCTTGGCAATCGCCTCGAGGCGCTGCCCGTCGGCATGCCACACAAACGCATCGCCCGCATCGAGATCGGCAGAAATCGAGGCAGGCGGAGCGAGCCGCTCGAGCGCGTCGGCAATTCGGGCGAGCAGGGTTTCGATCTTGGCAGCGTCCATCGGTTCGGAGTCTCGCACACGGAAATGGCTTTGGAAAAGGCCGCGCAAGCTATCTCCCAGTCGCCAAGTGGTCAATCTAAAAGGAAAATCCGACCTAAAGGGGGACGTTGCTTTTCGGGGCGGGGTGGCTATAGTTCGCGCCCGATCCAAAAACCCCTCGTGCGATGGAGTTTTCTTCGATGTTTATTTCTCCCGCCTATGCCCAGGCTGCGGGCGGCGGCGGCGGCAGCGACTTCCTGGTCCAGCTGCTCCCGTTGGTGCTCATTTTCGTCGTCTTCTACTTCCTGATCATTCGTCCGCAGCAGAAGAAGGCGAAGGAACACAAGGCGATGATCGACGCGCTGAAGCGCGGCGACCGCATCGTCACGGGCGGCGGTCTGATCGGCACCGTGCAGCGTATCGTCGATGATCGCGAAGCGGTCATCGAAATCGCCGACGGCGTGCGCGTGCGCATTCTGCGCGCGATGGTCGTCGAGATTACCGCCAAGCCCGGTGCGAGCGGCGGCGAAGAGAAGGCCGAGAAGCAAGAGAAGGCCGAAAAGAAGGCGCCGTCGGGCCCGACTTACTGGCAAATTTTGGGCGTGCCCGAAAATGCCGGCCAGGCGGAAGTCGATGCGGCCGCTGCGACAAAGGCTGGCGATCCGGCGGCTGCCGAAGCGATCGACACGCTGAAAGACCCCGTGAAGCGCAAGCTCTATGCGCGTCTGGGCCACGACGAGTTCGTCGCCACCCTGAAGGATTAAGAACGGTGCCGCCCCGATAAGGGGCGGCATTGTCGAGACCCAAAACGATGCTGTTTTTCGCGCGCTGGAAGATTTGGTCGATCGTCGGTCTGTGCTTGACCGGTGTGATTTTGTCTTTGCCCAACGTCATTCCGCGCCCGTCTTGGTGGCCGGAATCGGTACCTTACGCGGCGATGAATCTGGGCCTCGATCTGCGCGGCGGATCGTATCTACTGCTTGAGGTGGATATGCCCGCCGTCGTGCGCGAGCGCTTGGTCAATATCCAAGATCAGGTTCGCACGCGCATGCGTGCGGGCAATATCGCGATCGTCGGCATTGCGGCGCGCGAAAACGCCGTCGTCTTCCAGGTGCGCGATCCGGGGCAGGCGGCCGACGCGGTGCGTGCCTTGCGCGAGATCGTGACCAATGTGGGGTCGGGCGGGATCGGCGGCGGCACGCCCGATCTCGACATCCAATCCACGCCCGACGGCACGATCACGATCGTGCTCACGGAAGTGGCGTTGCGCGACAAGGCTACGCAAGCGGTCGAACAATCGATCGAGATCGTGCGCCGCCGTATCGACGAGACCGGCGTGAACGAGCCCACGATCGCGCGCCAGGGGGCCAACCGCATCATCGTGCAGCTGCCCGGCGTGGACGATCCCGACCGCATCAAGCGTCTGCTCGGTACGACCGCCAAAATGACCTTCCGGCTGCTCGACCCGAATTTCGATCCCAATGCTGGCCAGCGTCCGCCGCCGGGTGTGGAAATTATGCGCGCCGAAAACGAGCGGCGCAGCGACGGCCAACCTACGCTTTACGCCGTGCGCCAGCGCGTCGAAGTGGAGGGTGCGAACCTCACGCGTGCGTCGGCGGGCACCAATCCGCAGACCGGCGAGTGGGTCGTCAATTTCGAATTCGACTCGCTGGGTGCCCGCCGCTTCGGCGACGTGACGCGCCAGAATGTCGGCCGGCCCTTCGCGATCGTGCTCGACGACAAGGTCATAAGCGCACCCGTCATCCGCGAGCCGATCACCGGCGGCCGCGGCCAGATCTCGGGCCGCTTCACCGCGCGCGACGCCCAAGACCTCGCCGTGCTTCTGCGCGCCGGTGCATTGCCGGCACCGCTCACGATCGTCGAAGAGCGCACGGTCGGTCCCGATCTCGGGGCCGATGCGATCCGGGCCGGCATTGCTTCGATCCTCGTCGGGCTCGTGCTCGTGTTCGGCTTCATCATTTGGAGCTACGGTCTGTTCGGCGTGTTCGCGTGCCTAGGCCTTGTTGCGAACCTGTTCTTGACCGTTGCGGCCCTGTCGATGCTGCACGCCACGCTAACCTTGCCCGGCATCGCGGGGCTGCTGCTGACCTTGGGCCTCTCGGTCGATGCGAACATTCTGATCAACGAACGCATCCGCGAAGAAACCGCCGCCGGTAAAACGCCCTATGCCGCGATGGAGGCGGGCTTCTCGCGCGCTTTCTCGACCATCGTCGACTCAAACCTTACGACCCTCATCAAGATGATGCTGCTGTTCGCCTTCGGCTCAGGGCCCGTACGCGGCTTTGCGGTCACGATCACGCTCGGCATCTTGACCTCGATGTTCACCGCCACGGTCCTCGTGCGTCTGATGATGGTCGTCTGGCTGCGCGCCAAAAAGCGCCAAACGCTGCCGGTCTGAAGGACATTTTGCCATGATCCGCCTGTTCCCGCGTCTGCGGCTGTTTCCCGACAAGACCGACATCAAGTTCATGAAGGGCCGCTTTGCGGGCGTGGGCCTGTCGGCGCTGCTGTCGATCATTTCGATCGTTCTCTATTTCTATCCCGGCCTGAACTACGGCATCGACTTCAAAGGCGGCATCGTGATCGAGGCGCGCACACAAGCGCCCGCCGACTTCCCCGCGATCCGCGGCATGCTGCAGACTCTCAATGTCGGGCAAGCCGGCCTGCAGCAATTCGGCTCGCCCAACGACGTGCTGATCCGCCTCGAGCGCCAGCCCGGCGACGACGCCGCCCAGCAGCGCGCGGTCGAACGCGTGCGCGGTGCGCTCCAGCAGAGTTTCCCCGGCGTGCAGATTAGGCGCGTCGAAGCGGTGGGCGCTTCGGTATCCGAAGAGCTGTTCCGCAACGGCATGCTGGCGCTGGGGCTCAGCATGGTCGCGATGCTCTTCTATATTTGGTTCCGCTTCGAATGGCAGTTCGGCGTGGGAGCGGTCGTTACGTTGCTGCTCGACATCACCAAAATGATCGGCTTCTACGTGGTGACCGACTTCCAGTTCAATCTGGTGGCGATAGCGGCCTTGCTGACCGTGATGGGATATTCGATCAACGACAAGGTCGTCGTCTACGACCGCGTGCGCGAGAATTTGCGCAAATATAAATCGATGCCGCTGCGCGATTTGATCGACCTTTCGATCAACGAAACCATGTCCCGCACGATCGGCACGTCGGTGGCGACGTTCCTTGCGACCTTGCCGCTCGCTCTGTTCGGCGGCGAAGCGCTCGAAGAATTCGCCTGGGTCATGCTGTTCGGGATCGTGCTCGCGACCTCGTCCTCGATCTTTATCGCGGCGCCGATCCTGCTGTTCTTGGGCGAGGACAAGCTGCGCCGCGGTCCGCCGCCCGGCAAAACCGACGCCGCGGCACCGGCCGCACCCTAAAGGCCGCAGCCGCGCGTGGCCGCCCCGCCGCCAGCCCCGCATCCCGACCGCAAGGTCGTGGACGGCTATGGGCCCGGCGTTTTTACCATTCGCGGCGAGCGGCACGACGGTTCGCTAATCCTGCTGCCCGACGCGATCCTACCGTGGCGCCCGGCCGATATTGCAGCGCTCACGGTGTCGGATTTCGAGGCGCTCGCGGCGATTGCACTCGAGCGGCGCCCGCGCATTCTTTTGATCGGCATGGGTGCGCGCGGCCAATTTTTAAAGCCCGCCGTACGCGCGGCCTTGCGCGATCTGGGCATGGTGGCCGACACGATGGATACCGGGGCCGCGTGCCGGACCTACAATGTGCTGCTGGCCGAAGAACGCCGCGTGGCGGCCTGCCTATACGCGCTTTAGAAACAAAAACGGGGCCCGCTAAGGCCCCGTTTTGCCGTTCATGTTTGCGTCGCCTTAGCCGGCGGCGATGTTCTGCGCACCCACCATGAAATAGAGCATGGGGATCGAGAACATCGTGTTGAAGCGGCTCGTGATCATGGCCGTGCGCGCCGCCTTCTTCTTGGTGTCGGCATCGGCTTCGACCATGCCGAGTGCGATCTTCTGGTTCGGCCAGATGATCATCCACACGTTATAGGCCATGATGATGCCGAGCCACATGCCGATGCCAATGAGCTTGGCCGGGCCCGTGCCCGTCAGCGTCAGCGCCTGAACGATATAGCCGTTGAGAACGGCCAGCAGCAGGCCGGTCACGAGAGTGGCGAGTGCGGCCCAGCGGAACCAGAACAAGGCCGTGGGGGCGATGACCTTCGAGACGGCGGGCTTCTGCTCGTCCGGGATCTTCGGCATCGACGGGATCTGCACGAAGTTGAAGTACCAGAGCAGCCCCACCCACATCACGCCAGATACGACGTGCAAAAAGCGCACGAAGAACGAGATCCAGCTTGCTTCGAGATAGATCGCATTCGAGAGAACGGCGAGAATCAATGCCAGTGCCACGCCGTACATCAGCGCGCGATCGAGCTTGTCGAGCCCGAGTTTTGCGAGGAAATCGACCATTTTTCATCTACTCCAAAGGTGAGGGTGCGCGCGGCCTGTCGCCGTGCCCCTGGAGCACAGCATTCGCCGCGATTGATCCGGACCGAATCGCGCTTTCTATTGTCGGCGGAAGCCCGGTCTGCGTCCAGTCCCCCGCAAGATAGAGATTCTGCGTGGCTGTGGCGGCCCCTGGGCGCTGCATTTCTTGTGCCGGTGTCAGCCGCAAGGTGGCGCGTTTCTCTTTAATGACGCGGCTCGGCGGCACGGGCAGGGCTGGGTGCCCGAGGGCGGCCGCACAATCGCGCCACAGAAGGGCCGCGACCGCTTCGCTTGGCCGCTCGGCGAGCGCGTCGGCCGCACTAACCGTGACGCTGAGTATATCGCCCGTGGCAATCAGCCATTGCGCCGTGCCGCCGATGAGGCCCAGCAGCCGCGTGCCGCCAGGAAGGTCGACGGGTGCCTCGAGCCGATAATGCGCATTCACGATCGGCGACATCTCGGTTGGAACGACGATACCGGGCAGCAGGCGTGCGACCGCATAAGGCGGCAGGGCCAGCACCACGCATCCCCCGCGCAGCATCAGGCGCTCGTCGGCGAAATCGAGGGCTACCGCCTGGCCGCGCTCGATTTCGATGCCTGAAAGCGCGCGGCCGGTTTCGATTTCGACGCCGCGCTTTGCCAAGGTTTCGAGTGCTGGATCGACAAAGGCGTCCGAAAGCCCGTTGGCCGCGAGATAGGGCCGGCACGCGGACTCGCCCTTGCCGAAACTATTGGCGAGCATGGTGGCGAGCGGACGCGCGGCCCCCTCGCGCGGATCGGTATTGAGCACGGCGATCGCAAGCGGCGCCCACAACGCCTCATAGAGCGGGCCGTTGGGATCGAGCCGGTCGGCCACGCGCGCCTCGGCTGGCGCAAAATAGAGCTGCAGCGCTTCGGCATAATCGGCCGGCCGCGTTCCAGGCACGCGGCGCCCGGCGGCCATGATCCACCACGGGATCGGCCCTGCATTGGGCCGGATCGTCCAGCTTTCGCCCGTGGCCAGATCCAGAAACGGGAAGCGGGCAGGCACAATACCGTCGAGCCGGTCGGTTGCCCCGATGGCCGCGAGATACGCGAAGGTGGCCGTGTTCGACGACATAACGACATGGCCGCCATTGTCGATGCGCCGCTCGAGGATCGGATCTTCGAACGAGCGGCAGCGCCCGCCCGCGAACGGGGAAGCTTCGTGGATGCGCACGCGCACGCCCGCCTCGGAAAGCGCCAGGGCGGCCGAAAGCCCCGCAAGCCCGGCGCCGACAATATGCACATCCGCCCGGCTCATCGGCTGCGCCACAGGCCGCGCAGAACGGCTGCGAATTTGGCCCACGCCCCGAGCTTCTCGCCGCGCAGGACCGCTTGCAGCAAGGCTTCGTAGAGCTCGCCCATCACGATCGCGGGCCGCAGTGCGCGGCGGTCGAGATCGGACAGCATCGCTTTGGCTTGCGCGAGCTTGGCGGCTGCGCATGCCGAGAAGGCATCGACCGGCTCCGGCAAATAGCTGCGTCCGCGTGCGGCGTCTTCGGCGATATCGCGCAGCACATTGACGCGCTGCAGCCCTTCGCCCAATGCGATCGCATAGCGCTCGGCGGCAGGGCCGCTTGCGCCGAAGATCGGCAAAGCGAGCATGCCGATGGTCCCGGCGACACGGCGGCAATAGAGCACAAAGGCCGCTTCATCGAAGACCATGGGCTCGAGATCCATGAGTTGGCCGTCGATCAGCGCATCAAGCTCGGCGCGCGGCAGGCCGAAGCGTTTGGCGTGCGGCTGGAATGCGAACGCGATCGGCTCGGTTGGCGTGCCCTCATAGATGGCGGCGACTTGGCCGCGCCAGTGAGCAAGGCCCTCGCGCCGTTCGGCGAAGCTGCCAGCGCCGTCGGCGACGTCGTCGATCGCGCGCGCAATGTCGTAGAGCGCGAACAAGGCCGCACGCCTGTCCGCGGGCAGCAGGCGCATTGCCCAATAAAATGTGGAGCGGCGGCGTGCCTCGCTCATCGCACAAGCCCAGCCGCCAAAGCGCGCAGAAGGGCTACGGCTTTGCCCAGTTGCGTCGGCGCCACGCGGGCTGCAAGCGGATCCAAGCGGCGAAGGCGTTTGGCCAAATGCAGGGCGATCGCATGAATGCCGGCAGCCTCCATGCGCAAGCGCCGATCCGCGATCGCACGTACGAGCGGACGGGCCTGCAGATTGAGCTCGTCGACGCGATCGAGCACGCGGTCGAACACGCCGCGCAAGGGCGGCGTGAGGTACTGCCCCAGCAGATCGCGCTCGGCAAGGCCCGCCTGCACGAGCCAATCGCGCGGCACGTAGAGCCTGCGCAGATCGGCCCAATCTTGCTTGGCATCCTGCAGGTGATTGAGGATCTGCAGCGACGTGCACAAAGCGTCCGAGGCCGGCCACGCCGCGCGATCCTCCCCATGCAAATCGAGCAGGAAGCGCCCGACAGGGGCCGCCGAGAAGCGGCAATAGGCGATGAGGTCCGACCACGACCGGCAGGGCCGCTCGCGCGCATCGGCCAAAAACGCCTGCAGCAGATGGCGCGGATGGTCGAGGCTGAGGCCTTGCGCGAGCAATACGGTGCGCAAGGTCTGCGCACTGTCCGGGCCGTCTGCACTGCCCAGCAAGGCGCGGTCGAACGCTTCGAGCCGTGCGGTTTTGGCTTCGCCGTCCATGGCCGGATCGTCGGCGACGTCGTCGGCCTCGCGCGCGAAACGATAGAAGGCCAGCACCGTCGGCCGATGCTTGGGCGCGATCAGAAACGAGGCGACCGGGAAATTCTCGGTGGAGGCGGTGCGGCTGTTCACGAAGGTCGATTCCGTTGGAGGCCCCGTCTATATAGCATTGCATGGACCCGCTCGCCCTTGCCGAAGCCGATGCGCAGTTTCGCCGCTACGACCCCGACCGCTGGCGCGCGACCTTGTTCGCCCCAGCGCCCTTGCGCGCGCGGCTTACGGCCCTTTACGCGTTCAACGTCGAAATCGCGCGCGTGCGCGAAACCGTGTCCGAACGGCTGCTGGGCCAGATCCGCCTGCAATGGTGGCGCGAAGCCTTGGCCGAAATCGCGGCGGGCGGGGCTTTGCGCAAGCATCCAATCGTGGCCTGCGTGGCGGCGGCGGATCTCGATCTGGCCGCCCTTGGCCGCGCCATTGACGGCCGCGAACGCGACCTCGACGATGCGCCTTTTGCCGACATCGCCGACATGACGGCCTATGCGCGCGAGACCTCGGGCAGCATCTTCAAAGCGGCATTCGCGGCCGCCGCAAGCGACACGGCCGCCGCCGAAGATCTGGGCACGGGCTATGCGCTTGCCGGCATCGTACGCGCCTTGCCGTTTTATGCGCGCCAGCGCCGCTTGCCTCTGCCCGCCGATTTGATTGCGCAGGCCGGCCTCACGCCCGAGACGATCCACGAGGGCAAGGCGGGCGCCAAAATCGCGGCGGCGATCGAACCCATCGTGCATCGCGCGCGCGATCTGATGGAGGCCCCAATCCCGCGTGCGGCTTTGCCCGCTGCTTTGCCGGCAGCCCTCGCGCGGATCTGGCTCAAGCGCTTGGCCGCATGCCGCTTCGATCCGTTTGCACCGTCTTTGCAGGCCCCGCATCCGGGCGATATCTGGCGGCTTCTGTGGGTGCGCCTACGCGGCCGCCTCTGAGCCCTGGGCCGCAAGCCATGCGGCAAGATCAGCGCGTGCGCGATGCGCATAGAGCTTTTTGCGATCCTGGCCTTTGATGCGCTTGGTCGTTTCAGCCAAAGGCGGAAACAGCCCGAAATTGCAATTCATAGGCTGGAACGTATCGGCATTGGCCCCGCCAGTCAGATGCGCCAGCAAGGCCCCGAATGCCGTGGTCGGCGGCGGCGGTGCTTCGGCACGTCCGAGCTTTTCGGCAGCCGCGAAGCGGCCCGCGAGCAGCCCGATCGCCGCACTTTCCACATAACCTTCCACGCCGGTGATCTGGCCTGCGAAGCGCAAGCGCGGCTCGGCCTTCAGACGCAGTTCGCCGTCGAGCAGCTTTGGCGAATTCAAAAACGTGTTGCGGTGAATGCCGCCGAGCCTTGCGAATTCGGCGTTCTCGAGCCCCGGAATGGTGCGGAACAGCCGCACCTGCTCGGCGTATTTGAGCTTTGTCTGGAAGCCAACCATGTTGTAGAGCGTGCCGAGCGCGTTGTCTTGCCGAAGTTGTACCACGGCGTAAGAGCGCCCTCCGGTTGCCGGGTTCGTGAGGCCGATCGGCTTCATCGGCCCGAAGCGCAGCGTTTCGGCGCCGCGCTCGGCCATCACCTCGATCGGCAGGCAGCCTTCGAAATAGGGGGTCGATTTCTCCCACTCCTTGAAGTCGGTCTTGTCGCCCGCCACGAGCCCGGCCACGAACGCCTCGTACTGGTCCTTGTCGAGCGGGCAGTTGATGTAGTCGGCCCCTTCGCCCTTGTCCCAGCGCGACTGCAGCCAGGCCTTGGACATGTCGATGCTGTCCTTGTGCACGATGGGGGCGATCGCGTCGAAAAACGCCAGCGACTCTTCGCCCGTGCGTGCCCGGATCGCGTCGGCCAGGGCAGGGGCGGTGAGCGGCCCTGTGGCGACGATCACGCTGTCCCAGTCGGCCGGCGGCAGCGTTTCGATTTCGCCGCGTTCGATGCGGATCAACGGCTCGGCCGCGATCGCGTCGGTCACGGCCTGCGAAAAACCTTCGCGATCGACCGCCAAGGCGGCCCCGGCCGGCACTTTGTGGCGGTCCGCACAGCGCATCACGAGCGAGCCCAATTGGCGCAGCTCGGCGTGCAGCAAGCCCACCGCATTGATCTCCCATTCGTCCGAACGGAACGAATTCGAACAGACCAGCTCGGCGAATTTGTCGGTGTGGTGCGCCTCGGTCTTTTTGACCCCGCGCATCTCGTGCAGCACCACGGGCACGCCCGCTTGCGCCAGCGCCCACGCTGCTTCCGAGCCCGCCAAACCGCCCCCAATCACATGCACCGGCTTCGTTCGATCCATTGCGTCCAACCTGCTATTGTTCCAACCTAGATTCGCCGCTTATCCCGTATCACGGAGCCAACAAAGCGCCATGTTCAAGATCCACAACCCCGCGACAATCGCACCCCCGACCGGCCGATACCAGCACGGGATTGCGGTCCCGCCCCATGCGCGCTGGCTCTATATTTCGGGCCAGGTCGGCAATCTGCCTGACGGCAGCATCGCGGTGGGCATCGCCTCCCAGGCCGATGCGGTGTGGGCCAATCTGAAGGCCATCCTCGCCGATGCCGGGTTGGGTTTCGAAGACCTCGTCAAAATCACGGTGCTGCTGACCGATGCGCGCTTCACCCAGGCGAGCCGCGAGGCGCGCGACCGTGCCCTTGGTTCGGCCTCGCCGCCGACCTCGACCTTGATGATTGTGACGGCCCTTGCCAGCCCCGATTTCCTGATCGAAATCGAGGCGATCGCGGCCAAGGTCTAGGCGATGCTGCGGGTGGGGTCCAAACGCAGCCGCACGATCGGCGCCGTCGTGGTGCTGGCGGCCTATGTGCTGACGGCGGCCCAGGCCCCAGCCCCGGCACCCGAGACGCCGACGTCCGTGCCGCCGCCGGCTGCCGCTCCCGAGACCGAGCGCCCCGCACTGGTGGGCCCGCCGACCGCGCGCATTCCGCCGACCTTCCGCCCGGCCCAGCGCGGCCCCGACGATCTTGCGCGCGGCAAGGCCGAATTCGAGAAGGGCAATTTCGGCCCGGCCTATCTGCTGCTGCTGCCGCATGGCCAGCGCGGCGATGCCGAAGCGCAGTTTCTGCTGGGCCGCATCTCCGACGAGGGCGGTGGCGGCATCGCTATCGATCCACGCGAGGCGTTGCGCTGGTATCGCCTCGCGGCCGCCAAGAACTTTCCCAAGGCGCTCTACGCGATCGCGCGCGCCTACGCCACCGGCCGCGGCATTGCGCCCGATCCGCAGCAGGCGCTGAACTATCTCACGCGCGCGGCCGACGCCGATTTCACGCCGGCCTTACTCGACATGGCCTCGCTGTTCGACGAAGGGCGCGGCGTGGACCGCGACCGCGCGCAGGCCTTTGCGCTCTACAAGCGCGCTGCAGAGCTCGGCAATACCGAAGCGCGCTTCATGATCGCCGAGCGCCTTTATGCCGGCGACGGCACGGAGATGGACCGCGACGAAGGCCAGCGCTGGTACATGGCGGCAGGTGCACGCGGCCATCCGGGTGCCTTGTTCCGGATGGCGCAGCTCGGGTTCGGCACCAACCGCGCCAGCGTGGAATATCGCGTGAATGCCTATACATGGCTCACGCTTGCCCAGCAGCGCGGCGGCCCCGAAGTGCGCGCCGAGGCCACGACGGTGCGCAACGAACTCGCCAAAACCATGATTCAGGTCGATATCGACACCGCCATGGCCCGCGTGCGCGCCTGGCGCCCGCGCCCGGCTGCGGTCGGCGATGTGACCGATCCGGAAGATCCTTACAACGACCCCGACAGGATGCGCGCCGGTGCCGGGCGCTAATCCGCGACAATAGGTTACCAAGCGCAACGGCAACCTGTTTATCCGCTTGATATTCCATCAATGTCGCCTCGGCGCGCATTTTCGGATACAGGCGACAAGGTGACTTGGGGTAGGGGGCAGCGTTGAATCTGCCAGATTACATATTCACGTTGTCAAACAGCGCTGCCTTTTTCTCAAAGACATATTTCCCTTATAGCATAATCTCCGTAAAAGAGGAACCGCGCAACAGCGCGACGGCTCGCTTGAAAGAGCAGTAACGCAGCGCTACATCGTGCCAGAATAAGAAATCAAAATCGCGCGACGCAGCCGAGGCGGCAATGGGCTTTTCGCAACACGGGACCTTCGAGGTGTATGTCGAAGGACGCATCCTGTACGAGCAGGTCGCCTATCCGATCAACATGGAAACTTTCCGCCGCATGGTTGCCGACACCAGGGCGATCATGCGCGACCTGATCGACACGGGTCCCTGGGGCATGATCGTCACGATCAGCGGCGAGCCGCTGCCGCCGGCCGACGTGGCGCAGGCCTATGCCGAACTGGGGCGCGACGCGGCGCGCAACAAGAACCGCGTCGGCCTCGCCTACGTGCTGACCGACGATCTGCCGGCGGCCGATTTCGCGCGCAATTTCTACCGGCGCATCTGCGCAAAAACACTGGTTCCACAATGCGTTTTCGCGACACAAGCGGAGGCCGAAGCCTGGATCGCTGAACGCCTCGCCGCGGCCAACGCGGAACTTTAGCGCTGCGCGCGTTTGCGCGCGCGGGCGCCGATCTTCAATGCGTGTGGCGGTGGTGGCTGTCGGGTAGATGCGAATGCGCGTGGCGCAAGGGCGCATGCACATGAAAATGGTTATGCACGGCCCCGACGGCCACGGGGCCATCATGCGGATGGGTGTGGTGTTCGTCGTGGGCGTGGCGATGCTCGTGCGCGATTTCACCGTGCGCATGCGTGTGTTCGTGTCGCTCGCTCAAATGCAACCACACGCCGACGGCCATAAGCGCGCCGGCGGCAAACAGCTGCACCTGCATCGGCTCGCCGAACAGGGGGACTGCCACCAGCGCCCCCACAAACGGGGCGAGGCCAAAATAGGCACTCGTGCGCGCCGTGCCGAGATCGCGCAAGGCACGCACGAACAGCGCTAGGCTCACGCCGTAACCCAGGAATCCGGCCAGAAGCCCGAGCCCTGCAACGCCGAAGCCGGGCACCGCACTGCCCGTGCCGAACGCGACGGCGAGGCTCACGGGGCCGGCCACGAGCCCCTTCACCATGGCGATCTGCATCGGATCGGCCAGCGCGATCTTGCGCGTGAGATTGTTGTCGATCGCCCAGGCAAGGCACGCCGCCGCGATCGCAAGCGGCCCGGCCAAATCGCGCACGGCAACGCCTTGCTGCCAGTTCAACACCACTGCACCCGCCACAATACAAAGCATGCCGACCGCGACGCGCCGGTCGAAATTCTCGCGGAACACGAACCAAGCGAGCAGGGCGGTCAACACGCCCTCGAGCGTGAGCAGCAGCGATGCCGCCGCCGCATCGACATGCACGAGTCCGATCATCAACAACACCGGCCCCGCAACCCCGCCGCACAGAATGCTGGCCGCCAGCCAGGGCAAATCGCGCCGCACAAGCCGTGCTTCGACGTTCGCTCGCCCAGCGGCGCCAAACAGGCGCACCAACGCCAACCCAAGCCCGGCCCCGAGATAGAGCAGCCCCGCGAGCAACCACGGATCGAGGGCACCGAGCAGCCATTTCGCCGCCGGTGCGGAAATGCCGAACAGCAGAGCCGATCCCAAAGCCATGGCGACGGCGGCGGCGTTCATTTCTGGCCTGCGACGACGCGGTCGATTTGCCGACAGTCGAGGGGCGTGTTTACTTGTCGCGCGTGACGATTCAACGACGATCTCGCATGCATATCACGCCCTCCGCCTTGTATTGCGGTGGCGCTATTCGTAACGCATCGCTAAGGCGAAATCAAAAACGCCATTGTGCGGCTCACGCCCTTCTCTTCGCCGTCGTCCCGCCCTTGGCCAGATACGGCGCCAGATATTTCGCCGTGTAGCTTTCCTTCGATTTCGCCACGTCTTCGGGCGTACCGCTCGCGACCAAGCGGCCGCCTTTTCCCCCGCCCTCGGGGCCGAGGTCGAGGATCCAGTCGGCGGTTTTGACGACCTCCAGATTGTGCTCGATGACCACGACCGTATTGCCCTGGTCAACGAGCGCGTGCAGTACTTCGAGGAGCTTTCTTACGTCCTCAAAGTGCAGGCCGGTCGTGGGCTCGTCGAGGATGTAGAGCGTCTTGCCCGTCGAGCGGCGCGAGAGTTCCTTGGCGAGTTTGACGCGCTGGGCTTCGCCGCCCGACAGCGTCGTCGCTTGCTGGCCGACGTGAACATAGCCGAGGCCGACGCGCACGAGCGTTTCCATCTTCTCGCGGATCGCCGGGACGGCTTTGAAGAATTCGGCCGATTCCTCGACCGTCATTTCGAGCACGTCGGCGATCGATTTGTCGCGGTAGGTGACTTCCAAGGTTTCGCGGTTGTAGCGCTTGCCGTGGCAGGAATCGCAGGTCACGTACACGTCGGGCAGGAAGTGCATCTCGATCTTGATCACGCCGTCGCCCTGGCAGGCCTCGCAGCGCCCGCCTTTGACGTTGAACGAAAAGCGGCCGGGGCCGTAGGCGCGCGCTTTGGCTTCGGGCAAGCCTGCGAACCAATCGCGGATCGGCGTGAATGCGCCCGTGTAGGTCGCCGGGTTCGAGCGCGGCGTGCGGCCGATCGGCGACTGGTCGATGTCGATGACCTTGTCGAGAAAATCCACACCGTCGAGCGCATCGTGCTCGGCCGGGATTTCGCGTGCACCCATCAAGCGCCTTGCAAGCGCCTTGTAGAGCGTCTCGATCACGAGCGTGGATTTGCCCCCACCCGAAACGCCGGTCACGCACACGAACGTGCCGAGCGGCATCTCGACCGTGAGGTTTTTGAGATTGTTGGCCTTGGCTCCGCGCACGCGCAGCTTCTGGCCTTTGTGGCCGGGGCGGCGCGTCTTCGGGATCGGCACTTGGCGGAAGCCGGACAGATACTGGCCCGTGAGGCTTGCGGGGTTCTTGACGATGTCGTCGGGGGTGCCCTGCGCCACGATCTTGCCGCCATGGATACCGGCACCGGGGCCCATATCGACGACCCAGTCGGCCACGCGGATCGCGTCTTCGTCGTGCTCGACCACGATGACCGTGTTGCCGAGATCGCGCAGACGCTTCAGCGTTTCGAGCAGACGGTCATTGTCGCGCTGATGCAGGCCGATCGACGGCTCGTCGAGCACATAGAGCACGCCCGTGAGGCCCGAACCGATCTGCGAAGCAAGGCGTATGCGCTGGCTTTCGCCGCCCGACAATGTGCCGGATGCGCGCGACAGCGTGAGATATTCAAGACCGACATTCACGAGGAAGCCAAGCCGCGCGTTGATCTCTTTCAGGATGCGCGCGGCGATTTCGTTTTGCTTGGCCGTGAGCTTGCCGGGCAGCGCCTTGAACCAGGCGGCCGCCTCGTCGATCGAAAACTGCGTGACTTCCGAAACGTTGAGCTTGCCAATTTTGACGGCGAGCGCTTCCGGCTTCAGGCGATGGCCGTTGCAGGCTTCGCAGGGCCGCGCCGACTGGTAGCGCGACAATTCTTCGCGCGTCCAAGCCGAATCCGTTTCGCGCATGCGGCGCTCGAGATTGGGGATCACGCCTTCGAACGGTTTGTTGGTTTTGTAGTCGCGCAGGCCATCCGAATAGACCATCGTGACCGGCTCTTCGCCGGAGCCGAACAGGATGCCGTCTTGCGCTTTCTTCGGCAGCGTTTCGAACGGGGTGGCGAGCGAAACCTTGTAGTGCTTGGCGAGGCTCGCGAGCGTCTGCGCATAGTATTTCTGCGTCTCCGACACCCACGGGGCCACGGCCCCCTTGTCGAGCGACAGGCGACCGTCCGGCACCACGAGGGCCGGGTCGAAATACTGTTTTTCTCCGAGGCCGTCGCACGAGGGGCAGGCGCCGAACGGATTGTTGAAGCTGAACAGGCGCGGCTCGATCTCGGTGATTGTAAAACCTGAGACCGGGCACGCGAATTTCGACGAATAGACGGTCTGCTCGTTCGTGTCGGCGTTTTCCACATACAAGAGACCGTCGGCGATCTTGAGTGCCGTTTCGACCGAATCAGCGAGACGCGGGCCGAGGTCCGATTTCACGACGAGCCGATCGACGACGATATCGATATCGTGTTTGCGCTTTTTGTCGAGCACGGGCACGGCGTCGATGTCGTAGAGCTTGCCGTCGACTTTGACGCGCTGGAATCCCTTCTGCTGGAATTCCTTGAGCTCCTTGCGGTACTCGCCCTTGCGGCCGCGCACGACGGGGGCCAGCAGATAGATGCGCGTGCCGTCCTTCATGGCCAGGATGCGGTCGACCATTTGGCTGACCGTCTGGCTTTCGATCGGCAAGCCGGTGGCGGGCGAGTAGGGCACGCCGACGCGCGCATAAAGCAGGCGCAGATAATCGTAGATTTCGGTGACCGTGCCGACGGTCGAGCGCGGATTGCGGCTCGTTGTTTTCTGTTCGATCGAGATGGCGGGCGACAGGCCGTCGATGGAATCGACGTCGGGCTTGCTCATCAATTCGAGGAATTGGCGCGCATAGGCCGACAGGCTTTCGACGTAGCGGCGCTGGCCTTCGGCATAGATCGTGTCGAACGCGAGCGACGATTTGCCCGAACCCGACAGGCCCGTGACGACCACCAACGCGTCGCGCGGCAGATCGACGTCGACGCTTTTGAGATTGTGTTCGCGGGCTCCGCGAACGGAAATGCGATGCAAATGCGGTTGCGGCGCCATCGGTCGTCCTATGCTGTGGAGGCAGCGAATATAGGGTGCGCTCGGCGCCTTGGCGATGCCCCCTGTACCTGCCTGTGTACAACTCGGGACGCGGCGCGTTTTGGGCTTTGCGTTGGCGGTGCTGGCGTATAAGTTTGCGCTTCGTTCCTAGGATTCGCACGCGGAGAATTGAAGACCATGGCCGGCAGCGTCAACAAGGTGATCCTTATCGGCAATCTGGGCAAAGACCCGGAAGTGCGCTCGATGCAGAACGGCGGCAAGGTCGTCAATCTTTCGATCGCGACGTCGGAGACGTGGCGCGACAAGAACTCCGGCGAGCGCCAGGAAAAGACCGAATGGCACCGCGTGGTCATCTTCAACGAGAAGCTCGGCGAAGTGGCCGAAAAATATCTGAAGAAGGGTGCGAAGGTCTATGTCGAGGGCGCGTTGCAGACGCGCAAATGGACCGACAATAGCGGCGTGGAAAAATATTCGACCGAAGTGGTGCTGCAGCGCTTCCGCGGCGAGCTCACGATGCTCGACGGCGGCAAGGGCGGGGGCGGCATGGGTGGCGGCGGTGGTATGGGCGGGGGCGACGATTTCGGCGGCGACGATTACGGCGCACCCTCGGGCGGCGGTGGCGGCGGTGGTGGACGTTCGAGCGGTGGCGGCGGCGGTCGCAAACCGGCCGGCCCGATCGACGACGACATTCCGTTCTGAGGCGCGCGTGCCCTTCGTCAATGTGAAGATCACGGCTGGCGCAAGTGCCGAGCAGAAGGCGCAAATTGTGCGCGAGATGACCGACACGCTCGTGCGCGTGCTCGGCAAAAAGCCCGAGAACACGCACATCGTGATCGACGACGTGCCGCGCGAAAACTGGGGCCATGCGGGCGTCTTGGGAAGTACGGCGCGCAAGCCTGCGCAGGGCTGAAAAGGCCGCTTTTTTTGATCGACTTTTCAACGGCTTGCAGGTGCGCTGCAGAGGCCTTTTCCGCATTGTTTGGGCACGGCTGCACTGGTAGATTTCGCACCTCTGATTCGCGACGCTTTCACATGATCGGCACCCCCACTTGAGCGACATTCTGCCCACGCCCCCAGGCCCTACCGACATCTCGCCGGTTTCGATCGAAGACGAGATGAAGCGCAGCTATCTCGATTACGCGATGAGCGTGATCGTGAGCCGCGCACTGCCCGATGCGCGCGACGGTTTGAAGCCCGTGCATCGCCGCATTCTGTTTGCGATGCACGAGGCGGGCTACGACTGGAACCGCGCCTACAGGAAATCCGCGCGCGTGGTCGGCGACGTGATGGGCAAATACCACCCGCACGGCGACAGTGCGATCTACGAATCCATGGTCCGCATGGCGCAGGATTTTTCGATGCGCCTGCTGATGATCGACGGCCAGGGCAATTTCGGCTCGATGGACGGCGATCCGCCGGCGGCCATGCGCTATACCGAAGCGCGCCTCGCAAAGGCCGCATCCTTGATGCTGACCGACATCGACAAAGACACGGTCGATTTCGTGCCGAACTACGATGACAGCACGCAGGAACCCAGCGTGCTGCCGGCCGTGTTCCCGAATCTTTTGGTCAATGGCGGCTCGGGCATCGCCGTCGGCATGGCGACCAACATTCCGCCGCACAATTTGGGCGAAGTGATCGACGCGTGCTGCGCCTATCTCGACGATCCCGAGATCACGCTCGACCAATTGATGCAGCACGTGCCCGGCCCCGATTTCCCCACGGGCGGCATCGTGATGGGGCGCGGCGGCTTGCGCGAAGCCTACCGCACGGGCCGCGGCTCGATCCTCGTGCGCGGGCGCGCGCATACGGAAGAGGTTCGAAAAGATCGCGAAGCGATCATTGTCACGGAAGTGCCGTACCAGCAGAACAAAGCGCGCCTGATGGAACGCATCGCCGAGTGCGTGAACGAGAAGATCATCGAAGGCATCTCCGACCTTCGCGACGAGAGCGACCGCGACGGCGTGCGCGTGGTGATCGAACTCAAGCGCGACGCCAATCCCGAGATCGTGCTGAACCAGCTCTACAAATACACCGGCCTGCAGGTCTCGTTCGGCTACAACATGCTGGCCTTGGACGAAGGCAAGCCCGTGCTGATGGGCTTGAAGGAGCTGATCCGCGCCTTCGTCGAGTTCCGCGAAGAAGTCATCACGCGACGCACGCGCTTTGAATTGCGCGAGGCGCGCAAACGCGCGCACATCTTGATCGGCCTCGCCGTGTCGGTCGTCAATCTCGACCCGGTGATCGAACTCATCCGCAAATCGCCGGACCCGGTCGCCGCCCGCGAAGGGCTGATGGCGCGCGCGTGGGACGTGCACGATATCGGCAGCTACATCGAGATGGTCGGCGAGCCCGGGCGCAGCGTGGTCGACGGCACGTATCGCCTATCCGAAGAGCAGGCCAAGGCGATCCTCGAATTGCGCCTGCAGCGCCTCACCGGTCTCGAGCGCGACAAGATTTTGGGCGAGCTCAAGGAGATCGTGGCGCAGATCGCCGACTTCATCGAGATTCTGAGCTCGCGCGAGCGGCTGTTCGGCATCCTGCGCAGCGAACTCGTCGCCTACAAAACCGAATTCGCCGACAAGCGCCGCACGACGCTCGAAGAGGGTGCCGGCGACCAGGACATCGAAGATCTGATCCAGCCCGAAGACATGGTCGTGACCGTCACCCATGCGGGCTACATCAAGCGCACGCCGCTGTCGGCCTATCGCGCCCAGCGCCGCGGCGGCAAGGGCCGCTCGGGCATGGCGACGCGCGAGGAAGATTTCGTGAGCCAGGTGTTCGTCGCGAACACGCACGCGCCGATCCTGTTTTTCACCAATCGCGGCCTCGTGTTCCTGCTCAAATGCTACCGCCTGCCGCTCGGCACGCCGCAAAGCCGCGGCAAGCCGATGGTGCAGCTTTTGCCGCTGGGCGACGGCGAAAAAATCGCGACGGTGCTGGCTTTGCCGCCCGACACGAGCCTGTGGGACTCCTTGCATATCGTGTTCGCGACCTCGAAGGGCAATGTGCGCCGCAACGCCCTCTCGGACTTCACCAACGTCATGTCGAAAGGCAAGATCGCGATGAAGCTCGAGGAGGACGGCGAACGGCTCGTGGCCGTACAGCCCTGCTCGGACCGCCAGGACATCGTGCTCGCCACGCGCGGCGGCAAATGCATCCGCTTTGCGGTCGACGACGTGCGCGTGTTCGCGGGCCGCAATTCGACCGGCGTGCGCGGCGTGAAGCTCGCGGGCGACGACGAGGTGATTTCGATGGCGCTGTTGCGCCATACCGAGCTCGACACGCCCGAGCGCGAAGCGTACTTGCGCATGTCGCGCCAGCGCCGCGGCATGGAAGCCGAGGCACCCGAGGTCGATGCGGGCGTCGAGGCTGCAGCGGGCGAGAGCGCGTCCGCAGACGGTGCCGCACTTGTCCTTTCCGAAGAGCGCTACGCCGAACTGGCGGCGGCCGAAGAATTCCTGCTGGCGATCACCAGCAAGGGCTTCGGCAAACGCAGCTCGGCCTACGAATACCGCCTCACGGGGCGCGGCGGCTCGGGTATTGCCAATATCGAGACGACCGAGAAGAACGGCGCCGTCGTCGCCTCGTTCCCGGTGCGCGACGGCGACCAGTTGATGCTCGTGTCCGATGCCGGTACGCTGATCCGCACGCCTATCGACGATATCCGCATCGCGCGCCGCCAAACGCAGGGTGTGACCGTATTCCGCATGGGCGAGGGCGAGCGCGTCGTGTCGGTCGCCCGGCTCGGCGACATCGGGCCCAGCGAAGGTTCGGCGGGCGACGGTTCGGCAGGCGACGAGGCGCCCAGCGGCGAAGACGCGGGCGGGGGCTGAAACGGGGGCGACATGAGCACGCGCGTTGCGATCTATCCGGGCACGTTCGATCCAACGACGAACGGCCATCTCGACATTATCCATCGCGGCGCTCTCGTCGTGGACCGGTTGGTGGTGGGGGTTGCCGTCAATGCCGGCAAAGGGCCGCTCTTTTCGCTCGACGAGCGCGTGGCGCTGATGCGCAACGAAGTGGCCGCAATGGCGGACGTCGCGCACAAGATCGAGGTGCGCCCGTTCGAAACGCTTTTGATGCATTTTGCGCAAAGCGTGGGGGCGAAGATCATCGTGCGGGGCTTACGCGCCGTTTCGGATTTCGAATACGAGTTCCAGATGGCCGGCATGAACAAGCGCCTCGATCCCACGGTCGAGACGCTGTTTTTGATGGCGTCGGAAAACCAGCAATTCATTTCCTCGCGCTTCGTCAAAGAGGTGGGGCGACTGGGCGGCGACATCTCGCATTTTGTGTCGCCGCGCATCCATGCCGCGATGCGCGCCAAATTCGCGACCGGGACGGCTTTTGCGGGCGGCGATCCCGCACCCACATTGCCGCCCGTCACGGTGCCGCGGGCACCTCTTTAGAAGGGGTTGACCGGTCGCGCCAAGGACACTAGGTTCCCGGCCTGTTTCGACGTTGTTTCGGCGACGAGCCCGTAGCTCAATTGGTAGAGCACGACACTTTTAATGTTGGGGTTCCGGGTTCGAGTCCCGGCGGGCTCACCAGCTTTATTGAGGTTTATTGTACAGGTACTGTCCGACCGTTTCGCAAGAGCCTAAACTCTGGCCGATGTCGGCCCGCGATAGATGGGGGCCGTCCCGACGTTGTAGGAAACGTTGAGATCCCTGTGATGCACTAGCGAGACGGAGACGGTGCGGTGACACGGCGCGCGTAACGCGCGCCCCGACTTGCTGTCAGTTGGGAAATCGGCACCGGAATTTTGCCAGTTCCGTCGATGAAAATCCCTTCCGCCAGAAGCCGCTCGCCGGCTTGGCGGATATCCTCGCTTACCGCCTTACGTGCAGCCGACCCGTCGCTCCGACGTAACGCATCGAACGCCTGGGCGTGTAGATTGACACTGTCGCGCGACGCCGAGGAGAAACGGTCGAGATAGATATGGTAGAACACAACCGGCCCGGCCTTTAGCCATAGCCGCTCTATGATATCGACAAGCAGCGGCATTTTCGAGGCGCGGTAGATCGCAAAATGGAATTCCATGTTGGCGCGCGACGCGACGGCTTTGCGAGTCGTGGCGCTGGATCCAAGCACTTCGAAGCTACGACTCAACGCTTCTATCACCTTTAAGTCGGATTCGTCGCGGGCACCCGCCGCTATCTCAGCCGCGAACCCCTCGATCTCGATGCGAGTGCGCAGTAGCACGCGGAACTCCTCGGAAGTCATTACCGGCACGCGCACCGCCCGCCCCGGTTCGACGCGCAGTACGCCATCGGTCTGCAGGCGCGCGACCGCGTTGCGTACCGGCATTACCGAAACGCCGAGGGTGGCCGCGAGATTTCGCAGTGAGATTTTTTCTCCAGGCGCGATTTCGCCTTTTGCCAACATTTCGCGGATAGCTGCATCGACCCGGTCGCCCTTAGTCGATCGTCGACGCGTCACGCGGTTATTGGTGGCCTTGCGGGGACCAATCGCCGCTGGTGCATTTTTGCTCTTTGCCATACCTACCCTTTAAAGACTCAACTTTCGACCAGGACAACTTTCAAAAACAGGCGTTCTCCGCTTCTCCTTCAATGGTGCCATTCTGCTTTGCGCTGCCCTCAACGACCGTCGCGATCCGACAAGCCTTGACTTGCGTTGGCGAATTGTGATCACAGTATATGCATAAGCGACCAACGCAGACAATCGAGGAAACGCTGTGACATCTGATCCAAGCGCGCTCGCAGCGCGCAGTATTGCCGATCTCATTTCCCTCAAGGGTCGGCTCGCGGTGGTCACGGGTGGCGCTCAAGGCATGGGGCTCGCTATCTGCCGCCGTCTGTCCGAATCCGGCGCAGACCTTGTCGTTGCTGACCGCAACGGCGACGGCGCCAATGCGGTAGCGGCCGAACTCGCTGCGGCGCACAGGGTGCGCGCGATCGGCGTCGAGACCGATGTGGCCTCGTCCACGTCGGTCAGGGCCCTCGCGGAGATCGCTGACAAGGAATGGGGCCGCGTCGATATCTGGGTCAATTGCGCCGGCATCCAGCCCGGTAAGCTGCTGACCGAGACCACCGACGAGGAATGGGCCGCGATGCGCGACGTCAATCTCGGCGGCGTGTTCTTCGGCTGCCGCGAGGCGGGTCGGCGCATGGCCGTCGCCGGAAAGGGCGTGATCGTCAACATCACCTCCGTACTCGGCTATCGCGGCCGACCGTCGCTGGCCCACTACGCTGCAACCAAGCATGGCGTCGTAGGCCTGACGCAGAGCCTCGCTATGGAATTGGGACCGTTGGGTGTGCGCGTACTGTGCGTCTCGCCCGGCCAGACTGACACGCCCGGTTGGCGCGAGGCGCTCGCCAAAGCCGCCGCATCGGGCGGTAATTCCGACACCAGCTTCCAGCAGATGATGGACAACGGACGGCGGATCATTCCGCTGCGGCGCATCGGCGCGCCCGACGACGTCGCGCGCGCCGTTCTTTTCGCGGCGAGCGACCTTGCCGCTTTCGTCACCGCGACGACTGTCTATGCGGATGGAGGCTCGACCGCCTACTGACGTCGTGAAAACTCATTCAGGAGATTGAATATGGGTGAACTTGGTCACGTCGTAATTGAGGGCAAAAACGTGCAATGCTACACTGTTATGCCCAAGAATCCCAACGGGGCGGGCATCGTCCTGGCCTCGGCCGTTTGGGGCATCAATTCCGACATCTGCGCATTGGCCGACGGCTACGCGGCCATCGGCTATGCGGTTGCGATCCCGAACCTGTTCTGGCGCCAAGAACCCGACCATCGGATGGAATACGACCTGTCGCGCATGCCATTCGTCACCAAGCTCGCCGATAGCGGTTCGGACGCCGAAGGCCTGAGCGACCTCAAGGCGACCAAGGAGCAGCTCGCTGTCAGGTCGGGCGCTAAACGCTTCGCCACGCTCGGCTGGTGCTATGGCGGGCGCATCGTCGGCCTCGCCGCCGCGACCGACATGTTCGAGTTGTGCGTCGCGATGTATCCGACGTTCTTCGAAAAGCACGTCACCGTTGCGCCTAAGGTGATCCGGCCGCTGTCGCTACATTTGCCCGAGGTCGAGCGCTTCGGCACGGTCGAGGACGCGGTCGAGCGCATCGTGCACGCTTTCGCGAACCACAAGCTCGCCGAGAGCTTCGTCTACCCGAATGTCAATCACGGCTTCGATTTCGCGCCCCCGCATCCCTATTCGAACCACGCTGCAGCTCGGTTATGCGATCAACGCGTCATCCTCGCTCTTGACCGGGTTGTGGTGCGCGGTGAAAAGTTCAAATAGGGAGCGGAGAAGAACGATGCGCAAGGTCATTATCGTCGCGGCGGTTAACGGGAATAGGCTCGATACACCGGGCTGCTTCATTCCGGTGTCGCCCGAGGAAATCGCCAAGGACGCCAAGGCCTGCCGCGACGCCGGCGCGGCTGTTGTGCATTTCCACGCCCGCGACGTGAAGACACGCCGCTCGACCGCCGAGGTCAAGGTGTTCTCCGACACGGTCCAGGGTATTCGTTCTTTGTGCGACGTCCTGATCGAGACGACGACCGGTGTCGGGCCGAAGATCGATCCCAATACCGGCAAACCAATGACTGATCCGGTCACCGGACAGATGATGCGCCCTTCGGACGACGACCGTCTCGCTTTGCTAGATATAGATCCGCAGCAGGATCTGGGCTCCGTCGCGGCGGGTTCTCTGAACATGCACAACCCAGTATACGCCAAGCCCTCGGTGTTCTCGAACACGCCCTATTACATCAACGAGAGCATCGCGCGGCTCCAGCGCAAATCGAATCTCGCCTTCCAGTTCGAGGTCTTCGATCTCGGCTTCCTCACCAATGTCGCACGGCTGATCGACACCGGCATCCTTGATCCGGCGAAGGGCAAGTTCTGGCTCAACTACATTTTGGGCTTCGGCGGTCTAGCACCCGACGCGCGCAGTCTGTGTCTAGCCTCGGGCGAAGGCATGCGGATGTTTCCGGGTAAACCCTGGGGAACGGTTGTGCCGGCACGTGAGCACTACACCGTATCGGTCGCCGCCGCCGCGATGGGCGCCGACGTGATCCGCACGGGTTACGAGGACACGGCCCTACTGCCAAACGGGGATACTGCCCCAACCAACGCCGAGATGGTCGAGAAGATGGTCGGCCTAGTACGCGCCGTCGGGCGTGAGATCGCCTCACCCGCCGAAGCGCGCGCGATATACGGCCTTGCCTGATCGCCCGGATGCCTTCCGAAGCCCTCAACGCTGCCGCCGATCGTGCCGCCTTGGCGGCGAGTGCGGCCACACTTCGCGCCCTCGCGAGCGAGACCCGCCTGACCGGTGCGACGCTGCATCTGGCTCTTGTCGCGTTTTTCTGCGCGACCGGCATGTCCGCGGCCGACGCCAAGGACGGCTCCGATGCCGCTGTCTTTGCTCAATTGTCAGGCTCGGATTCGCATGGCGCGGTTACGCTGCCGCTATATGCTGCGGGCCTGCTCGACGGCACGATTAAAGCGCGTCCGAAAATGCGCTTCTTGCCAGGCCTGCCGGCGAGTTGCGTGCTCGATGCGGATAACGCACTCGGCTTGCTCGCCGCGCGCCATGCGATCGAGCATGCGGTCAGTCTCGCCAAGACCTATGGCCTCGGCGCGGTTGCCGTGCGCAACTCCAGCCATTTCGGCACTGCGGGCTATCTCGCCGATTTCGCCGCGGCGCGCGGCTGCATCGGCATCGCGGTCAGCAATGCCGGGCCTGCGATCGCGCCACCCGGCGGTTCGCAAGCCTATCTCGGCACCAACCCGATCGGGGCCGGCGTGCCGCTTTCGGGCGAGCCATTCGTGCTCGACATGGCAACGACGATCGTCGCGCGCTCCAAGATCCGCCAATCGCTCGCGGCGGGCGTTACGACTCTACCCGAAGGCTGGGCGCTCGATCGCGACGGCAATCCGACGACTGACACGAATGCGGCCCTCGATGGCTCGATCCTGCCGATTGGCGGGCCCAAGGGCTTCGGCCTCGCCTTGCTAATCGAGTTACTGAGCAGTGCTTTGTCCGACGGCGAGCCAGGCGCCAAGATCACCTACGAACATGTCGTGCGTCGGCCGAGCCAGACAGGGCATTTCGTGCTGGCGATTGATCCAGCCGGGTTCGCGGGCAGTAAGGCCTTTATCGACCGCGCAAGCCGGATCGTCGCCGATATTGAGCGATCAAGAACTGGCCCGAGCGCTTCGCGTCCGCGGCTGCCTGGCCGCCGCGCCCAGGCGACGCGCAGAACCGCCGCCGTTGAAGGCTTCGTTGTTATTCCCAATCTCGCCGCCGCCTTGCGCCAAACCGCGGACATGATCGACAAGCGGCTAGCCTGAGACGAAAAGGGGCACGCCCGCGCGTGCCCCTTCATCGTCCGCGTCTGGCGTCACTTCCATTCGCGGGCGAGGCGCTTGACGGCCGCCTCGTCGATGCCCTGCATCGCTTCGCGGACAATGTCGTCGTTGACCAGATCCTCAACGCGCATCTGATAGCTGATCAGCCCTTCCTTGTTCATCGTGTCGAGCAGGGTCGTCAGCGCTGAACGGTTGGGCACCGCGTAGCGCGTGACCGGCTTGGTGTCGCCGGGAACGGGGCTGAAATTCATTTCGGCCACGCCGGCGCGCAATGCCTGCTCGTCCGAGCCGGGCGGACGGGTCTGTGGGAACACCTTCCAGAAAATCTGGATAGCGGCTTGCGGGTTCTCGTTGGCGAAGATCGCCGTCTTGAGCATCGCGCGCGAGAACTTGACCAGAGCCGGCCGGTTCTGCGCGATGTTGGCATCAGACGTGAAGTAACCTGCCGTGATCGAATCCTTCAGAGTGGGGTGATAGACATAGCGAAATTTAAGACCCGTACTTTCGAGCGCGGCGTAAGCCGGCTCGGTCAGCACCAGCGCCTGGACCTGGTTGGTGCGCAAGGCCGCTACGGCCGTGTCGCCGAAGCCGACGGGCACAAGGATGTCGGATTCGGGATCGATATTGGCGAGCTTCAGCATCGATTTGGCGTAGAAGATCGCCTGCGCGCCCATTGAGAGCACGCCGATCTTGCGACCTTTCAAATCCTCGACCCGCTGGATCGGGCCGTCGGCCGGTATCGCCATATAATAGTTGTTGCGGTCGCCGCGCGTCGCGATGAATTTACCGCGCATCCCCTGGCCGTAGCCGCGGATGTAGGCCTCCATGGTGATGTTGGCGATGCGCAGGCCGCCGCTGGCGACAACCTGGGTCGCGACCACGCCGTTGGTTGCGTTACTGAAGCGCGCGGTCAGGCCTTCGTCCTTGAAGAACACTTGGCTGGCGATCACCATGTCGGCCATGCTGATCGTCGGCGATGCGCCCTCGACTAATTCGATCTCCTGCGCCGCAACCATCCCGGCCGATGCACAGAACATCGCGGCCGCCACGGGCGCTCGCAACGCCCGAACCACTCTGTCAAACGAAGTCATTGTTTCCTCCCTTGGGTTCACTTATTTGATTGCCTACGCAAGTCACTCTTCCTTGACGCGCGCCCACGAACAGAACCGATTGCCGATGAGTCGCAGGATCGCGTTGAGTGTCAGCCCCATGACGGTGAGATAGAACAGGATCGAGAACACGCCCGCGACGTAGGACGTCGACTGGCGCTGGATGATCATGCTGCCGAGCCCGACCGAGGCGCCTATGAATTCGCCCACGATCGCCGCCGTCACCGAGAAGATGATCGCGACCTCGAGCCCGGCGAAAAGGAATGGCATCATGCTGGGGAGGCGGACCTTGATATAGGTCTCGATCGGTGTGGCGCCGAGCGCTTTCATAAGCTGGAGCCGGCGCGGATCTACGGTCGTGAGACCGGCAATCACGTTGACCATAATCGGGAAGAAGACGATCACCGCGACGGTAACGATCTTCGATGTGATGCCGAAGCCGAACCAGATCAGGAACAGCGGGGCGAGCGCGATCTTGGGGATCGTCTGCAGGGCGAGCAGCATCGGATAGAGCGTGCGGTTGAGCATGGGGACAAGCGCGATCCCAGTGCCGATCAGCACGCCGAACACGGTCGCAATGCCGAAACCGACAAGCACTTCCTGCAGCGTCACCAGGAAGTGGCGGAAGACGACACCGGTCCAGAAATCGTTCACGACCACGACCGCAATCTGCCATGGGGTGGCCATGATATAGGCGGGCATATCCAGCCAGCGCACCAGGACTTCCCATGCCACCAGGAAAGCGCCGATGAACAACGGGCCAGCCAGCCGCTCAAGGGCGGTTGCGCTTCCCTTCGGCTTCGCGCTTGGTTCGGGAGAGTGGAATTTTCCGGGCGCGCTCACGACACGTCCTCCCCCGCGTTCAAGAGTCCGCGCAGATGCTTGATATGAGCGCCCAACTTGTCCGACGAGAGTAGATCGATCGAACGCGGACGCGGAATGTCGATATCGACGATTTCGCGCACGGCTGAAGGCCGACGCGACATGACGAAGACGCGGTCCGACAGGAACGCCGCCTCGGCGATCGAATGGGTGACAAACACCACCGTCGCCTTTGTTTGCAAGCTAACGCGTTGGATCTCGAGATTCATCTGCTCACGTGTCATCGCGTCGAGAGCACCGAAGGGCTCGTCCATCAGCAGCAGTTCAGGGCGCAGCAGCAGCGCGCGCGCGATCGCTACGCGTTGCTGCATGCCACCGGATAGTTCGCGTGGGAATTTGCTCTCGAACCCGCCAAGCCCAACCATGTTGATGATCTCGCCGGCCGCCTTGCGTCGCTCGGCCGCCGGCATACGCGCGACTTCGCCCGGCAATTCGACGTTCTGAATCACGTTGCGCCACGGGAGCAGCACCGCGTCCTGGAACACGACGCCGAAATCGCGCAACGGCCCAGTCACCGGCATGCCCTTGAAATGGACCGATCCCCGCGTAGGATCGAGCAGGCCCGCAATCATCATCAAGAGCGTGCTCTTACCGCAGCCCGAAGGGCCGAGGATCGACACGAACGAGCCGCGGCTAATATCAGCCGTCACGGCTTCGACCGCGTGCACGGGCATGCCATCGACCGCCTGGTAAGTCTTGCCCACCCCATCGAGGCGGATTAGATTTTCCTGTTTGAGATTGTCAGTCGAACCCATACATCGTTCCCTCGTAGGCACTGTCGCTAGCCCGGCCATCATTTTTTGCGATCCGGCAGCAGCCGCTTGAAAAACGGCAAGCCCGAGCCCGCAGTCGCACCACCATCGACCGGCAGATTGACGCCGGTGATGTACGACGCGTCATCCGAAGCGAGGAATGCCGCCGCCGCCGCCATCTCGTGCGGTAGGCCCATGCGCCCCATCGGCACGCGCGCCTTGATTTCGTTGGCTACGACTTTCGAATCCGCCATCCATTGGGTGCGCGGCGTGAAAGTAACGCCTGGGCACACCGCGTTGAAGCGGATCCCATCGGGCGCATGGTCGATCGCCAGCGAGCGGCAGAAATTCGCCACGCCGGCCTTCGCCGAGCTGTAGACTGCGAGGCCCGAATCGCCGCGCAAACCGGTGATCGATGCGGTGAATACGACATTGCCCTTCGATTTGCGCAAATACGGCAAGGCCGCCTTCACCGAAAAGAAGGCCGAACCCAGCGTCACGTCTTGGACTCGCCGCCAGCGTTCCTCGGTGCAGTCGTCGATGAAGCCGAAGGTGGCGATCCCTACATTGTTGAGTAACACGTCAAGTTTTCCGAAACGCGCGATGGTCTCGGCGACCTGGCGCTCGACATCGACGGCGAGACCGGCATCGACGGCGGTCAGCAGCGTACGCCGCGCGGGTAACTTCGCCTTCTTCACGACCCGCTGCAGCGCGTTGAGATCGATATCGGAGAGGCTAAGGCACGCGCCTTCGTGCGAAAACCGTTCGGCCATCGCGGCCCCAATACCGGAGCCGGCCCCCGTGACAATGACAACCTTATTGGCAAAGCGTCTTTGCCCCATGTCGTTCCTCCCATCGTGCCCGATCCGGTCTCGTTAGTTCTTCCGCCGATCGGAACCACAAAACTGTGATCACATTTCAATCATTCTGGCGACTACGTCCGACGCTGTCAAGCGTCGCCCCGTCGGATGACACCTGTAGACCTAGACAGGCGCTCGAAACTCGCCGCGAGCCATTTCATAGGCCATCGCGGCGCCGATCACATCGGCGTCGGCGAAGCGCGGGCCCACGATCTGGAGGCCGATCGGCAGACCTTCGGCTGTGAGTCCGCAGGGCACGGAAATCGCAGGCTGCTGGGACAGATTGAAGGGATAGCCGAACGGCGTCCAGGCGCGCATATGCGCAGCGTCGGCGAAGTTGGTAGGCCCACGCAGCTCGGCGAGAAAGGCGGGCACGGCGACCATTGGGGTTAGCAGTAGGTCGAATTGCGAATGAAACTTCTGCAATTTCTCTGCGAGTGCACGGCGCAAATCGTTAGCCTGCATCACTGACGGGACATCGAGTTTGCGCCCCGCCTCGATCGCGGCGCGCAAGGTCGGATCGAACTGCGCCATCTGCGCAGCATCTGCGTCGCGCAATGCATGCGCGAAGCTGCTATGGAACATCGTCGTGAAGATGTCGATCGGATCGCTCAACCCGGGATCGGCCTCCTCAACCGTTGCACCCAGGGCCGCGAACGTCGCCGCCGCCGCCCGCACCGCGCGCTCGATATCAGGATCGACACGGGTCGCGTAGCCCAGCGTTATGCTCAGAGCGATCCGCTTGCCCTGGGGCCGCCACGCCGCCGCATGCGCGTAGACGGGATTTGCGGGGGCGAACCCTTCGGCGTCACGTGGATCGGGCTTGGCGATCGCCGCCATCACGGCCGGCAGATCGGCGGCGTGCCGGACGATCGGGCATGGGACAGCGAGTGCGCCCGCGGGGCTCGCCGGATAGACCGGAATGCAGCCACCCGTCGCCTTGTAGCCGACGGCGCCGCACAAGGCCGCTGGGACGCGGATCGACCCGCCCGAATCTGTCGCGAGGGCGATGACGCCAATTCCCGCTGCGATCGACGCGGCCGCTCCGCCACTCGAACCGCCGGAGCCGCGCGATCTATTCCAGGGATTGAATGTGATGCCGGTAAGCGGACTGATCGTGACCGGACCGACCCCGAATTCGGGCGTAGTCGTGGTACCGATCGGCACCGCCCCAGCTTCGAGCAGTCGATCGACACAGGGCGAGCTTTGCACGACGGGCTTGTCCGACGTGGTACGCGAGCCCCTTCGCATGGGATAGCCCGCGATCATCAGCGTGTCTTTGACGCTGAACGGTAAGCCGTCGAGTGGGCCCAGCGACTTGCCCGCGCGCCAGCGTGTCGCCGATTCACGAGCGACCGCGCGCGCTCGGTCACCATCGACCGCGACGAAGGCATTGAGTGCCGATTTGTAGTGTTCGAGGCGCGAATAAACGGCTTCCAGCGCATCGACGGGTGAAAGCGTGCCGGCCGCGAACGCCTGTCCGAGTTCGACGGCACTCAACCAGCAGATATCGTCGGAATCCACACATCCTCCTTTTGGATGTCCCGGTCGAACCCCGCCTGCTTATCCCGGATGTCGAAGAAACTCGCTCCCGGTGCCGAGATAATCTATACTCTGCATCTGAGATCACAGTTATGATTAAGTCAAGCGATACGGAAAAGAGCAAGAAACCTAGGGGGAAAAGATGGCAGCGGTTGCCAAGAAAGTGATCATCACCTGCGCGGTGACCGGGGGAATCCACACGCCCAGCATGTCGCCACATCTACCGATCACACCGTCGGAGATCGCCACGCAAGCGATCGAAGCGGCGGAAGCGGGCGCGTCGATCCTGCATCTCCACGCGCGCGATCCCAAGGACGGTCGCCCCTCGTCCGACCCCGCTATATTCATGGAATTCCTGCCGCGCATCAAGCAATCGACCGACGCAGTGATTAACATCACGACGGGCGGCGGCCATGGCATGATGATCGATGAGCGGCTAGCGGCGGCGCTCATCGCGAAGCCCGAGATGGCGTCGCTCAACATGGGTTCGATGAATTTCGGCATGTTTCCCGCGCTCGACCGGCCTCGCAACTGGAAGCACGAATGGGAGCCCGAATATCTCGCGATGACGCGGGACTTCATCTTCCGCAACACGTTCAAAGATATCGAAAACACGCTAAAGCGCCTAGGCGAAGGCTGTGGAACGCGCTTTGAGTTCGAGTGCTACGACGTCGGGCATCTCTACAGCCTCGCACATTTCCTCGAACGCAAGTTGGTGCATCCGCCGCTGTTCGTGCAGACGATCTTCGGTATCCTGGGCGGGATCGGCGCTGACACTGAGAACCTGATCCATATGCGCAATATCGCCAACAAGCTGTTTGGCGAAACCTACGAGTGGTCGGTGCTGGCGGCGGGCCGCCATCAATTGCCTATGGTGACTGTCGCGGCGACGATGGGCGGCAATGTCCGCGTCGGCCTGGAGGACTCGCTCTATATCGGAAAGGGCAAGCTCGCGACGTCGAACGCTGAGCAGGTGCGGCGCATCCGCACTATCCTCGAAGCCTTGTCGCTCGAAGTCGCGACCCCGGCCGAGGTTCGCGAGCGCCTAGCCTTGAAGGGCGGCAACGACGTCGCGTTCTAGGACGGGGTTCGGCTTTTTGTACTCGCACTTGGATATCCGAATTTGCTACGACCTGATGGTTTTCGGCGGGATTGTTCTGAGCCCGTGAAACCCGCCCACTGAGAGGTGTAGAGTCTGCCCGAAGAGAGGAGCGGACGGAACTGCCTCGGGAAATCTGCACATCGGGATAAGTGGTGTGCGTGCCAGACGGCAGTTCGATGGCAGCGCGAAAGGGTTCAAAGAGCGCTCCCCGCTTGGCGCATTTTTTGTCCGGAGTTACGCTCTGCTGCGCGATTCTATGCGATTCCGTCACTTTTTTCGGAGAACGACATTGATTTCAAACAATAATTCTAACACTTTTAATGTTGGGGTTCCGGGTTCGAGTCCCGGCGGGCTCACCAACCTTCGTTCGGATATCCGATACGCGCTGTGGTGGGTCAACCGCGCCCTTCGTCGCGCAGAATTTTTTTCAATGCGGCCAAGACGTCGTCGAGCAGAATATCGTCGATCGGCGTCGCTTTCCGGACGGCGCGCGAACTCTCCGCAGTCCGAGCCCGGTCGGCGCTGCGGCTCCTCGACACCGTCTGAAGTGCGACAGCACGCGAGACCGTATCGACGACATTGACCGGATCGAGCGGTTTAAGCAGCACAGCCGATACGCCGAGTTTCAGCGCGTCGACGGCCGTATGCCTTTCAGGATGCCCGGTTACGAGAATGAAGCCCGCACCGCACCCGCGTTCGCGGCACAAGCGGATCATCTTAAGAAATTCGAGGCCGTCGCAATCGGGCATTCGGATGTCGGACACGACGACGCGGATGTTCGCATCGTCGAGAAATTTGATGATGCCGTCTGCCGCGCAATGGGCGCTACTGGTCTGGATGCCGACTGCGGCAAGCAAAAGACAAAGCTCCTCCGCGCAGTTCGCATCGTCGTCGACAACCAGCACTTTGCAGGGATCGGCGCTCACGGCACGTCAGTCCCTCGGCTTCGGCGCGACATATGGCAAGTTGATTTCGACCGTCGTTCCGACATCCAGCTTGCTCGTCAACCAGATGTTTCCCCTATGGTATTCGATGTATTTCTTCGCCAGTGCGAGCCCGTGCCCCGATCCGAGATGGCATCCCGCTGCGGCGGAAGCGCGGCGATGAAATGGCCGAAAGACTTCTTCAAGATCCTCGTGCGGAATGCCGATGCCTCGATCGGCAACGGTAACTACAATTCCGCGTTCAGCCGTCCGGGTCGTCCAAACATCGACGACGCCATTGGGCTTTGAGAATTCGATTGCGTTGCGGATAACGCATCGCAGCGCGCATCGAATACGCAACGCATCGACCATACAACTGGGCAGATCGGGATCCAGCGACAGTTGAATGGAAATTCCGAACTGCTCGGACATCGGCGACAGTCGTGCGACGACATCCAAGATCAAGTCGTTTACGCACAGTGACCTGATTGCGGGCGGCAACCGACCGTCTTCGATGTCGGCCATGTCGGCCGCGTTGTCGAGAAGGTCGAGAAGCTGATTGCCTGCGGTGTTTATGTGGGCGACCAGATCGTCCGTCTGGCAAAGATCGCCGACGGCGGTCGGGGTATCGGATTTTTCCAGAAGGAACGCCGAGAGCCGGATTATCGCGTTGAGAGGTGCGCGAGATTCTTCGACCAATCTGGAAAAAAGCCGAGCTTTGGACATCTGGACGTCTTCATTCGCGTCCCCGCCATTGTCGAGTTGGGGCGGCAGATCGCGATGCGGCGCTCGTCTCGGGACGGAGGGGGACAAGATCACGAGAACTTCTTGGACTGGCTGAAACTGACCAACTCTATCTGGATGTCGATCGCCTTGGAAACAGCGCTGACGATCTCGACCGGGTCGAGCGGCTTCATCAGCATTGCCGACGCGCCCAGATTGAGCGCATCGATCGTGGTGTGCAGATCGGGCTGCCCCGTCACAAGAATTACGGTTGCGTCGATGCCGCGACCGCCCGAACTGCGGATCTGGTCGAGAAGCCGGACACCGTCGCAATCCGGCATGCGAATGTCCGAAACGACGATCCTCACATGCGGGTCGCGCAGAAAATGGCGTATCCCGTCGGCCGCAGAGAGTTCGTGCTCGGTGGGAAAGCCTGCAGCCGCCAGCAGCAGACACAACTCTTCAGCACAGCTTGCATCGTCGTCGATGATAAGCACTTTGCACAGCGCAGCGGACATTTTTTTCACCTTTCCGACGTCGTGGTGGCGAAAGGCAGCTCGATAGTCACAGTGGTGCCGACGTTCCGCTCGCTTGCCAGCGTGATGTGGCCGCTGTGCTGCTCGACGAACCGCTTTGCATAGGTCAAGCCAAGCCCGGCGCCGTCATATCTTCGCGTGAAAAACGAGTCGCCATGGTGAAACGCCTTGAATACATGAGCAACATCCGCACCGCTGATCCCGACACCCGTGTCCGACACGGTGATGGCGGCATTGCCGGAACTCGCGCGCGAGAGCCGAACAGTGACAATCCCATTTCTGTTCGAAAACTTGATTGCGTTGTCGACGACGCTTCGGAGCGCCTGGCGGATGCGGGCCGCATCAATCGAGCAGTTCGGAAGTTCGGCATCGAGATCGGTTCGAATCTGCACGCCGAACTGCGACGCGAGCGGCTGCAGGCGCGCCACGACTTCGGCGACGAGATCGCCGAGGCAAGTCGGGGAAGGCCGAATGTCGCGTGCATTCTCTTCGATGGTCGCAAGGTCGAAGATGCTTTCGACGATGTCGAGAAGCTGGTGGCCGGCGCTGTTGAGGTGTCCGGCGAACTCGGTTTGCCGCGCGACCTGAAGCGGACCTTGGGCGCCGACGGCGTTGTCGGCGAGAATCTCGGAAAAGCCGAGGATCGCGTTGAGGGGTGCGCGAAGCTCGTGGTTCATATTGGCAAATAGCGCCGCTTTGGTGCGGTTGGCCGCTTCGGCCGCATCTTTGGCGGCATTTAGCGCAGCACTCGCCTCGCCGGAAACCAAGGCCGGCATCGCGCCGGCATTGGCTTGTGTGCCCGCGCGGGCAGACGAAAGAGCAGGGCGCAGGCGCCGAATGCCCATTCGAAGCGTCAATTTCGCCTCGCCGCTGACGCCTGGGCCATTGGCACCTGGTCCGTTTGCGCTCGGTTTCAGCATCTGCTTCGACATCCGACTAAGCCCATCCTGCTTTTTGCGCCCGATTGCGCCAACACGCTGTTAATCGCCTGTTAAGCACGCTAGTCGCACTTTGGACCGGCCGACAGGACAGTCTGGTTCAGTTTGGACTCCAATCTGAACTTTGACGGGGATCGACATGGGCCGTTTTGTCCCGGTAGAACATGTTCACTTTATTGTCATGGGATTAGGACAACAGCATCGAGATGGCCGGGCCCCCGTGAACGCAACCCACAAACCTTTCGGACCTTTGGCCAATGCCTCGGGACGTCTGCTCACGGTGCTGGCGATCGCCGTGTCGCTGTCTGCCGCGATCGTGCTTGTCGCGGTCGGGTTGACCAAGCGCGCGGAACAGGAGTTCGAAAGCCGCGCCGTTCTTCAGGTGAAATACGAAACGCAACTGTTCGAGGTCTTCACCCGGAACCTGCTGCAGCGCTTCGACCAGGTGCTGCTGCTCCTTCGCGAGGAAGTGCTCGAAGAAGGTCCTCCGGTCGACATCGCAACATGGTCGGCGCGGCGGGGCGTGCTGCGCGAACCGCTGTTCCAGATCGCCGTGATCGGCGCGGACGGAAAGCTGCTCGCCACCACCGAAAACGCCTCGAACATCGGCGTCGATCTCTCGGATCGCGAGCATTTCAGCGTGCATCGCGACACGGACGCCGATCGCATGTTCATCAGCAAACCGCTTGTCGGGCGCGCGTCCGGGCGCTTGTCCTTGAACATCAGTCGACCGGTGCGAAACGCAAGCGGCCGGTTCCTGGGCGTGGTCGTCGTTTCGATCGATCCCCAACTTTTCTCCGACTTCCTCGAAAGACTGGGCGAGCCCAACAACACGCTCGTCAATCTTTTCGGGCTGGACGGCATCATCCGCGCGCGCGCGCCGAGCGGTCCTGGGGGACAGTTCATCGGCGGCTCGATCGCCGGCTTCGCAGTCGAGGCGTTGGTAAAGGTTTCGTCGGAAGGGACGTTTCGAACCGCCAGTCGGCTGGACAAGGTGGAACGGATCTTCGCCTTCCGACGTCTGGACGACATTTCGCTGACGGTTCTCGTCGGCAAGAATACCGATGCCGTGTTTGCGGACTTCTACGACCAACGCCGTCTCTACCTTGTGATCGGCTTTCTGTCGGCCGCCTTCGTCATTGGTCTTGCCATTCTGTTCGAAAGCTTTTTGCGTGCGCAGGACAGGATCCGGGTTGACGAAGCGCTGGCTGCGTTGCAAAAACAGCAATCGACGGACCTCATCGGTATCATGGACGGCTGCGGTGCGGCCCTCGTCCAAACCGACGCAGCAGGCCAGATCGCAGCCTGCAATTCGGCGTTCGCCGTGATGTTCGGCGTCACGAATCGCAGCGCGTTGGTCGGGCGGCACTTCGACTCCGTGGTCGCGGCAGGCGGCCTTGTTTCCGACCAATTGGGTCAGTTCAGCAGAATTCGATCTGCCGACGAGTATCCCGTGCGTTTCGAGTCTTCGTTCGTGCCGAACGATGCCGCAAGTCTGCGGCGTGACATTATGTGGAGCTGGACGCAGAGCAAGACGGGCATGGATCCAACAGTCAGATTTATTGGTGTTGGCATCGACAATACCGAACTGCGCGCCAAAGAGATGATGTTCATCCAATCGGCAAAATTGGCATCGCTCGGGCGGCTGGCGGCAACGCTCAACCACGAGATGGTCCAGCCGCTGAACGTGGTCCGGCTCGGACTTGCGAACCTAACCACGCTTATCGAGCGGGGCGCGCCCAAGGAAGACCTCCTGGCGCGCGCCGGCAAAGCCGTCGAAAACATCCATCGCACGGGTAGCATCCTTAAGCGCTTTCGTTCGCTGATCCGGCAAGACAGGAATGTCGTCGAAATCGCCAAGCTATCGGATGCGATACACGCGGCAATCGGCATGTACGAAGAGCAATTCCGGATCGACGGAATCAATCTGATCGTCGAAACGGACATCGGGTGCGAACTCGAATGCAGTCGCATCGAGCTTGAGCAGGTCTTCGTGAATTTGCTCGCGAACGCCTACGACGCAATTCTGCGGCACCGTTTGGAAGGCAAGGCGAATCCGGGTTCCCGAGCACGCGCGCCGGACATGGTCAGGATCCGCATGGAAACGGGGCCTGGGGCGCCGGAGATCGTGCGAGTATTCGTCGAGGACAGCGGCGGGGGTATTCCTGCCGACATTATCGCGAATATCTTTCAGCCGTTTTTCACCACACGGTCCGGAAGCGGCGGCACCGGTCTCGGATTGGCCATATGCCGGGCAACGGTCGAAAGCCTGAAAGGGACGATCGAAGTGTCGAATGTCGATCGCGGCGCCTGCTTCGTCGTGTCGCTGCCGATACGCGCGGACGCTGCCGCGGTAACGCTTGACTCATAGCATCATCTCGACGAGTGCCGAAGCATGCAGATAAATCAGCAAGCAGAAGATGCCGTAAAAATCCTCGTCGTGGAGGACGAGGAATGTGCCGTGGAAGAGCTTGTCTTTGCGCTTTGTGCTGCCGGGTTCAACGCCATCGGCGCGAATAGCGCTTCGCGGGGGCTCGAATATTTTCTGAAGGACGATCGCATCGGCGTCGTCGTTTCCGACATTCGAATGCCCATGCAGGACGGCATTGGTTTTCTTCAGAAGATTCGGCGATGCGGCGAACGCGGTGCAGCTTGCTCGCTCATCCTGATGACAGGGTTTCCGGAGATCTCGAGCGCAATCGAGGCCATCGATCTGCGGGTCGCGAGGTATCTTCAGAAACCGTTCGAGCCCGACGAGGCGCTTGCCGTCGTCTCCGCCGCTGTTTCGAGTTACCGACGCGCCGTCGAAGCGTCGGACGCCAACGATGCGGCGGTCTCGGCACTGCGCGCACTCTTGCTCGCACCGACGCCGGGCGCTGCGTCGGCGGAAACCGCCAAACCGGGACATGGTGCAGAGACACCGGAGAACCGCGAGCAACGGCGGACCGAAACCCTCAGATCTCTGCTCCGCTTCCGCAAGCAGCGATCCGAGTTTTTGCCGCAGGAGATGTTCGGGGATCCTGCTTGGTTCATGTTTCTGGAGCTTGCACACCTCGAAAGAAGCGGCAAGGCCACGTCGGTGTCGGGCTTGTGCATGTCTGCGAACATTAGCCAGACGACGGCGCTGCGGCGGATACAGGACATGGTCGAGGCAGGGCTTATCGTGCGCCACGAGGATCCGCGCGACAAGCGTCGCTCGCACATCAATCTGACGACTGAGGCGAATGAGCGACTGAACCAGCTTCTGGATCGCGCTGCAATCGATACTTGAATTGCATCGCCCGTGCATTTCCGACGATTTCAACCTTATAAAAGGTTGAGCGCAATTTGCGCAATATCTGCAGAGATCGTCGTACTTGGGTTCTGGGTTCGAGTCCAGGCGGGCTCACTCAGCGGCGCAGTATTCGCCCAACACTTACCGCTGGAATATCAGCGTGCCGCCGGTCTCGGGCGCGTTGGCAAATGATGTGACGCGCATTGGATCCAGATTGTCGTTCGCCCAAACGATGCAAAAGCCGCCCAGCAGCACGGCGATTGAGCCGTCGGGCTCGGCAAGCGGCAGCACGAGGCGTCGATAGCTAGCATAGGCACTCGTCTCGCTGGCGAGACGCGAGGCGTAGTAGCCAGGGCGGCGCTCGCCGGCCACTGTCGCGAAAAGATGGACGAGGTCGTCGTACGTCTTGCCCGTCCGCATCTCTTCGAGCCGGCGCCCGGTAAACGAAACGCCCAGATGTGCGTCGATCGCCGTTCCGACCAGCCGGTACCGAAATGCGCCTTCCGGCAGTACGTCCATCAGAAAGAGATTCGGCATCACGCGCGGAATCGCGAACGGATCGAAGGCGGCGCGCGGCGGCGCCTCGCCTTGGGCCAGCGACCGCCAATGGCGGTACAGCGCCTGCAGATCCGGATGGTCGATTACTTCGTCGAACGTCACGTGCAGCATGCCCGCAAAAAATCATTGTTGCTTTTTTCTCTACAATCCGGGGCGGGGGCAGCGCCAGAACAATCTTCGCCGCCGCCATACAATTGCATGGCACAGCGGAATACGGCGACTAGTTCGCCATCAGCGGCAGTTCCGGCGGCGCGGCCGGCAGATCGAGGGCCGCAACGGCGCCTACGGCCGCGTTTTCGATCGTGAGTTCGCCGTCCATGCGCTTGGCAAGTTCGACCGCGATCGACAGTCCCAAGCCCGCACCGCCTTTGTCGGCGACGAACGACGACTTGCCGAGGAAAGGCTTGCCGATCTGCGTCAGAAGGTCGGCGGCGAACCCCGGCCCGTCGTCGGCCACCTCCAGGCGCACGCGCGCGCCAGGTGCTGTCGAAAGGCGCGCCACGATCTGTCCGCCCGCACGGCCGTGGCGGGCGGCATTCGCGAGCAGATTGACCGCGATTTGCCGGAAAGCGAGCGCGTCGCCGAGCGCGGCAAGCCCCGGCTCGACCTCGATCTGGAGCTTGGCGCCGGTTTTGCTCGTTTCGGCAGCCGCCAAAGCCGCCGCCTTGGTAAGTTCGATCGCGGGGTCGAATCGCTCGACCGCAACGGCGCGTACACCCTGCTGCAGGCGCGCCATCTCGAGAACGTCTTCGACGATCGCCAACAGGTGCCGGCCGCTCGCCGCAATGTCGTCGACGTAGTCGCGGTGGCGTTTGTCGAGCGTGCCGTTGATTCCCATCAGCATCAGATCGGCATAGCCGATCACGGCATTGAGCGGCGTGCGCAGCTCGTGGCTCATGCGCGCCAGGAACGAGTCCTTGGCGCTGTTGGCGGCCTCGGCGCGCTGGACGAGTGCGCGCAAGCGCTCCTCCATTTCCACACGCGGCGTCACGTCCGAGAACGCGCTCACGAACGCCCGCAAGTTGCCCTCGGCGTCGCGCACGGGGGCGATGCTGAGGTCGGCCCAATAGGGCGTGCCGTCTTTGGCGTAGTTCAGAATATCGACGCGAACCGGGCGGGCGGCGGCCACCGCCTCGCGGATTTTCGCGACGGTCGCAGACGACGTGCCCGGCCCCTGCAGCATTCGGCAATTGTAGCCGACGAGTTCGTCGATCGAATAGCGCGTGATGCGTTCGAAAGCGCGGTTGACATAGACGAGCTTGGCGTCGTCGGCAGCCGCGATGGCGATGGCGTTGTCGGCGATCGACATCGACTGCAGCAGCAATTCGCGTTCGGCAATCACGCGGTTGCGCCGCCGCAGTTCGAAGGCCGAATATCCGCCGCCGGCGAGCGCAAGCGCCAGTGCGATCGCGCCGAATAGCAGCAACTGTCCGCGGCCGAACAGCGCCGACGCTAGAATGTCCCTCTCGCCGCGGGCCGAAAGCACGAGCAGGTCGCGGTCGGGCGACAGCGCAAAACCGCCCATGCGGCGCACCCCGTCGAAAGGCGAAACAGCGGGATAGTAACCCTCCAATTCGCCCGCTCTGTATTTCGTGTAGACAGGCCGGTCGCGCGCATCGGTGCCCGCGATGTCGAACGCGAGATCGGGGAAGCGGAACAACGCGACGCCGTCTTCCCGCAAGACCAAGAGAGTGCGTTCGCGCAGCGAGAAGGCCTTGTCGGTCGTCTCGCGCAGGCGAACCAGATCGATCGACAGCGAAACGAGACCGAGCAACGCGCCGTCGTGGCCGACCACACGATGATTGACGGCGAAAGCCGGACGCCTTCCGACAATGTAACCTTGCGTGGCGGAGAGTTCGAAATCGGCGCCGCTTTCGAGCATGCGCGGCAGGGAGAGCCGAATTGCGTCGCCAATCTGCGCCTCGGTGGCACTGCTGGCCGCGAGAAATTGCCCGTTCGCGTCGATGATCTTGAGAGCGAGGAACTACGGTTCGAGCGCCAGATTTTCAGCGGCTGCCACGACGGCCGCGCGCGCGCCGTCGTCCGGATCGCTCGCCTCGCGCCATGTCTTCGCAGCGATGGCAGTGACTATTTTGGCCGTTCGGATCGTCTGGTCGATCTGCTGCGAGACCAGCCGGGCGACCATGATCTCTTCGCGACCGGCATCCTCGAGCAGACGGCTGCGCACCGCACTCGCCACGCCCAGGACCGCCGAACCGGCGATCGCGAGGGCAAGCACCGCAACGACCGTAAAACGCCGCAGCGCGCCGGGCGGCAGACGACGAAAAAACGACTTGCGCCGATGTGCGACGCCGAGAGTCAAGGTCGGCACCCTTGCGTCGCGCAGGCAGAGCGCCACCCGGCGGCTTGCAGGGCATCCCAGCCATGCATCGCAATTTTTTGCTGAAGGCTCGGCGACCTGCTGGGCACCGAAATGCCAAACATTGGTATTTCTTTCTGGACGTAGGGCGACCTACGAATGCATTCAGGTAGCTTGTATTTATTTGTGCAATTGGAGGGAATTGCAAGCAGAATGCGTTCCAATATGATTTAAAAATTCACATTAACCCTTTGTGAACAATTGGGATCTACGGCAGCACGGCGACGGCGAGGGGCTTGCCCCGCCGCCGCCGGCTTGGCGCCTTAGGCCGCGCGAACTTCCGTAAGGAAACTCGTCACCGAGCGGCGCAGGTCGCTGGACTGCGTGCCCAATGTCGAGGCGGCGTCTTTGACCTGGCTTGCGGACGTGCCGGTTTCGCTGGCGGCTTGCGTCACGCCCGCGATGTTCGAGGAGACTTCGTTGGTGCCTGCAGCGGCCTGCTGCACGTTACGCGCGATCTCCTGCGTCGCAGCTCCTTGTTCTTCGACCGCCGAGGCAATGCCGGTTGCGATCTCGTTCATCTTGGCGATGGTCTGCCCGATCGCGCGCATTGCTTCGACCGATGCGCCGGTTGCCGTCTGGATTTCGGCGATCTGGCCGCCGATTTCGTCGGTCGCCTTTGCCGTCTGGCTCGCGAGGTTTTTGACTTCCGACGCGACGACGGCAAAACCCTTGCCGGCATCGCCCGCGCGCGCCGCTTCGATCGTGGCGTTGAGGGCGAGCAGGTTGGTCTGCGAGGCGATGCTGGAGATGAGCTTCACCACGTCGCCGATCTTCTGGGCGGCAACCGCCAGCTTCTCGACCGTCTCGCTGGTGCGCGCCACGTCATCGACCGCCTGGCCGGTAATGCGGCTCGATTCCGAGACCTGGCGCGAAATCTCCGTGATCGAGCTCGAAAGCTCTTCGGCGGCCGAGGCGACCGTCTGCACGTTGGTCGAGGCCTGCTCGGAGGCAGCGGCAACGGCGGTCGCCTGGCGGCTCGTTTCCTCGGCCGTGGCCGACATTGCACCCGCCGAGACCTGCAGCTGTTGAGCCGCAGTCGATACGCCAGCGACGACGGTGCCAACTTCGGCTTCGAAACGGTCGGCGAGGGCGGCCATGGCGGCTTTCTTTTCGGCCAATGCTTTGGCCTCGAGGGCCGCTTGTTCGTCCTCGAGCGCTTTGACGCGGATGGCGTTGTCTTTGAAAACCTGAACTGCCTTCGCCATCGCGCCGATTTCGTCCTTATTGTCCTTGGACGGAACTTCCGTTGCGAGATCGCCGCCGGCAAGGCGACCCATCGCCGCCGTCATGGCGCCGACCGGCCCCGTAATGCCTTTGGCGATCCCAAACGCAGCCAGCAGCCCCAGAACGAGCGCAATCGCCGACAGCGTCAGCATGGTCGCCACACCTTCTTGCACTTCGTCGGCTGCTTCTGCGTCGATCTGCGTCGTCGCGGCTTTCTGGCGTTCCTTCAGCGTATCGATGCGCTCGGCCACGCGCGCGGCGACCTGCGCATTCGTCGTGTTCACGAGTTCGTCCATTGCGCGCACGGCCTCCGTCGCCTGGCGGAAGGCAGCGAGATAGCGCGGAACAATTGCGGCGGCCTATTCGACAAGGGCGCGGCGCTCGCCTGTTGCCCCATCGCGCGCTTGTGCCAGATGCTGGTTGAGTTCGTTCATTTGGCGCTCGGCCGTCTGGCTCAGGGCCGGATCCGGCTTGATCAGGTAGCGCAGCGCGTTCAGGCGAAACAGACCGAGCTGCTCTTGCGCCTTGCCGGCATAGGCGGCCGCGCGGTAATCGCCGGCCGCAATGGCGCCGTCTATCGCGTTTGTGAGCGCCGTTCGTGCCTGCAGCCCCAGTTCGTTCATGCCGCGATCGACGGCAGCGACCTGCGCTTCGCGCAGCTGGTACATGCGATCGAGATTGCGCATGTACTCTTCGAAAGCCGCCTGCGCTTCGCGCGCAATGGCGCGGCGTTCCTCTGAAAGGATTGACGCGATCGACGCTGCGAGATCCTGGCGTATCGAAGCTGCCGCTTTGTCGATATTGGCGCGGTCGGCGGCGGCGCCGTCGTCCGCGTAGCGCACCACGGAGCGCCGCATCGTCTGGAAGTCGGCGTCGACGTCACCCATGCGGATTGTATTTGTGCTCACCGAGCTGTAGCGGGCGAAGAGCGTTTTTGTGTCGGTCAGGCCGTTCCACCCGAACAGACCCACGGCAGTGAGAAGAACGAGAATGAGGGCAAAACCGGCGCCGATACGCGTGCCGATGCGGATATTGCTGTTGAGCGAGGCGAGGAACGACATGGTGGGGAGGGCTCTCCGGTTCTGGGTTCTGCAATCCGCAGTTTTCGCGGCTTGTTTGGTTGTTCTCTTAAGTAGTTTTCTTTTTTAATTTTTCGATGAAAAGTTAAGGCGAGGCTAATGACTACTGTTGTAGGACGTGATGTGAATATTTGTTTCTGATAAACAGTTTTGCAATAGAATAAACAAAAATATGCTTGTAAATTATTGTTATTAAAGATTTTTTGCTACTTTATCGGTTTGGCACTTGGTCTGAAGCATATAACTAAGAAGCGGCAATTATTTGCATTTTGCGAATAAAAAGGCGCCGACCGGAATCCGAATCCGGATTGTGGCGACATCGCGTTTTCGACCTGCGCGGCCATGGCACACGCCATTGCTTCCGGTGCGGCAAATCCAGCGCGACTGGCGCAGGCCCGGAAAACTCGCTACAAACCGCGCGCAGTCGATCGGCGGCTTTGCGGAAGATTCGGGCGGCAGAATTCGGAGACGGGAATGGCGTTGGATTTCGGGGGCGCTCGCGCCCAGTTCGACAATATGAAGGGCGGCGTCGTGATCGAGGCGCGCGATGGCGCCAAGGTCGTGCAGTTCACGGTCGACCAGCGCGCTTTGGCCGATCTCGAAGGGGTTACCAGCACCTCGCCGGGGGCGCTCGTTTCGATCTACCGTTCGAACATGGCGCGCATCCACAAGGTCGCCTCGGTCATGTATGAGGCCGGCGAAATCGACCCCAAACTCGGCTACCACATCACGTCCGACCGCCTCAACGGCGTCAAACGCAAGGGCTAGAACTGCAATGGACATCGAAAAAATCTCGATCGGCGCCAAGCCGCCGCAAGACGTCAACGTGCTCATCGAAATTCCGCTCGGCGGCGAACCGGTCAAATACGAAATCGACAAGAAGTCGGGCGCTTTGTTCGTCGACCGCTTCCTGCACACGGCCATGCGCTATCCCGCCAACTACGGCTTCATCCCGCACACCCTGTCGGGCGACGGCGACCCGGTCGACGTGATCGTCGTGGGCCATGTGCCGGTGGTGCCCGGGGCCGTGATCCGCTCGCGCCCGATCGGCGCGCTCCTGATGGAAGACGAGGGCGGCCCGGACGAGAAGATCGTCGCGGTCCCCGTCGACAAGCTGCATCCGTTCTATTCGGGCGTCAAAAACTACACCGATCTGCCCGAGATCCTGATCGAGCAAATCGCCCATTTCTTCCAGCATTACAAAGATCTCGAAAAGGGCAAGTGGGTCACGATCGTCAAATGGGTCGATGCCAAAGGGGCCGAAAAGATGATCCTCGAGGGCATCGCGCGCGCCAAAAAGGCAAAAAAGGGCCGAAAATAGGCGGATTGCGTCGCCGATCCTGTCAAGGACCTCGACAGACCGGGCGCCGGTAGGTTAAATAAGATTAACGAAATTTCGTCCATGGAGAATCCCGATGGCGTCAGCAATTGGTGCATCCGGCCTCACGGCCAGTTTTCTGCCCGTCCAAAAGGCGGCCCTCAATCGCGGCGAGCTCTACAACGACACGACCCAGCAGGTCGCCCAGGTCGCCGCGACGCAAGTCCAGCGCGGCATCCAGGCCGCCGCCGGCGAATCGTCGGACGTGGCGAGCACGGCCCTGCAGAGCCGCGGCACCGAGATCAATCTTCTCGCCTAAGCCAAGCGCGCGGCCCTCGATGCGCAAGGCGTTGCGGCGGCGCGTCTTGTCGCGGTTGATTCGGCCGTGATCGAACTGGTCGTCCTCGGCGCTACGGGATTCGTCGGGCGCAATCTCGCCGAATTTTTCGCGGCCGATCCCACCTATCGCGTGACGGCGATCTGCCATCGTCGGCCGGCTTTCGATCACCCGCGCATCGCGTGGCGGTCGGCCGACCTCACCACGCAAGCCGGGGTGGACGCCGCCCTCAAAGGCGCCTCGCTCGTGCTGCACGCAGCCGCTGCAACCGCAGGATCGGCTGCCAATCTGCACGATCCCCTGTCGCTCGTGGTCGACAACCAGGTCATGACCGCGCGCATTTTCGCAAGCGCCCACAAGGCCGGGGCAGCGCATGTGGTCTGGTTCTCGTGTGCTGTCATGTATGCCGACACGGCCACGCCGCAGCGCGAGGACGACTACGATCCCGCACTGGCACTGCACCCGGCCTATGTGGGGGCGGCCACGACCAAGGTCTATTTCGAGCGCATGTGCGCCTGGTATGCGAGCCTCGGGCGCACGCGCTTCACGGCCTTCCGCCACACCAATATCTACGGGCCGTACGACAAGTTCGACCTTGCGCGCAGCCACGTGTTCGGCGCCACGGTGACCAAGGCGCTGACCGCGACCGACGGGAAGCTCGTGCACTGGGGCACGGGCCGCGCCGAGCGCGATCTCCTGCATGCCGACGATCTGTGCGCGGCCGTGAAGCTTGCGGCCGAACGCCAGCGCACGCCCTTCGGGCTCTACAATCTCGGCAGCGGCAAGACGATTTCCACACTGGCGTTGGCACAGCGCATCGTAGCACTTTCGGGCCGCAAGCTTGCGATCGAGCTCGACCCAAGTCGTCCGACGATCGACACGCGTACAGCGCTCGATTGCAGTCGCTTTGCCGGCGAATACGGCTGGGCGCCGCAGGTCGATCTCGACGACGGCATTGCGCGCACGCTCACCTGGTGGCGGGAGAACCGCCCCGATCTTGCAGGATCGTTGGCGCCATGAAGATCAGCTTCGTGCTGCCCTCGATCTTTCCCACGCTCGTGGCCGGCGCCATCGAAGCGGCCCGCACGGAAGCGGCCGGTCTCGACCACGAGATCGTCGTCGTGTCGCCGTTCGAGATCTCGGGTCCGAACGTGCGATGGGTCAAAGAAGAAAGCCCGCGCGGCTCGATCGCCGCCTGCAATCTCGGTTTTGCGGCGGCAACCGGCGACGTGCTTGTGCTGCTGGCCGACGACAACCGGCTCGACCCCGGCGCTTTGGCTCTCGCCTTCGCACATCTGCAGGCACACGAAGCCCAAACGCCGCTGCTCTCGGTCGGGTTTCCGCTCGGCGTGCGCGGGATCGTGGCGGTCGGCAGCGTCTATGGGCGCTACTACCCGTATTTCTTCATGCTGCGGCGCACAACCCTTGCCGCCGTCGGCGGCGGGTTCGATGAAGGGTACGTCAAATTCCACGCCGATCCCGATCTTGGCTTGCGCATCTGGAAGGCGGGCGGGCGCTGCGAATTTGCGCCCGGTGCCATCATCCGCGCTGTCGCTGATCGCGCCGGGGCTGGGCAAGCGCCCGACAAAAGCCGCGGCAGTGCCGTCAGCGACTTTTCGCGTTTTGCCGATATCTGGGGACCGTCCTATCCAGGCTGGGGGACGGCCCAAAACATCATCAATCTCGATATTGCGACCGATCTGCTGCCGCTCGCGGGCTTGCCTGCCAACACGGTGCTTGCCCAGACCCCGGCCCAGATCCTGGATTTGCGCATTCTGGCCGGCCTCACGACGGTGAGCCTGCATCACGGCGTCCGGGTGGGGGCAGGGCGCGCCTTGCAAGCGCTCGAGTATCTGCGTTGGCTCGCCGCGATCGCCCCGGACGTGCTGAATGTCGTGGTCAAAAACGGCTGCGAGGCCGCACTCGCGCGACCCTAATTATCTCGGGATTTCGGCGAGTCGTTCGTGATAAAACAAGGCGTTTTCGGGGATGCCCAAACCTTGAGGTAACGACGCCATGCCGCCGCTGCAACGATCCGTATTCACGGCCGAAAAACTTTTGATCCGCGAAGGCAAAATGCCCGCCAACGGCCGCGCGACTGCCCCGCTCGCCAAAATGGGCGCGATCGCCGTACCGGCGGCGGCACTGGGCGGCGACGCTTCCGCCGCGATCGCGGCCTTGCGCGCCGACATCGCCGATCTCGGCAAGAAGATCGACGGCATCGGTTCCGCCGCCGCCGCTGCTCCCGGCTTCGACATGACCGAGATCAACAAGATCCGCGACGAGGTGCACGGCATTGCCGCGCGCATCGCGCAGACCAAGAAGGAAATCGGCGCCCTCAAGCATCCGCTCGCGACCGAAGACAAGCTTGCAAGCGCGTCGATGGAACTTTCCTCGGTCGTCTCGCAGACCGAAACCGCGACGTCGCAGATTTTCGACGGCGTCGAAAAGATCGAAGAGATCGCGCGCGAACTGCGCACGATGAAGATCGACGAATACGGCCAGCAGCGCATCGCCGAGATCTCGGACATGTGCACCGCGATCATCGAAGCCTGCTCGTTCCAGGATCTGACCGGCCAGCGCATCAACAAGGTCGTGCGCACGCTCGCCTTCATCGAAGAGCGCGTGCAGAAGATGATGGAAATCTGGGGGGCCGAGGAAATCAAGCTGCTGCCGGTGTCGGACGCCGACAGCATCCACATCAAGGACGTCGGCGGCGTGGTGCTGCACGGGCCGCAGGACGCCGAAAAGACCAACTCGCAATCCGACATCGACAAGCTCTTCGACTGATGCCGGACACGCCCGATCTCATCCTCGCGCGTGCGATCCGCGAAGCCGACACGCGCTATTTTTTCGAGAACTACAGCATCCAGGCGCAAGCCGCGATCCAAGCGCTCGAACGTGCCGGCTATCACATCGTGCCGGCCGTGCCGTCGCGGCCGATGTTCGACGCGGCCGTAAAAGCCATCGTCTACGGCACCAAGCGGCCCGGCGACATCGTGCTGCCGATCTGGAACGCGATGCTCGACGCGCGCCCCAGCCCCTACGGCGAGTAAAAAAGGGATAGCGCTTGGATACGGCCGATTGCGTGGTGGCGGGGGCAGGCGTGGTCGGACTTGCCGTTGCGCGCGCCCTGGCTCGTGCCGGGCGCGACGTGATCGTGCTCGAAGCCGCCGACGCGATCGGCACGGAGACATCGTCGCGCAACAGCGAAGTGATCCATGCCGGCATCTACTACCCGACCGGCAGCCTCAAGGCGCGCCTATGCGTGGCGGGCAAACATTTCATCTACGACTATTGTGCGGCACGCGGGCTGCCCCATCGGCGCTGCACGAAGCTGATCGTCGCGACCGACGCGAGCCAAATCGCCTCGCTCGAAAAACTGCGCACCCAAGCGGCTGCCAACGGCGTGGAAGACCTCGAACTTGTCGAGGGCGCCGCCGCGCGCGCGCTCGAGCCCGAGCTCACTTGCGTTGCGGCCTTGCTCTCGCCCTCGACCGGCATCGTCGACAGCCACGCGCTGATGCTGGCCTACCAGGGCGAGGCCGAGGACCACGGCGCGATGCTCGCATTCGAAACACCGGTCGTGGGCGGATACGTTGCCAACGACGGCATCGTGCTCGCCACCGGCGGGGCGTCGCCGATGCAGATCAAGGCGCGCACTTTCGTGAATGCCGCCGGGCTGGGAGCCCAAAGAATCGCCACCGCAATCGACGGCATCGCGCAAACGCATGTGCCGCCGCTCTACTACGCCAAAGGCAATTACTTCGCCCTGCAGGGCCGCACGCCGTTTTCGCGGCTTATCTATCCCGTCCCGGCACCCGGCGGGCTCGGCGTGCACATCACGATCGACCTTGCGGGCCAGGCGCGCTTCGGCCCCGACGTCGAATGGATCGATGCGATCGACTACGACGTCGATCCCAAGCGCAGCGACTCCTTCTATGCCGAAGTGCGCCGCTATTGGCCGGGCCTCAAAGACGGGGCCATCCAGCCGTCCTATTCGGGCATTCGGCCCAAGATCGTGCCGCAAGGGGCGGGCAACCCGGATTTCCTGATCCAAGGGCCCGAAACGCACGGCGTTGTGGGCTATTACGCGCTCTACGGCATCGAATCGCCGGGCCTCACCGCCTCGGGTGCGATCGGGGCCTATGTCGCCGATCTAGTTGCGCAACAGGACGGACCGGCTTAAGACGCTATTCAACAAACGACACACGTAAACAAGTGGGGAGCACGACGCCATGGAATTGCCAGTCAACGCCTTCAAGAAAGCGCTCAAAGAAGGCAAGCAGCAGATCGGCCTGTGGTCGAGCTTGGGCTCGAACATGGTGGCCGAGGGCATCGCGCATTCGGGTTTCGACTGGATCCTGCTCGACACCGAACATTCTCCCAACGAATTGCCGGGCCTCGTCTCGCAGTTGCAGGCAATGAAGGGCGGTACGGCCACGCCGATCGTGCGCCCGGCCTGGAACGATGCGGTGCTCGTGAAGCGCCTGCTCGATATCGGCGTGCAGAGCCTGCTGTTCCCGTTCGTGCAGACGCCCGAAGAGGCCAAGCGCGCGGTCGCGGCAACGCGTTATCCGCCGCAGGGCATTCGCGGCGTCGCCACCACGGCGCGCGCTTCGAATTTCGGGCGCGTGAAGGACTATCTCAAGAAAGCCAACGACGAGATCTGCGTGCTGGTCCAGGTCGAAACCATGGAAGCGATCGGCCGCCTGCGCGAGATCGCGTCGGTCGAAGGCGTGGACGGCGTGTTCATCGGCCCGTCGGACCTCGCGGCATCGATGGGGCATCTCGGCAATTTCCAGCACGCGGACGTGCAGAAGGTGATCACGGCCGCGATCGGCGAAATCCGCGCGGCCGGCAAGGCTGGCGGCTATCTCACGGGCGTGGAAGACGAAGCCAAGAAGCGCTTGGCCGAAGGCTACCAGTTCGTCGCCGTTGGCTCCGACAACGGCGTGCTGCTCAAGAACACCGACGCGCTCGCCCAGCGTTTCAAATCCTGAAGCCGAAAGGGTTGCCGCCATGGCCGCCAAGCCCGATCTGATCTCGACCGCCAAACTGCCCGACAGTAGCTGGGCGAAATTGCAGGAGCGTTTCACGACGCATCTGCTGCCGCCGGCCGGTGCCGAGCGCGATGCATTCATTGCCGCACACGGCGCCAATGTCCGCTTCATGCAGGCAAGCGGGGGCAGCATCGTGCCCGCCGCGATGATTGCGGCCCTGCCGAAGCTCGAAATCATCGCGAGCAACGGCGTAGGCTACGACGGGATCGACGTGGCGGCGGCCTCGGCACGCGGCATCGTGGTAACCAACACGCCCGACGTGCTGAACGATTGTGTGGCCGACACGACGTTCGGCCTCATTCTCGGCGCCTTGCGCAAGCTGCCGCAGGCCGACCGCTTCGTGCGCGAAGGGGCATGGCTCAAAGGCGGCCAGGCGCTGACCACGTCGGTGCACCACAAGAAGCTCGGCATCCTCGGCTTCGGACGCATCGGCAAGACGATCGCCAAGCGGGCCGGCGGCTTCGACATGGAAGTGGCCTATCACGGCCGCACCAAGCAGGCGGACGTGGCGCATCGCTATTTCGACAAGCTCGTCGATCTTGCCAGCTGGTGCGACGTGCTGGTTGTCATCACGCCGGGCGGGGCGGCCACGCGCCATCTCGTGAATGCGGCCGTTCTCAAAGCCTTGGGGCCGCGCGGCTATCTTGTGAACGTCGCGCGCGGTTCGGTCGTGGACGAGGCGGCCTTGCTGGCGGCCTTGCAGAACGGAACGATCGCGGGTGCAGGGCTCGACGTGTTCGAAGACGAGCCGCGCGTGCCGCCGGCGTTTTTCGCACTCGAGAATGTTGCCCTTGCCCCGCATGTGGGCTCGGCCACGGTCGAAACGCGCAAGGCGATGGGCGACCTTACGGTCGACAATCTGGTCGCACATCTCGAAGGACGCCCGAAACTGACGCCCGTCAATTAGGGATCAAAAAAGCGCTCTCAGCGAGCGTTGTTGAACAAGCCGAGCAGCACGCCGGGTTGCTGGTTGGCAATCGCGAGCGACTGCACGGCCAATTGCTGGCGCACCTGCAGCGATTGGCTCTGCGCCGACGCCTTGCCGATATCGGCGTCGATCAAAGCGCCCAAGCCGGTCGTAACGGCGTCGGTGACGGCCGACTGGAAGCTCGACTGCACCGAAAGCGTGCGCGACTCAGTCGCACTCGTCGACAGCGACGAGGCGATGGCACTTTGGAAGGTCGTGAGGGCGGTCAGCGAATTCGCGGCATCCGACGCAGTCGAGACGTTGACAGCACCGGTGAAGGTGGTCAGCGCCGTCGCCGTCGCACCCAGACCCGACAGGCTCAGCGTGCTGCCGGTGATGCTCGAAAGATAGGTGCGCGCCGCCGAACCCGACGAAATCAGGTTGGCGCCGTTGTAGTTCGCCTGAGAGATGAAATTGTTGATCTGCGAAGTGAGCGTGTTGTAGTCGGCCGTGTAGATCGTGCGCTGGGCGGCGCTGATCAAACCGTCCGACAGCTGCACGAGTTTCGCCTGGATGTTGCCGGACGTGTCCGAGATCGAGGTGAGGGCGGCTTGCGTGACTTGGCCGAGGCCCACGCCGTTGGCAAGCGAGCTCTGCACGGCCGAAAACGCCTGCAAATCGCCGCGCAGACCTTGGGCGACCGAGAAGGTGGAGGCGTCGTCGGATGCGTCCGCAACCCGGTAGCCGGTCTGCAGCTGCTTGTTGGCGACCAACAGTTCGGCGTTGATCTTGCGCAGCGACGCAAGTGCCGAAATGGCGCCCAAATTCGTATTGACCGAGGTGGACAGCGAAGCGACCAAGACAACCTCCACAACGCGCCCGCAACGAGGGGCCGTGTCAAGTTATGCTCGTACAACGGGGCCAGTTCTCGCCCGCGGCGTTTTCAAGTTCGCCATCGCAGTCAGCAGTCAAGTGATAAATGCAAAATTAACCAAAATCAAGCCCCTATCTGCCGCCAATCCGACGCCAGATGAAGTTTGGCGCCGGTTTGGGCGCACAGGGCCTCGAAATCGACTCCGGGCGCCATTTCGCGCACCAACAGCCCGTCTTTGGTCACGTCGATGACGGCCAAATTGGTGAAAATCCGCGTGACGACATGGGGAGCCGTGAGCGGATAGGTGCAGGAGGGAACGATTTTGGGCGCGCCGTCCTTGGTCGTGTGCTCCATCAGCACGTACACACCCTTGGCCCCAGCCGCCAAATCCATCGCCCCGCCGACGGCCGGCGGCATCTTCTCGTCGCCCGTCGACCAATTGGCCAGATCGCCCGTTTCCGAGACTTGCATCGCACCAAGCAGCGCCAGGTCGATATGGCCGCCGCGGATCATCACGAACGCGTCGGTGTGGTGGAAGATCGACGCGCCGGGTACCAGCGTGATCGGCGTCTTCGAAGCATTGATAAGATCGGGATCGACGTCGTTGGCGCGCGGCGACGGGCCCACGCCGAGCACGCCGTTTTCCGAATGGTAGACGATCTCGCGGCCCGCCGGCACGTAGTTGGCGACCAAGGTCGGCAGGCCGATGCCGAGATTGACGACGGCCCCGTCCCATAGATCCTGGGCCGCACGCCGTGCGATCGCTTCGCGGTCCAGTCCTTTGGGGGCGATACCCTTCATCCGGGCGTCCCTGCTTGTTTGGGGTTGGGCACATGCACGACACGGTCGACGAACAAGCCAGGCGTGACGACCTGTTCGGGATCGATGCCGCCGAGCTCGACAATATGGCGTGCCTGCACGATCGTGAGATCGGCGGCAGCCGCCATGGTCGGCCCGAAATTGCGCGCGGCCAACCGATAGGTGAGATTGCCCCAACGATCGGCGTGCTCGGCTTTGATCAGTGCGACGTCGCCTTTGAGCGGCATTTCGAGCACGTAATCGCGGCCATTGAGCGTGCGGGTTTCTTTGCCGGCGGCGAGTTTGGTGCCGGCGGCCGTGGGCGTATAGAAGCCGCCGATCCCGGCGGCGGCCGCACGCAGGCGTTCGCTGAGGGTGCCTTGCGGCACGAGTTCGAGTTCGAGGCGGCCGGCGCTGTACAACTCCTCGAACACGACCGAGCCCGAGGTGCGCGGATAGGAGCACACGAGCTTGCGCACATGCCCCGATGCCAAAAGCTTTGCCACATCCGTGCGGCCCGAGCCCGCATTGTTCGAAACGACCGTGAGGTCCTTGGCCCCTTGCTCGATTAGCGCGTCGATGAGCTCGACCGGAATGCCGGAATTGCCGAAGCCCGCGATCAGTACGACCGCACCGTCTTTGATCCCGGCCATCGCTTCTGCGAGCGAGGCTTTTTGTTTGTCGATCATGATGGAACTAGCCTAGAGCCTCGCCCTGGTCAGCGCAAAGATTTCGTGGCTAACTGCCGCGATGTTCGAAGATTTCAGCGTTGGTTCCGCATCCCCCGAGGGGGTTTCCATCCATTACCGCAAGGGCGGAGCCGGATCGCCCTTGCTGCTGCTGCACGGCTATCCGCAGACACATACGATGTGGCACAAAATCGCGCCGCGATTGGCGCAGCGTTTCACGGTCGTGTGCCCGGATACGCGCGGCTATGGGGCATCCAGCAAACCGGTAGCCGATGCCGAGGACATGGTCTATTCCAAACGCACCATGGCCAAGGACATGGCGGGCCTTATGCGCGGCCTCGGCTTCGACAAATTCGCTGTCTGCGGCCACGACCGCGGCGCGCGCGTGGCCTATCGCTTGGCGCTTGACCATCCCGACGCGGTGCAGAAGCTGTGCGTGCTCGATATTCTGCCGACGTATTCGACCTGGCGTCGCATGGAGAAGGGCTTGGCGCTCGGCATGTACCATTGGCAGTTTCTGGCGCAAGGCGGGGGCTTGCCCGAGAAAATGCTCGGTGCCGATCCCGACTATTATCTGCTCGAAAAGCTGAAACGCTGGTCGAAAGATTTTTCGGCGTTCACGCCCGAAGCGCTCGAGGCCTACAAAGTCGCGTTTCGCGATCCAGCTTCGATCGCGGCGACCTGCGCCGATTACCGCGCGGGGGCAACGGCCGACGATGCGATCGACGGCGAAGATTTCGGCCGCCGCAAGATCGTCGCCCCCACGCTCGTGCTGTGGGGCGAAGGCGGCCTTGCAAGGCGCGTCGACGATCCGCTCGCCATCTGGCGCCAATGGGCGATCGAGGTCAGCGGCCACGCCCTGAAGTGCGGGCACTTCCTGCCCGAAGAAGCCCCCGACGCGACGGCTGCAGCACTCGAAGAATTTCTCGGCCCTTAGCCGAAGCGCGCGAGTTTGAACGCTTCGTCGCGCGCAAACAGATAAAGCAGCGTGCGCAAAGCGACCCCGCGTTCGCTTTCGAGTTTGGGGTCGCGCTCGAGCACGGCCGTCGCATCGCTGCGCGCGATCTCGACCAAATCGGCGTGTACGGCAAGATCGGCCAAGCGGAATTGCGGCAGGCCCGATTGTTTGGTGCCCAGCACTTCGCCCGCGCCGCGCAGGCGCAAATCTTCTTCGGCAATACGAAACCCGTCTTCGGTCTCGCGCAGGATTTCGATGCGGGCTTTGGCCGTCGCCCCGAGCGGCTGCGCGTAGAGCAGCACGCAGCTGCTTTCCTCCGCCCCGCGGCCGACGCGGCCGCGCAGCTGATGGAGCTGGGCGAGGCCGAAACGTTCGGCATGTTCGACGACCATCACGGTCGCACTCGGCACGTTGACGCCGACTTCGATGACCGTGGTGGCCACAAGCACGCCGGGCGGGCCGTCGACGAAAGCGGCCATTGCGGCGTCTTTCTGCGCAGGCTTGAGCTTGCCGTGGATCAGATGCACACGGGCTTCGCCGAGCGCTTCGACCAACGCCGAATGGCGCTGGGTTGCCGCCGCAAGATCAAGCACTTCGGATTCCTCGACGATCGGGCACACCCAATAGACGCGTGCACCCTTGGCAATCTGGCGGCGCACGGCTTCCACGATATCGTCGAGCCGCTCGAGCGGGACCGCGACGGTTTTGACCGGTTTGCGGCCCGGCGGTTTTTCGCCGAGCTTCGATACGTCCATGTCGCCGTAGGCGCACATCACCAGCGTGCGCGGGATCGGCGTCGCCGTCATGATCAGCGTGTCGACTTCGCCCGCTTCCGACAGGCCCTTGGCCGAAAACGCCACACGCTGATGCACGCCGAACCGATGCTGCTCGTCCACGACGACGAAGCCGAGTTCTTTGAATTCGACTTCGTCTTCGAACAAAGCATGCGTGCCAACCACAAGATCGAGTTCGCCCGACGCGAGCCCGTCAAGGATGGCTTGGCGGGCTTTGCCCTTGTCGCGGCCTGTGAGCACGGCAAAGCGCACGCCGGCCGCCTCGGCCAACGGCTTGATCGTCTCGAAATGCTGGCGCGCGAGGATCTCGGTCGGCGCCATCAGGGCGGCTTGCAAGCCGCATTCGACCGCGTTCAGCATCGCGAGCAAGGCCACGACCGTCTTGCCGCTGCCGACGTCGCCCTGCAGCAGCCGCTGCATACGACCGCTCACGCCCATGTCGCCGAGAATTTCGGCGAGCGCCATTTTTTGAGCACCCGTGAGATCGAAGGGCAGGGCCCTCAGCGCTTTCTCCCGCAATCGCCCGTCGCCCTTCAACGTGCGGCCCTTGCGGCGCTTTTGGTGAGCGCGCACAAGCGCCAAGGCCAACTGGTTCGCGAGCAATTCGTCGTAGGCAAGGCGGCTGCGCCAGGGCGTTTCCAGTTCGGTATCGGCTTGGTCGTTTGGGGCGTGTGCATGCGCGATCGCCGTGCGCCAATCGGGCCATCCGTTTTTTGCCACAAGATGCGGATCGGCCCATTCCGGCAGCACTGGGGCGGCAGCGACAGCCGCTTTGGCAGCCTTGGCAACGGTCTTGGGCGAGAGGCCTGCCGTGAGGCCGTAGACGGGCTCGACGATCGCGATCTCGTCGAAGCGTGCGAGCGGCACGATATGGTCGGGATGTGCCATCTGTACGTCGTCGCGATAACGCTCGACCCGCCCGCTCACCGCGCACATTTCGCCCACCGGCAATTGCCGCTCGAGATAGTCGCCTTTGACGCGGAAAAATACGAGATCGATCGGGCCGGACTCGTCCTGGCAATGCACGCGATAGGGCAGGCGTGGCGTTCGCCCCGGCGCGTGGCTCAGGACCTGCAGCTTGAGCGTGACGACTGTACCCTCGGGTGCCGCCGCCACGCTTGGGCTGAAACGCCGGTCGACGAGCCCCGTCGGCAGATGCCACAGCACGTCCACGACGGCCGGTCCTGCCGCGCGCTCGAGCAGCGGTGCGATCTTGGGGCCGACACCGGGCAGCGTGCGAATATCGGCAAAAAGCGGAAACAGGATGGCGGGGCGCATCGGGTGGCGGCTTGGCCTTTTTCGGGGTCCGTGACAGGCGGGGCGTGCAGCGCTATATCCATGCCCCGATTCCAACAAGGCCGCTATGTCCGAATCCCTCGAAATCCGCCGCAAACGCCTGATCCATCGCAGCGTCTATACCGGCATGAAGGAAACCGACATCCTGCTGGGGGCATTTGCGCGGGCACATGTACCCGGTTTCGACGCCGAGCAACTCGACGAGTACGAAAATCTGCTGACGGCAGGCGATCCCAATATCCTCGATTGGGCGCTCGGGCGCGCGGCCCCGCCGGTACTTTATGACGGCCCGGTGATGAAACTTCTTCAATGCTTTAAGATCGCAAGATAATACATTGTTAAACATCGAACTTCAGAATCGAATTGTCTCCGGCAAGAGACTTGAAATTGCCGGGGCGCCGGCCGGCGTGGACGGTGCCGTTTTGGCGGCCCTCGTGCGCCATGGCCACGATGTACTGCATGTGGCGCGCGACGATGCCAGGCTGAGCCAGCTTGCCGAAGCGCTCGCCTTTGCAGGGACGCGCGCCCAGGTGCTGAGCTTCCCGGCCTGGGACTGCTTGCCCTATGACCGCGTGTCGCCGAACAGCGAGGTCGTCAGCCGGCGCCTCGATGCACTCGTCGATCTGGCGCGGCCTGCTACGGGCGGCGGCCGACGCATCGTGCTGACGGCCGTGAACGCGATCTCGCAGCGCGTGGTGCCGCGCGCCAAATTCGCGCAAGCCGTTTTCGAGGCCAAACGCGGAACGGCGCTGAAACTCGACGCGCTGTCGGCCTTCCTGGTGCGCGACGGCTATCGGCGCGCCGAGACCGTGCGCGAGCCCGGCGAATACGCGCTGCGCGGCGGCATCGTCGATCTGTTTCCGCCGGGTTTGGCTGAACCCGTACGCCTCGATCTGTTCGGCGACGCGATCGAGCAGATCCGCCGCTTCGATCCCATGACGCAGAAGAGTACGGGCACGCTCGACGCATTTGCGCTCAAACCCGTCAGCGAAGTGCTGCTCGATCCCGACTCGATCGAGAATTTCCGCTTGGGCTATCGCGCGCAGTTCGGCGCCGTCGATGCACGCGACGCACTCTACGCGGCCGTGTCGGCGGGCCAGCGTTATGCCGGCCTCGAACATTGGCTGCCCTTGTTCCACAACGGACTCGAAACCCTGTTCGACTATCTGCCGAACGCGGTCGTCTCGCTCGACGACCAGATCGACGAGGCGGCGGCAGCACGCTTCGAGCAGATCGACGAATTCTACGAGGCGCGTGTGCTCGCCCGCCAAGCCTTCGCCAAGGGCAAGGCCGCCGACCAATTCGGCGAAACCGCATCGAGCTACAATCCGCTGCCGAACGAACTTCTGTATCTGAAGCCCAGCGAATGGCGCGGCATCCTGGCCAAGCGTGCGGTCGTGGCCTTGACGCCGTTCGCGCGGCCTATCGGTGCCGACTGCATCGATGCGGGCGGGCGCACGGGCGTGGATTTCACGTCCGAGCGCGCCAAGGCAGACGCCAATCTGTTCGACGCCGTGCGCGTGCGCGTGGCGGCCGAGCGGGCCGCGGGGCACCGCGTGCTGGTTTGCGCCTATTCGCCGGGCTCGCGCGAGCGCTTGGCGCATCTCCTCAAAGAACATGGCCTCACCGAGACGGCGACGGTGCGCGATTGGGCGGAGGCCGAAGCTTTGGCGCCGCAGATCGTCGCCACGACCGTGCTGTCGCTCGACAACGGCTTCACCACACCCAACCTCGCCGCGATCACCGAACAGGATATTCTGGGCGACCGGCTCGTGCGCGCGGCGCGCAAGCGGCGGCGCTCCGACAATTTCCTGACCGAAGCGGCAGCCCTCGGCGAGGGCGACCTCGTCGTGCATGTCGACCACGGGATCGGGCGCTACGACGGGCTCGTGACGATCGAGGTGGCGGGTGCTCCGCACGATTGCCTGCGCATCGTCTATGCCGACAACGACAAACTTTTTGTGCCGGTCGAAAACATAGAGATGCTGTCGCGCTACGGCTCGGAAGACGCCGGCGCACAGCTCGACAAGCTCGGCGGGGCGGGCTGGCAAGCGCGCAAGGCGCGCGTCAAAAAGCGCGTGCTCGAAATCGCCGACCATCTCATCAAGCTCGCGGCCGAACGCCAACTGCGCGAGGGCGAGCGCTTGGCGCCCGCCGAAGGCCTGTTCGACGAATTCTGCGCGCGTTTCCCATATGTCGAAACCGAGGACCAGGCGCGCGCGATCACGGAAACACTCGACGATCTTGCCGCGGGCAAGCCGATGGATCGGCTCGTGTGCGGCGATGTCGGTTTCGGCAAAACCGAAGTCGCCTTGCGCGCGGCGTTTGTGGCGGCCATGGCGGGCGTGCAGGTTGCGGTCGTCGTTCCCACGACGCTGCTCGCACGCCAGCATTACCGGAATTTCAAAGCGCGCTTCGAGGGCTTCCCCGTGCGCGTGGCGCAGCTTTCGCGCCTCGTCCCCGCCAAAGACCAAGCGCAGACGCGCATCGAAGCGGAAGCAGGCCGCGTCGAGATCGTAATCGGCACTACGGCGCTCCTCGCCAAAGCGGTCAAGTTCAAGCAGCTCGGCCTCGTGATCGTGGACGAGGAGCAGCATTTCGGCGTAGCGCAGAAAGAACGCCTCAAGGAACTGCGCGCCGATGTGCATGTGCTGACACTCTCGGCCACGCCGATCCCGCGCACCTTGCAGATGGCGCTTGCGGGCGTGCGCGACCTGTCGCTGATCGCAAGCCCGCCGGTCGACCGCCTTGCGGTGCGCAGCTTCATCCTGCCCTTCGATCCGGTCGTGATCCGCGAAGCGATCATGCGCGAGAAGTTCCGAGGCGGGCAGACCTTCTATGTCGTCCCGCGCATCGAAGATTTGGGGGCCGTCCGCGAACGGCTCGTGCAACTCGTGCCGGAATGCAAACTCGCCGTCGCGCACGGCCAGCTCACGCCTGCCCAGATCGAAGACGTAATGGTGGGCTTCGTCGAAGGCCGTTTCGACATTCTTCTGTCGACCAATATCATCGAAAGCGGCCTCGACATTCCGAGTGCCAACACGATGATCATCCACCGTGCCGACATGTTCGGCCTTGCGCAGCTCTACCAGCTGCGCGGGCGCGTCGGGCGCGGCAAGCTACGCGCCTACGCGTATTTCACCGTGCCCGGCGATCGCGTGCTGACGGCCGGTGCCCAGAAGCGCCTCGAAGTGATGCAAACGCTCGACAGCCTCGGGGCAGGCTTCCAGCTTGCGTCCTACGATCTCGACATTCGCGGGGCGGGCAATCTGCTGGGCCAGGAACAGTCGGGCCATATCCGCGAAGTCGGCGTCGAACTCTACCAGCAGATGCTCGAAGACGCGGTGCGCGCGGCGCGCACGGCCGGACCCAAGCAGGGGGCCGAGGAATGGGCGCCGCAGATCGGGCTCGGCACGCCAGTGCTGATCCCGGAAGAGTATGTGCGCGACCTCAATGTGCGCTTGGGCCTCTATCGCCGCCTGTCGGGCCTCGTCGAGCGCAGCGAGATCGACGCGTTTGCGGCCGAACTCATCGACCGTTTTGGGCCACTGCCGAGCGAGGTGCAGAACCTGCTCGACATCATCGAGCTCAAGCGACTGTGCAAGCTCGCAGGTGTGGACAAGGTCGATGCTGGCCCCAAGGGCACCGTGCTGGGTTTCCGCAAAAACAAATTCGCGAACCCGGACAAGCTCATCCAGATGGTGTTCAAGCAGCCGACGTTGCTCAAATTGCGCCCCGACCATCGGCTTGTGTATTTGCGCGCCTGGGATGATGCGGGCGACCGCGTCAAAGGCATTCGCCGCCTGCTCAGCGAACTCGCCAAGATCGCGGCTTAACGCTCAGGCGCAGCGGCCCCAGTCGCGCGCGTAGGCTTGGGCAGTATCCATCTCGGCATGGCGCGCGTTTGCGGTCGCAAAAGCGCGCTCGAAGCCGCCTTCGATGGGTTTGCGCAATATCGTGCGATAGCGCGCGAGTGCGGCATTGGCGACCTCGCGTCCGCCGTCGGTGGGGCCGAGCTGCGGGACGAGTTCGGCGAGGCTGCGTTCGATGCGCTGCTTGGCGTCTTCGAGCAGTTCGAGATTGATGCGTACATGGCGGCTTTCGTGCTCGAGCACGACGTCGCGCTGGCAGGTACTTGAGCGGGTCGCGTCGCGTGCCACATAGATGCGATGGCGATCCATCGACACGGTGACCTCGACGCGCTCGGGCTCAATGCAGGCTTGGCGCCCTTGGCCGCGCGCGATCACGCCGACACTCCAATCGAGCTTGATGTCGGCGAGCGTGAGGCCGGCGGGACGCTGGCCGTGCTGCGTGCGCGTGCCGAACAAACCCTCGCGTGCACCCGCGACGCGCGCGAGATCGGCCACTTGCAGCGAATAGTCGATGGCGGCGCCGAGCGGCTTCGTGCGCACGACGAAGCGTGCGGGCGTGCCGAAACATTCGCGCATTTGGGCTGCGGCAGGCGTTGCAACAAGCGGAGCCGCTGCGGCGACACACAGGCCGCGCAGGAAGAAGCGACGCGACAAACACGAACAAGCCATGGCTTTTCGTCAGGCCGCTTCGCGCACCTGGCGGAACACGTCGGCGAACAATTCGGCGGGTTGGGCCCCCGAGAGCATGTATTTGCGCTCGATCACGAAACAGGGCACGCCCTGGATGCCGAGTTCGCGCGCGTATTTGTCTTCCGCCCGCACGATGGCGTCGTCTTCGTCGGATGCCAGATAGCGCCGCACTTCACCCGCATCGAGCCCGGCCGTGCCCGCTATGTCGGCCAGCACTTCGATGTCGCCGATGTCGCGCGCTTGCGCGAAATAGCCCGTGAACAAGGCCTCGACGACGGCGTCGGCCGCCTTGTGATTCTCGGCAAAACGGATCAGGCGATGAGCGCGCACGGTGTTGGGCGTGCGCTGCATGCGCTCGAATGCGAACGGAATGCCTTCTTCGAGGCCGGCGGCCACCACATGTTTGTAGCGCTCGCCGCCATCGTCGGTGCCGAATTTGGCGCGCAGATAGTCTTTGCGCGACATGCCCTCGACCGGCATGTCGGGATTGAGCTGGAACGGGCGCCAGCCCACCACGATGCTGCCCGGCGCTTCGGCCGCCAGAGCACGTTCGAGGCGGCGCTTGCCGATGAAGCACCAGGGGCAGATGACGTCGGAGACGATGTCGATGCGGATCATAGGAGCTATTCTAGCATCGTCGCCATTGACGCGGCTAGGGGCGGTTCCCGACAATTGGGCAGGGAAGGAAATTCCAATGGCGCCAAAGCGCTCGATCTTCGAAACCGATCTGCCGCAGACGGCAGCAAATTTCGCGGCCCTTACGCCGCTGGGCTTTTTGTTCCGTGCGGCGGCGGTCTACCCGACCAAGACCGCGATCGTGCACGGGCAGACGCGCATCAGCTATGCGCGCTTTGCCGCCCGTGTGCGCTGCTTTGCGCATGCGCTGGTCAAGCGCGGTTTGAAGCAGGGCCAGACGGTCGCGATCCTTGCGCCCAACATTCCGGCGATGCTCGAAGCGCATTACGCCGTCCCGCTCGCCGGCGGCGTGTTGAACGCGCTGAATTACCGGCTCGATGCCGCGACGATCGCCTTCATCCTCGACCATGGCGAAGCCAAATTCGTGCTCGCCGACCGCGAATTTGCGGCCACGCTGCAGGCGGCTTTGGCGCTTTGCAAAAGCAAACCCACGGTCATCGACATCGACGACCGGGCTTATACAGGCGAGGGGCCGCGTTTGTCGGCGCTCGATTACGAATCGTTTTTGGCCGAGGGCACACCCGACTATGCGGGCCGCTGGCCTTCCGACGAATGGCAGGCGATTTGCCTGCTCTACACGTCGGGCACGACCGGCGATCCCAAGGGCGTCGTGTACCATCATCGCGGCGCTTTCCTGAACGCGCTCGGCAATGCGCTGACCTTCGGGCTGCGGCCCGAGAGCGTGTATCTTTGGACCTTGCCGATGTTCCATTGCTCGGGCTGGTCCTATACGTGGGCGGTCACGTCGGTCGGCGGCACGCATGTGTGCCTGCGCAAAGTGGAGCCGGGTGCCATCTTCGCGTCGATCGAAGAGAACGCGGTCACGCATATGTGCGGAGCACCCATTGTGCTGAATACGCTTGCCCATGCGCCCGCGAATCTCCGCCGCAAATTGCCACATCGCGTCGAAGTGATGACGGGCGGGGCGGCTCCGCCCTCGGCCATCATCGCTTCCATGGAAGAACTCGGCTTTCGCGTGACGCACGCCTACGGCCTCACCGAAAGCTATGGCCCGGCCACCTTGTGCGAATGGCAGCCGGGCTGGCCCGATCTGCCGCTCGAAGAGCGCGCGAAGCTGATGTCGCGCCAAGGTGTGGCCTATCCGACCTTGGGCGAACTTGCCGTGCTCGACGTCGAAACAGGAAGCCCGGTGCCGTCGGACGGGGCCACGCTCGGCGAGATCGCCCTGAAGGGCAATACGGTGATGAAGGGCTATCTCAAGAACCCCAAAGCAACCAAGCGCGCTTTCAGAAACGGCTGGTTCCGCACGGGCGATCTCGCCGTGCGCCACAAGGACGGCTATATCGAGGTCAAGGACCGCAGCAAAGACATCATCATATCGGGCGGCGAAAACATTTCCTCGCTCGAGGTCGAAGAAGCGCTCTATCGCCATCCGGCGGTGATGGAGGCCGCCGTCGTCGCCAAGCCGGATCCCAAATGGGGCGAAACGCCGTGCGCGTTTGTGGCCCTAAAGCCCGACGCCGTCGGCATCTCGGGGCCTGAGATCATTGCCTGGCTGCGCGGGCGCATTGCGGGCTTCAAGTGCCCGCGCTATGTCGTGTTCGGCGCCTTGCCCAAAACCTCGACCGGCAAGATCCAGAAATACGTGTTGCGCGCACGCGCGCAGGAGATTGCCTGATGGGGCCGTTCGATCTTGCCGGAAAAACAGCGCTCGTGACGGGGGCCTCGTCGGGGCTCGGCCTGTCGATGGCTCTGACCCTTGCGCGCGCCGGTGCCAAAGTCGCGGTTACAGCGCGCCGCGTCGACCGGCTCGAAAGTCTGTGCGCAGACATTGCCGCCTTCGACGGGCGTGCACTTGCCGTCGCTATGGACGTGACGGATGCCGCGAGTGTCGCCCAAAGTTTTTCGCGCGCCCAGACCGAGCTGGGTCCGCTCGACATCTGCATCAACAATGCAGGCATCGTGCGCAAAGAATCGCCCGACATCGCCGACGATGCGGGCTGGCGCGACACGATGGCAACCAATCTCGACGGTGCCAATCTCGTCGCGCGCACCGCTGCCAATCTGATGCGTGCACAAAGCAGCGGCGGGTCGATCGTCAATATCGCCTCGATCCTGGGCCTGCGCCCGAGCGTGCGGGTCCCGGCCTATTCGGCCGCCAAGGCCGCGATCGTGAGCCTCACGCAGTCGTTGGCGGTGGTTTACGCGCCGCACCGCATCCGCGTGAACGCGATCGCACCGGGCTACATCGAAACCGATCTCAACCGCGACTATCTGCGCTCAAGTGCGGGTGCTAAGTTGGTCGAGCGCATTGCCCTTGGCCGCTTCGGCCAGGCAAGCGATCTCGACGGCGCGTTGCTGCTGTTGGCATCGGATGCGGGCCGCTTCATGACGGGCACCACGCTCGTCGTCGATGGCGGCCATACTTTGGCGTTTCTCTAGAAGACGGAGCGGGTTCCATGATCGTCGACGTGCGCAGCTACACGGCCCACCCCGGCAAAATGCCGGGCTATTTCGCAGGCTATGCGGCCGAAGGGTTCGAGGTGCAGAAGCGCCATCTCGGCAATCCGCTCGGCTACTACGCCGTCGAGATCGGCGCCATGAATACGGCGATCCATATCTGGGGCTACAAGGACATCGCCGAGCGCCAAGCCAAGCGCGACGGAATGCAGGCAGACCCTGCCTGGGCGGCGTGGCTCGGCAAATCGGCCGGAACTTTCATCAGCCAGGAAAACCGCATCATGAAGCCGGCCCCGTTTTGGCCGATCGCGGGCCAGCCTTCGGGCGGCTACGGCGTGCTGGATTTCCGCGTCTACACCGCCCATCACGGCAAGCTGCCGGAGTTTCTCAACGTCTATCGCGACATGGCGCTGCAGCTGCAACTCAAATATCTCGGCAATTGCGTAGGCTGGTACCAGTCGGACATTGGCGGCCTCAACCAGGTTCTGCATATGTGGGGCTACAAGGACATGGGCGAGCGCCAGCCCAAGCGGGCCGCGATGGCGGCTGATCCATTGTGGGGCGACTATCTCAAGCGCGGTACGCCGCTGTTGCAGCGCATGGACGTGCAATTGCTCGTCAACGCGCCATTCTTCAAACCCTAAAGGTCGAACCCATGGACTTTACGCTGTCGCCGAAGGCGGAGCGCACGCGCCTCGCCGTGCGGACGTTCGTCGAGCGCGAACTCTTTCCGGCCGAAGCCGATCTCGCAAGTTGGGGCGACGGCGAGAATGTGCGCCTCGACACGCTCGCAAAGCTGCGCAACAAGGCCAAAAAAGCGAAGCTTTGGTCGCTGCAATTGCCCGCTTCCCATGGCGGCGGCGGGCTCGACATGGTCGGCATGGCCGCGTGCTACGAGGAGATGGGCCGCGCCCTGTTCGGGCCGGTGTGCTTCAACTCGGCCGCCCCCGACGACGGCAACATGATGGTGCTGGCCAAGGTCGCGACGGCCGCCCAGCAGAAAAAATGGCTCGCACCGATCGCCAACGGCGACGTGCGCTCGGCCTTTGCGATGACCGAGCCCGATCCGGGCTCAGGCTCCGATCCCGGCATGATGCTGACGACCGCGACCAAGCGGCGCAACACATGGCGCATCTCAGGCCGCAAATGGTTCATCACCGGGGCGGGCGAGGCCAAACACTTCATCCTCATCGCGCGCACCTCGAAGGATGCGCGCAAAGGCCTCAGCGCCTTCCTGTTCCATGCCGACCAGCCGGGCTGGCGCATCAAACGGCGCATTCCGATCATGGGGCCGGAAGAACATGGCGGACATTGCGAGATCGAGTTCGACGGGCTCGAAATCGACGATTCCGACCGGCTCATGGAAGTGGGCGACGGACTCAAGGTCACGCAGATAAGGCTGGGGCCTGCGCGCCTCACACACTGCATGCGCTGGCTCGGCATGGCGCGGCGCGCGCTCGAAATCGCGCTGCCCTACGTGAAGGCGCGCAAGAGTTTCGGCCACAATCTGATCGACCACGAAGGCGTGCAGTGGATGCTGGGCGAGGCCGCGATGCAGATCGAGATCGGCCGCCTGCTCACGATGCGCGCGGCGTGGAAGCTCGATCAGGGCGATTTCGCGCGCAAAGAAGTGTCGATGGCCAAAGTCGCGGTTGCCGACGTACTGCACAAGTCGATCGATACGGCGATCCAGCTCATGGGCGCGCGCGGCTATTCCAAAGATACGCCACTCGAATGGATGTACCGCTATGCGCGCCAGGCGCGCCTTGTGGACGGTGCTTCGGAAGTGCACAAGATGGTTTTGGCGCGCTTTCTTGCGAACGAAGGCACGGAGTTTTGGGGATGGCGTTGAACGCGCTCGCGGCCCCGCCGGGACTGGCGGGCTGGCTTGTGGGCGCGCTCGGCGCCACCCAAGTACAGGTTCTGGCGTGGCGGCAATTGTCGGGCGGTGCGATCCAGGAAAACTGGGCGTTCCAAGCGCGTCTGCGCGGCGGACCTTATGCCGGTACGCTCGAAGCCGTGCTGCGCACCGATGCGCCGACAGGTGTGGCGGCGAGCCACGGCCGCCTTGCCGAACACGCGATCCTCGATGCAGCCCACAAAGCCGGCGTAAAAGTGCCCGAACCGCTCGCCGTGTGCGCCGATCCGGGCGTGATCGGCAAACCGTTCTATGTAATGCGGCGGCTCGAAGGCACGGCGCTTGGCCATATTCTGGTCAACGACGCTAAATGGACCGGCGACCGCGCGGAACTGGTCGCAAGCCTCGGCAGCGAACTTGCCAAGCTGCACAAGATCCGCCCGCCGCAAGCCGCACTCGGCTTTCTTGGCGAACCGCCCGCATCGCCAGCATTGGCGGCGGTGGCCGCCTATCGCACCTGGCTCGACGGATATCGCACGGCACGGCCTGCCCTCGAGCTTGCCTTGCGCTGGCTCGAAGTGAACGCGCCCGCGACCGATGCTGTCGTGCTGTGCCATCGCGATTTCCGCACCGGCAATTTCATGGCCGACGAGGCGGGACTTGCCGGCATTCTCGATTGGGAGTTCGCGGGCTGGGGCGACCGTCACGAGGATATCGGCTGGTTCTGCGCCAAATGCTGGCGCTTCGGCCAAATTTCGCGTGAGGCCGGCGGCGTTGGGGCGCGCGACGATTTTCTGCGCGGCTACGCAGGCGCAGGCGGCGATGCGCTCGATTCCGCCAAACTGCGTTATTGGGAAATCATGGCGCATGCGCGCTGGGCGGTCATTGCACTCCAGCAGAACGAACGTTTCGTCGCCGGCGGCGAAGCCTCGCTCGATCTCGCCTTGACCGGCCGACGCATCGCCGAACTTGAATACGAATTGCTGGCCGCAATCGATGCAGCAGCACCCGCAGGCGATTTGCCGCCGGGCCTGCCGCGCGACCGTGCCGATGTTGCAGAGCTTGCAGCGCTCGCGCGCGACGTACTCACCCGCGAGCTTCTGTCGCAAATGGCCGAGAGTGCGCGCCTCAAAGGCCTGATGCTCGCCAATGCGCTCGGTGTTGTTGCGCGCACGCTCGCGAGCGAACCGCGCAACGACGGCGACGGCAATCGGGCACTTGCGACGGCCATCCGCAACGGCGCCCACGACGGCGATCATGGACTGCACGGCGCGTTGTGCTCCGACGCCAAGGCGCGCACGCTTCTGTTCAATCCCAAATACTCGTTTTGATCTACCAGCCGGCGATGCGCGGCCATTCGGCAACGACCGTGTCGTCGAGCCCGTCGACGACGTAGTAGCGGTCGTGCATGGCGGCCGTCATGCACACGTGATTGGGCAGCACGAGCAGTCGGTCGCCAATCCCAAAGTCGCCGAAGGGCAGGGGTGTGATCGCATCGAGCCCTGTGCGCGCACTCACAATGCCGTGCTCCTGGTGCACGTCGAGCACGGCAACGTCGGCGCGTGGCGCCGCTTCGGCCGGTGCGCGCACAAGCCCGTAGCCGATCTGCGGCGTGACCGCGTTCGCACCGACGTCCTTCGACAGCGCCAAAGCACCAGCATCGAGCAGCACGTGGTTGCGGGCCTTGTGGTGGCCGATCACGCTTGACAGCACGCTCACGGCCAGATCGTCGGCCGCACACATACCGAGCCCGTGCTGGAACAGGTCGAAGAAAACAAAATTGCCGGGGCGCATCTCGCCGACCCCGTCGAGATGGCGCGCATGCAGCGCCGTCGGCGTCGAACCGACGCTGACAAGGCCTACCGTGTGACCGGCCCCGCGCAGTCGTTCGGCTGCCCGCACGACCCCCGCACGCTCGGCCTCGGCGACCGCAACGATCTCGTCGAGGCTCTTGCAGCCGTAGGAATGGCCCGCATGCGCCATCACGCCCGCAAGCATGCCGGCATTGTTCAAAACAGCGCCGATTTCGAGCAGCGCGGGATCGTCCGCTGCGATCCCGGCGCGCCCGCCGCCGGTGTCGATTTCGATCGCGACATTGAAGCGGCACCCAAGTGCATGCCCTTGGGCCGCAACAGCGCGCGCGGTCTCGAGATCGTCGAGGATGATCTTGAGGGCAGGGGCCCGCGCCATCAGGGAGGCGACGCGCGCGAGCTTCGCGGGCACAATGCCCACGGCGTAGAGAATGTCGGCAAAACCCGCTGCCGCAAAATGTTCGGCCTCAGCCAGTGTCGAAACCGTGATCGGCCCGGGCACGCCGCCATGCACGAGCAAAGCGACATCGACGGACTTCGCGGTCTTTAGATGCGGGCGCAGGACGACGCCGAGTTCGCGCGCACGGTCGCGCATGCGGGCGACGTTGCGCTTGAGGCGTGCAAGGTCGAGCACGAGGCAGGGCGTGGGCAGATCGCGAAGGCGCATCGGCACGGACGGTCTAGCGGCCAGGCGGGGCGGCTGGCGTCATCGCGCGCAGAAGCGCGTCGACAAGCCAGCCCTGGAACATGCGAATGCCGACCGCCTGGCCGAGTTCGAAGGCCATCGGCGTTTCGCAGCGCCCCATGATGATGCGGTTGATGTCCGCCTCGGCCAGCATCGCGGCCAGTCCCTTCATGCGCCAATCTTCGGCGTGGTCTTTGTAGAAGAACATTTTGACGAGATCGGCGCGCAATTTGGCGCGCAGGAAGAAAGTCAACGTGTCGGGCGTAAGGCCGTCGAGCAGCGTGCGGAAACCCGACTTCTGCAGCGTGTCGAGGGCGCGGTTGTAGCCCTCGAAATCCGAGAACACGTCGTGGCGCGGAATCTCGATTATGATGCTGCCCTTGGGAATGAAGTTGGCGATGCGCTGGTCGAACTCGCGGAACCGGTCCGATAGAATCGTCTCGACATTGAGGTTGATCGAGATGTTGCCTGCGGACTTGGTTAGGAAACCTTCGGCGAGTGCCCGCAGCATGCGCTGGTCGAAGCTGCGCGACAGGATCTGGAACAGGCCGCGCTGGCCGCGCATGTTGATGCGCGGCACGATCATATTGCGCAGATCATTGACCGAAAAATGGTACTCGCGAAAAATCGGCCGCAATTGGTTGGCAGTCAGCGCGATAGCGATCGGCTGGTTGCGCACGAGCGTTTTGACGTCGGTCTTGGCGATGAGCTCGTCGAAGTTGCCCAAAATCGCGGGCGTGAAAGCCTGGAAGCTCGGGCCAATACCGCCTTGCTGCGCAGCCCCGGCGGCACGCTGGGCCGCGCGCTGGCGCTGCTCCTGCTGGCTCTTCTGGTCCTCGAGAGCGCGCTTTGCGTAATCGTAGAAATCGTTGAACTGCGTTTCGAAGCTGAACCAGGTGCAGGCTTCTTCGATATTCTCGTCCGGCATGCCGGTCGCGACCGAATGGCGGCGCAGGAGTTCGTCGAGTTCGGTGACGATGTTTTCGAACTGCTGCGGATTGTCGACGCGGAACACGAAGACGATGTCGAAATTGGCCTGCGAATAGACTGTCCCTTCCGCGCGCTGGACCATTTCGCGGATCGCGTGGAAGATCACGTAGAAGTTTTCGCGCCGACGATTGAACCACGCTTGGCGCTGCATCGAGATGACGACCGACATGCGCGGCACCGTGTTTCCCGTCCGCTTGATGCGGTCGAGATCGGAAAGCAGCGTTTCCTCGTCGGTGCGTTGGTTGACTGTGTCCATTCGCTTTCCTGTTACCGACTCCGATTCTAGACGGGACAATCATGTTTTGTAATGGGAATCTGCAGTCCCCGCGCGCCCTAATTCGCTACAATACCAAACGGTTGGACCTAAGGGAGAGTGAACGGATGCAGTACATTCGACTTGGCCGCAGCGGCCTCAAAGTTTCGCGCCTTTGTCTTGGGACCATGACCTACGGCACGCCCGCCTGGCGGCCTTGGGTTTTGGACGAAGCGGCCAGCGTGCCGTTCTTCCGCAAAGCGGTCGAAGCCGGCATCAATTTCTTCGATACGGCCGACATGTATTCGCTCGGCGTGGGCGAAGAGGTCGTGGGGCGGTGCTTAGCCCCGCTGCTGCCGCGCGACCAGATGGTGCTGGCAACAAAGGTCTACAACGCAATGGGGCCGGGCCCGAACGACCGCGGCCTGTCGCGCAAACACATCCTGGCCTCGATCGACGGTTCGCTGCGCCGCCTCAAGACCGACCATGTCGATCTATACCAAATCCACCGTTTCGATTCCGAAACGCCGATCGAAGAGACAATGGACGCGCTCGACGCCGTCGTGCGCGCGGGCAAGGCGCGCTATATCGGCGCCTCTTCGATGTGGGCCTGGCAGTTCGCCAAGTCGCTCGCCGTCAGCGAACGCCACGGCTATGCCAAATTCGTATCGATGCAGAACCAGTACAATCTCGTCTATCGCGAAGAAGAGCGCGAGATGCTGCCGCTGTGCCGCGAGGAGGGCATCGGCGTGATCCCCTGGAGCCCGCTTGCGCGCGGTTTCCTTGCCGGCAATCGCCACAAACAAGGCTACGGCGAAACCCCACGCGCCAAGACCGACGACATCGCGCATCGCTTTTATTTCCAAGATGACGATTTTGCGGTCGTGGCGGCGGTCGAAGCGGTTGCGGCAAAACGCGGCGTCAAACCCGCCCAGGTCGCGCTTGCGTGGCTGCTCGCCAAGCCCGTCGTCACCGCGCCGATCATCGGGACCTCGAAGCTCGAGCAGCTCGACGACGCGTTGGGAGCCCTCAAGATCGCGCTGACCGCCGAGGAGATCGCTTCGCTCGAAGCGCCCTACCGGCCGCACGAAGTGCAGGACCATCGCTAGAAGGACGCGACGTCGCGATAGAGATTGGACAAGCGGGCAAGAAATGCGGGCTGCGTCTTCCACCGCGTGCCCGCGACGGGGTCGGAACCGGCCAGCATCGTGTCCGACGCTTGGCGCGAGAATTCCATGCAAGCCTTCACGCGCGCGGTGCGCAAAGCCGCGACCGCGTCGGGAATATCGGCGAGCGGGCTTGCGTCGCGCACGGCATCGCGTATCAGGCGGGCCGTTGCGCACGCATCTTCGACCGCTTGCGTGGCCCCTTGGCCCAAAGTCGGCACCATCGGATGGGCGGCATCGCCAAGCGCCAGCACGCGGCGCGAGGGATGCGCATAGACGAGTTCGCCCTCCTGCAGGCGCGCCCAATGGATACGCTCGGTGTTGCGCACGATATGCTCGACCATGAACGCAACGCTCGGGCACAGCGTGCCGCTTGCCGGCGTGTAGAGTGCGCGCAGGAAATCGGGCTGCTTGAGATCGTCCGTGAGCTTGGCGTCGATGCCAAGCGGAAACGAGCCAGAGCCATAAACCGCATTGCCGGGCACTTGGAACGCCAAGATGCGGTTGGGTCCGTTGAACCATTGGCCGTAGTCGCCGATCGGGCAGGCCGATGGATCGGCGATGCCGTCGATCAGCACGCGGAACGTTGCAGCCCCGACATACTTCGTCGCCATGGGGCCAAACAGACTGTCGCGCAACGGCGAGAACCGTCCCTCGGCGACGACCAGAAGGTCGACAGTGTCGCGCGCGATCTCGGCACCGCTTGTTGCATCGACAATGCGGAGTTCGACGCCGTCTTCGCGCGGCACGGCCGCCGCGATGCTGTGGCGATAGCGGATCGCCGAGTGCGCATGCGCGCGCAGCAGACGGTAGAGCTGCGACCAGCGAATGCGGATGCCCGGATTGTCGGCCACTTGTGCAAGGTCGAGATCCATGAGGTTTGTGCCGTCGACCAGTTCGACGGTCCAGCGCGCCCACGCGAAGCTTTCGGCGCGAATCGTCCGTTCGAGATCGGGGCTCGCCAATGCCAGGGCCTTCAGCGCGTTCGGCCCGACATTGAGCCCCGTGCCCGACTGCGAATGGTCGTCTGCGCCAACGCGCTCGTAGACGACGATGTCGATATCCGCGCATTCCTTGAGAAGGCCCGCCAGCAAAGCGCCCGCAACCCCGGCCCCCGCGATCGCAATGCGCGGACGGCACTTCATTTGGATTTCTGGCGCTGACAAGCAACGGACATGGCCGCAAAACAAAGCAAACGCCGTGCCGGGGGCGTCAACGGGGAAGGGGGTGGACGGCACCGGAAAGCGCGTTAGAATACCGCCCAAATGAGCGACAACGCCAAGCAAGCTGAGAGTGACGCGCCGCGCGCCTATGTGGCGATCGGGGCCTCGGCCGGTGGCTTGGAAGCTTTGCGTGCCCTCATCGGCAATCTACCCAGCGACACTGGTTTCGCCGTCGTCGTCGCCCAGCATTTGGCGCCGCAGCATGCGAGCATGCTGGCCGCCTTGCTGTCGCGCGAGAGCCGCGTGCCGATCGAAGAGGCGCGCGACGGCGTACAACTCGCCGCCAACCGCATCTACATCACGCCGCCCAATTGCGACATTTCGGTGCGCGGCAACGCGATCGTGCTGCAGCGCCCGCATGCCGATCGCGGCCCCAAGCCGTCGGTCAATGTACTGTTCGAGAGCATCGCCAAAGCCTACGGCCCGCGCGCGATCGCGATCGTGCTGTCGGGTACGGGTACCGACGGGGCTGCCGGTATTCGCGCGATCAAGGCGGCGGGCGGGCTTGCGATCGTCCAGAATGAAGAGAGCGCGAAATACAACGGCATGCCGCAGGCGGCGATCGACACGGGCGTGATCGACGTGATCCTGCCGCCCGACGCGATCGGCGCGCAGCTGCCCAAGATCGCCGATGCGCCGCGCGATTTTGCCCCCCCCGCACCGCCGGTGGTGCAGCTCTCGGACATCGACGAGATTTTCTCGCTGCTCAACGAGCGACACGGCATCGACCTCAAGAACTACAAACCCGGCACGGTGCAGCGGCGCGTGGAATCACGCATGGCCGCCTCGCGCATGGCCGACACGGCGGCGTTCCTTGCGCTGCTGCGCGCCAAACCGAACGAACTCGACAGGCTCGCGCAGGCGATCATGATCCCGGTCACATCGTTCTTCCGCGATCCGGAAGTGTTCGACGCGTTCTCGATCGCCCTCGACGCGCTGCTGGCGAGCGGCGACCGCACGGCTCCCTTGCGCGTCTGGATCCCGGGCTGCTCGACCGGCGAAGAGGCCTATTCGATCGCGATTTCGATCGTCGAAGCGCTCGAACGCGCCAAGACCGCGCGCAAAGTGCAGATTTTCGCGACCGACATCGACGAGGAAGCGATCGCCGTCGGCCGACGCGGCATCTATCCGTACGACGCGCTGACGACGGTCGATCCGCATCTTGTGCAGAAATATTTCGTCGATACAGGCGAGGCCTACCAAGTCGCCAAAGAGGTGCGCGAGCGTCTGGTTTTCGCCAAGCACAATCTGCTGCGCCAGCCGCCGTTCCTGCGCATCGACATCGTGTCGTGCCGCAATCTGCTGATCTATTTCAAGGCCGAGGTCAATGCGCAGCTGATCGCCCTGTTCCACCGCGCACTGCGCGTGAATGGTCTCTTGCTCCTCGGCAAGTCCGAAACGCTGGGTGCGCATTCGGATCTGTTCGAACCTATCGACCGCAAAGCCAAATTGTCGCGCCGCCGCGACGTGCCGGCCGGGGCCGAACCCAGTATTCGCAATCTCGTGCAGATCGGGGTGGGCTATCCGGCCGCACGGCCGCGCGTCGAGATACCGCCACGCATCTCGACCCAGACGCTGATCGAACGGTCCCTTGCCGAGGCGTTTGCGCCCAAATCCGTGCTCGTGGACGAAAATCTGACGCTGCTGCAAGCGCACGGCGACGTCGCGCGCGTGCTGCAGATCACGGCAGGCAAACCCGATCTCACGCTCGCAGGCCTCGTCACGCGCCAGCTCGGCACGATGATCCGCATGCTCGTGCACAAGGCGCGGCGCGAAAACATCGCGGTCGAAGCGACCGACATCGATCCCGAAACCGGCAAGGGCGTGCGCGTGGCCGTGCGGCCGGTACCCGTACCCGGCGAGAACCTCCAATATTATCTGGTGAGTTTCCTCGACGCGGCGTCAGCACTTGCGGCCAATCTTGCAGCACCCGAGCCGGGTGCCGAGCAGGTCGTGGTCGAAATTCGCCACGAGCTGGCGGCCGCGCGCGAGCATCTGCAGACCGTAACCGAAGAGCTCGAAACGGCGAACGAAGAGCTGCAATCGGCCAACGAAGAGCTGCAATCCGCCAACGAAGAACTGCAATCCACCAACGAGGAACTCGAAACCTCGAACGAGGAACTGCAGTCGACCAACGAAGAGCTGCAGACGATCAACGAAGAGCTCGAGCAGAAAAGCTCGGAGCTGCACGAAGCCAACACCGACCTCGTCAACATCCAGAATTCGATCGCGGCCCCGCTTGTCGTCGTCGACCGGGTGGGGCGCGTTCGGCGCTTCAACTCGGCCGCAGCAGCCGCGTTCGGCCTCACGCTCGAGAACCTGGCCGACGGCGTGTCGCGCATGCGCCAGGCGACGGGCTTCGACGATCTTGCGGGCCGCATCGACAATGTGCTGCAGCGCGGCCGCGCCTTCGAGCGCCAAGTGTCGCTTGCCGAACGCGACTACCAGCTCAGCATCGTCGCCAATCGCGACGACAGCGAGGCCACGATCGGCGCCCTGCTGTTTTTCTACGAGAACACCGAAGCCGTGCGTTCCCAGCGCGTGCTCAAAGAGCAGGAAACGGCGTTGCGCGCCCTGGCAGGTGCGCAGAGTGCGGCCCTCGACGGCGTGCCGGCACATCTCGCCCTCGTCGATGCGGTGGGCCGCATCGTCGCCACCAACAAAGCCTGGGACGATTTCGCGCGCCTGAACGGGCTCGTGGGCGAGGGGTTCGGGGCAGGGTCCAACTACGTGGAAGTCTGCCGCAGTTCGACCGGCGACTGCGCGGAAGAAGCGCACGACGTGGCAAGCGGCCTGTCGCGCGTGCTGGCGGGCGAGCTCGCCGAATTCAGCATTGAATATCCGTGCCATTCGCCGGACCAGCAGCGCTGGTATCGCTGCACATGTCGGCCCGTGTGGCTCAACGGCGCGCGCGCGGCGGTGGTGAGCCACATCGACATTTCCGACCGCAAACTCGCCGAGATCACCCAGCGTGCGGCCGAAAGCAAAGCGCGCGAGGAAGCCGCTTTCCGCGAGCGCTTCCTTGCCGACGCCAGCCGCGAGATGCGCGCACCGCTCGATACGATCCTCGGCATTTCCGAAGCGCTCGAGCGGGCCGGCGTGGCGAGCATCGCCGCCGGCGCGCACGACATCCACGACAGCGCCGAACATCTGCTCGATTTCGTCGCGCGCATGTTCGATCTCTCGCAGCTCGACGCGGGCCCCGGCCTGCTGCGCGAGAGCGACGGCAATCCCGGCGAGATCGCGCGCTCGGTCGTGCGCATGCTCGAGGCCGACGCGGGCCGGCGCGGGCACCGTCTGTCGGCGGCGATCGCGCGCGATCTGCCGCGCTTGCGCTGCGACACCGGGCTCGTGCGCCAGATGCTGCTCAATCTCGTCGGCAACGCCGTGCGCTTCTCGCCGCCCGACTCGCTGGTCTCGATCCATATCCGGGAACGCGACGGCCAGATCGAAATTTCGGTGCGCGACGGCGGCCCCGGCTTCTCGGCCGACGAAGTGCTCAAACGCCGCCAGGCTGGCGCTGCGAAGTCGAAAAACGCGAGCGCGCGCGACGCCGAACGCGACGGCAGCCGCAGTTTGGCGCTTGTGCAAACGCTCGCCAAACTGCACGGGGCCGAACTCAAGCTCACGAGCCGGATCGGCGAGGGGGCTGTTGCCACGCTCGTATTCCCGCCCAAGCGCACCTTGCGCGCCGCGGCCGAAACCAAGACGGCCTCGACCGCCGACGACTAGCGCTCAGACCATTTGCGCGGGGCGGAGCCGGGCGGGCCGAAATCGCGCGGCACGAGCCCGGCGTGGAACCAGGTCGCGAACGCATAGATGTCGAACACCGGCCGCTTGATCGCCTGCGCGAGCGCGCGCGAATAGGGCGCCATGTTCGTGCATTCGAGCAGCACCGCACCGACCGACGGCGCCTTTGCGACGAGTGCCTGCCCGGCTTCGATCATGTCGGCTTCGGCTGCCGCGCAATCGAGCCTTTCCTCGTTGCCGAGGATGGCGCGCGTGAATTCGCGCCCGCCTTCGGTGCCCATTACGGGCGTGTCGGCGGGCACGTTGGCGGCGGCCAAATGGGCAGGCGTAAGCGCGTTCGCGTCGATCGTGAGGATGCCCACGCGCTTGCCGGGCGGCAGCAGGGCTTGAATGGCTTGCGCCTGCATGAGGCTCGAGGTGGCGACCGGAACGCCGACATGTGCCGCAAGCTCGCGCTGGAACAGCGACAGGAAGCCGCAGTTGGTCGTGATACCGTCGGCGCCTTGCGCGACGAGGTCGGCTGCGGCGTGCTTGAACGCGTCGAGCAGGCCTTCGGCGCGGTTGCGCACCACGCGTTCCGGCGACGCGTCTTTGACGAGCCGATAGAGGACCGGAAACGGCCATGTGGTCGCATTGCCCATGTCGCCCGGAATGCGCGGAAAGCGCGCCTCGAGCATCAGAATGCCGAGCCTTGCGCCGTAAAGCGGCTTGCCGCCCGTCGCCAATCGACTGTCGTCGTCCACCTGCGATCCTTTCTATCGAGCGTCCGACTGTGACCGATTCGAAAGAAGCGCAAAAGGGGCGTTCGAATTCGCACCTTCGCGGTTCGGAAAGGTCGCGCAGGCAACCAGTCCGCGCGGCGAACGATTGCGAAGATCCAGATTGCCGCCGAGCAGTACGACGAGCTGGGCGGTGATCGCCAAACCCAGCCCGATCCCCTCGTTGTTCGCCACGAACGAATCGGTACCGCGCAGGAACGGTGTGCCGATGTCGGCGATCAGTTTTGCTTCCATGCCGCGCCCTTCGTCGGAAACGACGATGCTGAAGCCGCCCTGGGAGTCCCGTACCGCATCGACCGAGACGGTGCCGAAACGGGGCGAATACTTGATCGCGTTCGAGCTCAGATTGAGCAGAATCTGGAGCAGCGCGCGCCGGTCCGTCTGCAGATGCGCCTCCGGATTCGAAAGGCGGACCGCGATTTTCACGTCTTTGCGTGCAGCAGCCACCTTCACCATGCGCATCGCTTCGTCGATCACGTCGCGCAAGCGCACGCTCTCGAGCGCCAGAGCGCCGGTCGCACTTTGGATGCGCGTGAGATGGAGAATGTCGTTGATGAGATCGAGAAGATGGCGTCCGCTTTCCAGAATGTAGCCCTGGTATTCGACGACCTTCTTGGGATCTTTCGGATCGACGATGCTCTGCTCGAGCAGTTCTGCAAACCCGATGATCGCGTTGAGCGGCGAGCGCAGCTCGTGGCTCATCGCGGCAAGGAACGTCGATTTGGCTTGATTGGCGGCTTCGGCATCCGCCCGAAGCTTGATCTGCTCGGCCAACGCATCCGCGAGCTGCTCCTTGGCCGCGACCGCCGTATCGCGCTCAACACCGGCCGCAACCTGGAAGCTCTGCGCGCGTCGCAGCGCCCAGATCGCCGAGCCTGCGAACGCCACGATCGCAAGGAACTGGGCGACATATATGGCGATGGCCGGCCAAAACACGGTAATGCCGCCGATACCCAGACCGGTTATGCTCTTGGAACTGCCCATCACCATCGGCCACGACGTAAGCGACAGACGCACGCCCATGCGCCGCATCCCATCTGCTGCTGCTTGCCCTTCGAACCGCCCCTGCGGCAAGCGGGGAAAGTCCCGAAAGATCATGGCGTTCTGGACTACAGCACCAGAAAATTTCTCAAGGCGCGGCTCCCGGAGCAGGGCCAATTGGTCGTTGCGGAACATGGTCAGCGCGTCTTTCCCATCGGCAAGGAAATACGAGAACATCGTCTGGAACAGCGCCGTCGGTATCGATACGTTGATCACGCCAGCCACGCTGCCGTCGGCGGCGTAGATGGCCTTGAAGCGCTCAGGACCTCCTGGTTTCGCACACGCGTGCCAAAAACGGCGACGATACCACCATGCCGTTCTCGGCGTTGCGGATGAGCGCCAACCGGTCGCCAAATTCCTCGGGGTAGATATGTGCGCGGAAATACTCGCGATCGGCCACGTTGGTGCCGGGCCCCGGCACAAAAAGTTTGTCGCCCGTTTTCGAAAAGACGAACACCGCCAGTTCCTGGCTCGCGAACGGCGTCTCGATGCGGCGCACGACACTGCGAAGCTCGGCGGTCGGGATCGCCGACGGGTCGCGCCCGTCCAGTTCGCGCAGCACCGCTTCGGCGACGTCGTTCATCGTGTCGTATTGCTGCATGACGTAGCGGCGCAGCGAGCGCGCGTCGGCCGCCGTTTCTTCGAGCGTCTGCTCGATGATGGCGTTGTTTGCCCAATACAAAGTGAACATGCCCGCTCCGACGATCAGCGCGCAAACCAAGAAGGCCAACGCGGCAACTCTTGGAACCGCACCCCGACCGCGAAAATATTTTGCGGAAATTGCCGCATCCGTCATCGATTGGCGTCCTTTCGGGCGCGACTATTGCCGTGCGGAACTTAAATTTTGGTTTACGAGGTCGGCGGGCCGCGAGAGCGCTGACAGATGCGCGGTATTCGAAGGCGAAAGCTGCGCGAATGCGCGGTTTTAGCGGCGCACTTTCAACAGACTCTTTTTCCGTGCCTTGAGACTGGGATATAATCGGCGCTGCGGATTCAAGCGCACAGGTCATCCAAGGGAGAGCCACGTGGACACGGTCACCATCACTCTGCTCGTCGCAATGTTCGGCGTTGCCGTGCTCGTTCTCCGCGAGCCGTTCTGCTGGTACTTCAAAATCAACCAAACGCTCGACAACCAGCGCAAGATCCTGGCGAAGCTGCAGGCGCAGAGCGGCGACACAAAAGCCTGAAAGGCACGGGGCCGACATCGCCGTAAATTCGCCGGCGTTTACGCGTCGTCGACACGCAAATTGGCTACGACGATGCGCTTGGCCAGTTCGTGCGAGGCGATGGTGCTCCAGTCGATTTCGCGGACGCGCCGAAGCGCTTCGACGTCGGCCGCTTTCAGGAAGTCGATCGACCCCAGAATCCGATCGACATGCGCGCCGTCTTCGGACAACGGCACTGCGAGATGTTCGAGATCGATCCGCATACCGGACGCCGAGACAATCTGGCTCTCGGAGACGACGGGCATCTTGGTTTTGAGCGCGAAGGCGAGACTGCGCCGCCATTCCTCCTCGAACCCGCCGAGCTTCATCTGCGAAAGAAGTTTGCCGGTCGCATCCTGCTTGAGACGATCGGCTAGCAGCGTTCCCATCAGGCTGAATCTGAAATCGACGTCATCGCCGCTGCCAAGGATCTCGGCGATATAGATCTGCGGCAATTCGCGGCTGAGGTCGAACGGGATCACGTCGGGCTGGAACTCGTGCCGACTGGGCATTTTCTTGGCGCCGCGCGCCAGCAGCCAATGGGCGTAGATGCGCGCGTTGCGGGAGCTTGTCAGCACGGGTCGCACGGACATCACCCTGTGTTCGGAGCCGACGAACTTGTCGCCCACAATCGACTTACAGTGGAAGTGTAGCAAAACGCAGACGACTGCACTATCGATTAGATTCAATAAAGCGGCACTACACTTAAAACGTGCTGAATTACACTTGCAGACGTAGGTTCGAAATGATGATGCGCTTGGCGAGTTCGACCGACGTGATCTTCTTCCAGTCGAGCTGCGGGATCATCTTCTGGAGATCGACTTCGGTCTGGCCGATGAAATCGATCGACCCGAAAATCTGGTCGACGACAAGTCCGTCCTCGGAGATCGGCAACGCCAGATGCTCGATGTCGAGATCGTAGCCGGGTTCGGTCTTAATGATGCTTTCGTCGACGACGGGTAGTTTCATCTGGACCGTCTGGACAAGGTTGCGGCGCCATTCCTCTTCCCAGCCGCCGATTTGCAGATCGAGCAGCATCCGGCCCGTGCCGTCCTGATGCAGCCGGTCGCCGAGATCCGAGCCCATCAGGCGGAATTTGAACCAGGTGCCGAGTTCGTCGCGCATCACGCGCGCGATGTAGATGTAGGGCAGGTCGGGCACCAGTTCCGGCGACAGGGTCGCAGGGCCGATGTCTTTGCTGGTCGGCATAGCTTTGCGCAGGCTTGCCGTAACCCAATGGGCGTAAAGCGTCGCGTTGCGCCGACTAGCCAAGACCAACCGCATTGGCGCCCAATTTCTGTTGTGAAATTTCTGGCTGAAACAACCAGAAACATCCTGGCACGAAACCGAAGCGAAACGAAGGATATTCGCCCGGCTGGCGGATGGGGTGAGATTCGAACTCACGGTCGGCTTGCACCGACGGCGGTTTTCAAGACCGCTGCCTTAAACCACTCGGCCACCCATCCGCACCGCAGTGCCGGAGTGCTAAAAACGACGCCCCGTTTTATAGCCGCCGACGCGGGCACAGGCTAGGGGTCCGTGAAACCGCTTGTGTCCCCTTGTGCGTAGATTCCGACGCTGAAAATCCGGCCGCGTGTCGGGCACCAAGCGACCAGATGGCCGTTTTGCTGGTTTCGGCGGCCAGGAACGGGAACGGCACAGCCACATGGTCCCTCGACGCGCGATTCTTCTGGGCGGCCTTGGCGTAGCGGCGGCAGGTGCGGCCGTTGCGGGCGTGTGGCGGATGGAAACGATGGCCGAATACGACGCAGCCGTTGCGTCGATGCGCAGCGTTCCGCCCATTCCTCTCGAAATGCACGATCTGATCCGCTACGCGACCCTCGCGGCCAACAGCCACAACACGCAGCCCTGGCGCTTTCGGACCACGCTCGGCGGCATCGACATTCTGCCCGACATGACGCGCCGCTTGGCCACAGTCGATCCGGACGACCATCATTTGTTTGCGAGCATCGGCTGTGCCGCAGAGAATCTGCTGATCGCGGCCGGGGCAAGCGGCACGCAAGGTGCTTTGCGCATCGCCACACCACAGGCCGAAACGGTCTCGCTCGCATTCGCGAACGCAGCGCCCGCCGAACGCGATCTCTACGACGCAATCCCGAAGCGCCAATCGACGCGCGGCGACTACGACGGCAGACCCGTGCCGCCAAGCGACCTTGCCAAGCTCGCCGCCGCTGCCACCGCAATCGCAGGGGTGGATCTGGTGCTCGTCACCGAGCGCAGCAAGATCGACCGCATCCGCGATCTCGTACTTGCCGGCAACAGCGTGCAATTGGCCGATCGCGCTTTTCGGCGCGAGCTTGAAAGCTGGTTGCGCTTCAATCCGCACCAGGCCCTTGCGGCGGGCGACGGTCTGTTCAGCGCTGCCAGCGGCAATCCCACACTGCCGAGCTGGCTTGCTCCGCTCGTTTTCGACCTGGTCTTCAGGGCCAAAGCCGAAAACGACAAATACGCGCAGCAGATCGACTCGTCGGCCGGCATCGCGGTTTTCTTGGCGGTGCAAGACGACCGCGAACATTGGATCGCGGCCGGGCGCGCTTGCCAACGTTTCGCGCTGCAGGCGACCGCCCTTGGCCTCAAACATGCCTTTTTGAACCAGCCGGTCGAGGTTGCGGCCCTGCGGCCGGAACTTGCCCGCTTGGTCGGCTTTCCCGGCCGCCGTCCGGATATCGTCATGCGGTTCGGCTACGGGCAAGCCTTGCCGTTTTCGCCGCGTCGGCCGGTCGCTGCCGTCCTTGCGTGAGCCGATGGCGTTGATAATCCGCCAGATTTTGCGTCGGCGCGGTTGCGCTGCGTGCGTGCGACGGCCTAGAGTGCACGCCGTAAAAAATGAGCGGCGGCGATTTCCAACTCTATCTGTCCAAACTCTTCTGGCTCGTCGCCGAGCCGGCGAGCCTGTTGCTGTCGATCTGGGTCGCAGGCTGCCTTATTTTGTGGACCACATGGTGGCGCCTCGGCCGATTGCTGGTCTGCCTTGCAGCATTGCTGTCGCTTGCGGTCGCAATGTTCCCGCTCGGGCAGATGGCGCTGCGCCCGATCGAAGACCGCTTCCCGCCGCGCGCCACGCTGCCGCCGCGCATCGACGGCATTCTCGTGCTCGGCGGCGTCATCGACTACTACGTGATCGGCAAACGCGGCGTGCCATCCTCGCAGCTTGCCGCCGGCAGCCCGCGGCTCGACGCCTTCATCGAATTGGCGCGCCGCTATCCGGCGGCCCGGCACGTGTTCACCGGCGGCTCGATCGAACTCATCGACGGCAAGGACACAGAGGCCGACGTCGTGCGGCGCATTTTCGCGCGCATCGGCCTCGACACCACGCGCATCATCTTCGAAAACCAGTCGCGCAATTCTTTTGAAAACGCGATGCTGAGCTTGGCCCTCATCAAGCCGGAGCCGGAAGAGACGTGGCTGCTGATCACCTCGGCGCGCCACATGCCGCGGGCGATCGGCACGTTTCGCAAAGCGGGCTGGCCGCATCTGCTGGCCTATCCGATCGATTTTGCGACCGATCCCAACCAGCCTTTTGAGAGCGCTTTCCGTCTCGGGCACAATCTGAATTTCCTGTCCGAGGCGATCCGCGAATACATTGGTCTCGCCTATTACTACAAACTCGGGCGCACCGACGCGCTGTTCCCGAGCCCAGATCCGGAAGTGGTCGAAAGCGAGGCGGCACCGCCGCCGGCCGACGAAGGCTAGCGGCGACTGTCGCGATTAACGGGACCTTAATCGTCCGGATGCCATTCTCTGCGCGTATCGAACGGGAAACCTGGGGAGACACCATGGCTTCTCTAGTGTCGCGAAATGCCGTGACCGTCGCCGGCAGCGGCCAAGACACGATCATCTTCGCGCACGGCTTCGGCTGCGACCAGTCGGTCTGGCGCCAACTCGTGCCGTTTTTCGAAACGAGCCGCAGAATCGTCTGTTTCGACCATGTCGGGTCGGGCATGTCGGACATAACTGCCTACACGAAGGCGCACTACGCAACGCTCGACAGCTACGCAAACGATACGCTAGAAATAGCGCAAGCCTTCGGCGTCGGCGCCGTGACGCTCGTGGGCCATTCGGTCGGCGCCATGATCGCGATGCTGGCGGCGGCGAAAGCGCCGACAAGCGTGGCCAATCTCGTCATGATCGCGCCTTCGCCGTGCTACCTCAACGACGGCGACTATCGCGGCGGCTTCTCGCGCACCGACATCGACCAGCTTCTGGAATATCTCGAAGCCAACTATGTCGGCTGGAGTGCCACTTATGCACCGGTCATCATGGGCAATCCCGAGCGCCCGGAGCTTGCCGCCGAACTCGGGCAAAGCTTCTGCCGCATGGATCCGGAGATCGCAAAAGACTTCGCGCAAGTGACGTTTCTGTCCGATTGCCGCGCCGTTCTGCCCAGCGTGGGCGTGCGCAGCCTTGCTCTGCAATGCAGCAACGACGCGATAGCGCCCGCCTTCGTCGGCGACTATGTTGCGCGCACGATGCCGGACTGCCGGCTTGAAACACTGCGCGCGACCGGCCATTGCCCGCACCAATCCGCACCGGACGAAGTCGCAGCGCACATCCGCGCCTTTCTGGCGCGAAGCTGACGGTCGGCCGACGATGAGCGCGCTCTTCGACTATTTCCACGAAGCGCCCTGCGGCTACGTGGTGTGCAATTTCGACCGCACCATCCGGCGCGTCAATCGCACGCTTCTCGAGCTTGTCGAACTCGGCGAGACGGACATCGTGGGAACGATGTCGATCGGCGATCTTTTCGATGTCGGCGGGCGGATTTTTCTCGAAAGCCGGGTTCTGCCGGTGCTGTTGACGGCGCGCAAGATCGAAGAGGTCGCGTGCAATCTCGTCGGCAGGACGGGCACGAGTGTGCCGTGCCTCATGCACGGCAAACTGACGCCGTCGAACGAATTCGTCTTTTCGTTCTTCGCGATCCGCGAGCGCCGCCGCTTCGAGCGCGAAATCCAGACCGCACGGCGCGACACGCAAGATGCGCTCGAGCGGGCCGAAGCCGCACAGCGCGCGAAGTCGCTGTTTTTCGCTTCGATGAGCCACGAGATGCGCACGCCGCTCAACGCCATCATCGGATTCTCCGACATCATGGCGATGGAGCTGTTCGGGCCTGTCGGCAATGTGCGCTACAAAAACTATGCGGGCGACATCGGCAAATCGGCGCACCATCTGCTGAGTCTGATCGACGATCTGCTCGATCTCAGCCGTGCAGAAAGCGGGACGGACTCCGCAGCCGACAAGATCGTCGAAATCGACGAGGTGCTCGACGAGGCGACGCGGACCGTGCATCCGATCGCTGCTGCAGCAGGCGTTAAAATTGTCCGCCATTCGGCGGACAAACGCCTGCGCGCCGTCGGCGAAAGGCGCGGCCTTTTGCAGATCCTCCTCAACCTGCTTTCGAATGCGATCAAGATGAGCCCGAACGGCAAGCCCGTGCTTCTCGACACAACGCGCACGTTGCATCACGCCTGCATTACCGTGCGCGACCAGGGTCCGGGCTTTTCGGAATTCATGCGCGCGAATTTCGGCGAGGCCTATGTACAGGATCCCGACAAGGTCGCGTTGCACAAAGGCACGGGACTTGGGCTTGCGATCTCCAAACGCCTTGCGACAAAAATGGGCGGCAGTCTGTCGCTCGGCGACACGCGCAAAGGTGCGGCCCTGATCCTCAAGCTCCAACTGGCGAAGTAGAGCGCGCGGGATCGCTCCTAGGCGCACGCCCAGGCCGCAAGCCGCGCGGCATCGGGCTTGTCGTTCCAGAAATCGACGGCGAGGGCACCCGTTGGCGCCACGCGCACGCCGCAGCAGGAGCCGGTCGCAACGCCGAGTTTGCCGTCGCGCTGAGCTTGCGCAAAGAACGCAGCGTCGAGCTTGGCGAAATAACGCAGCACGCCTTGCGAGCTCACCAGAACCGGCACAAAACGCGTCGAACCGTTCGCGAGTTCCTGGACCAGCGACGCGGCACCAGCGGCAAGTGCGCCTTCGTCGGGCGCCCAATTCTGCCCGTGCGGCCAAACGCAACGCCGGTTCCAATCCTCGAGCATGGCCGCCCCGACGCGGGCTGCGATCTCGGCGTCGGTCAAGCCTTCCCAATCGCCGTAGTCGATTTCGCGCAGACGCGTATCAAGTGTGGGCACCACGTCGAACCCGTGCGCGACAAAATCGCGCGTGCGCTGGAGCGGCCCCGCTAGAAACGGCCCCAGGCAAAGCCCGGCCGAGCGGGCAGCAGATGCGAATGTCAGCGCTTGCGCCAAACCCTTTTGCGTGAGCGCGAGATCGGAGCGCGCGCCGACGCGTGTGGGTACTGTGCCGTCTTCGAACGTGTTGCCGTGGCGCACAAGCAGAACTCGGCGCATCAGACGCCCCTCTGCGAACCGTCGTAGCGGGCGAGCAGCTCGCCCTCGCGCGCGATGATCGCCTCGGCCTCGACAAGATCGCTCGGACTGTCGATCGACCAATGCGTGCGGCCGCGATAGTCGCACTGCACCACGCGCATGCGCATGCCGTTCTCGAGAGCACGCAGCTGCTCGAGTTCTTCGGCGCGCTCGAACGGACCCATCGGAAAGCCGACATAATCGGCAAGGGCGTCGCGCCGGTAGGCGTAGATGCCGATATGGCGATAGAGCGGCAGATCGCCGTCGGGCTTCTTGACGAAGGGGATAAGGCTCTTCGAAAAATACAGCGCGTCGCCGAAGCGATCGAAGGTCACGGTTGTACCGCCGGCTTGGCCGTCGGCCTTCTGGCGCTTGAGGGCGGCATAGGCATCGGCCGACATTTTTGTGGCCAACGTGGCGATGCGGATTTGCGGGTTCTTGAGCATCGCCTCGGCCAAAGCGCCGATCGCCCAAGGCGGGGTAAGCACGGCATCGCCTTGCAAATTGACGATCGCGTCTTCGCGCAGATTGAGCGCATCGACGGCCGCCTTCGTGCGCTCGGTGCCGTTGCGGCAGGATTCCGGCGTCATCACCGCTTCGCCGCCGAAAGCGGCCACCGCATGCGCGATGCGCGCATCGTCGGTCGCGACGACGACACGATCCACACCTGCAGCCGCCTTGGCGATCGCCCAGACGCGCGCCAGCATCGGCACACCCGCGACCAGGGCCAACGGCTTGCCTGGAAAGCGCGTCGATGCAAATCGGGCCGGAATAACAACGGCAACACCCATAGGTACCAACCTTGTCGAATTTCGCGAACCGCACGGAAAGTGCCTCTTTTCCAGGGCTTGTGCAACATGCAGAGCCGTCGCAAACGGCAACAATTCGTCGATTGCATGGCGTGGCCGCCGCATGGCACTTGATAGCCATGGAATACGCAACGAGTCGGCGCGCTGTGCTGGCGGGGATTGCGGCTGCGGCCGCCCTGCCGACACTCGCCTTTGCCAACGACATGCCCTTCGATGCGTGGCTGCGCGGCTTTCGCGAGGAAGCGCTGCAGAAGGGCCTCAAACGCACGACACTCGACCAGGCCTTTGCCGGGGTCGCACCGCTGCCGCGCATCCTCGAACTCGACCGCTCCCAGCCCGAGGTGCGCCTTACGTTCGAGCAGTATTTCGCGCGCGTGGTCAATCGCGTGCGCATCGATACCGGGCGGAATCGCCTGGCCGAGAACAGTGCGCTTTTGGGACAGGTCGTGCAGCGCTATCCCGTGCAGCCGCGCTTTATCGTGGCGCTGTGGGCGGTCGAAACCGATTTCGGGCGCCTCACGGGCGGGCACAATGTTTTTGCGGCCCTTGCAACGCTTGCCTATGACGGCCGCCGCTCGGCCTTCTTCCGCGAAGAGCTGCTCAACGCCCTGCGCATTGCCGACAAGGGCGTGATGAGCCCGTCGGAGATGCGCGGCTCGTGGGCGGGGGCGATGGGGCAGAGCCAGTTCATGCCGTCCTCGTATCTCGCCTATGCGGTCGATTTCGATGGCGACGGCAAGGCCGACATCTGGAACACGCGTTCCGACGTATTCGCCTCGATCGCCAACTATCTCGTCAAGGTCGGCTGGAAGTCGGACGAGACCTGGGGCCGCCAGGCGCAGCTTCCCGCCGGTTTCGAGCGCGCCCTCGTCGACCACAACAATGTCTGGAAGCCGCTTTCCGAATGGCAGGAGCTCGGCGTGCGCCTGCCCGACGGGCGCGATCTGCCAACGCGCGATCTGCGCGCGGCGATCGCCCAGCCGGACGGTGCCGGTACGCGCGCCTTTCTCGTCTATCCGAACTTCCGCGTAATCATGCGCTGGAACCGCTCGGTCAATTTCGCCGCCTCCGTCGGACTGCTTGCCGACGCGATTGGCGAGGTTTAACTTTTTCAAGATAGTCGCTTGCGCCGCTTCGATTCGGGCGCAAATTCAGGGGTTTTCGGCATCGTGACTGCCTCCACCAAGCGTCTCCGGGCGATTTTCGTCGTATCAGCGGCAACGCTGGTGCTGGGGGCGTGTGCCGAACTCAAATTCGGCGTGAACGCCGTCAAAAAGATTCAGGGCCCGTCCACCGAGCAGGCTGCGGCACCGCCCGTCCGCCCGCAAGGGATCTACAAAGTCGGCGAGCCCTATCAGATCGCCGGGGCTTGGTACTACCCGGCCGAAGACTGGTCCTACGCCGAAAGCGGCATCGCCTCGTTCTACGGCGGTGAGCGCAGCGGCACGGACTTCCACGGCAGGCTCACCGCCAACGGCGAGCTCTACGACATGAACGCGCTGACGGCCGCACACACCACGCTGCCGATGCCAAGCCTCGTGCGCGTGACCAATCTCGAAAATGGCCGCTCGATCGTGCTGCGCGTCAACGACCGCGGGCCTTTTGCGCGCGGCCGCATCATCGACGTGTCGCGCCGCGCCGCCCAGCTGCTGGGCTTCGAAGGGCAGGGGACGGCGCGCGTGCGTGTCGAGATCCAGGCCGAGGAAAGCCGGCGCCTCAAAGCCGCCCTCACGGGCCGCGACGAAAACCAGACGGTCGCAGCGGTCCCGCGCACGGCCGTGGCGTCCGATGCGCTGCCCCCACCGCCCGGCGCGCGCGAGACGCGCACGCAAGCGACCGCCCTGCCGCCGCCCTCGGCGACTTTGCCGACCGCACGCACGGATCCTGCGCGGGCCGCCCAGCCAACCACACGCCAGGGCCGCCCGCGCGAAACCCAAGCGCCCTTGGCGCGCCAAGCTGCGCCCATCCAAACCCAAGCGGCGAACGACCCGGTTCCGGTGCCAACGCCGGCACCGAATGCTACCCCAGCAGCCCGCCCGGCCCAACCGGCCACAGGACGCAACAACCAGGCTGTCGCCGGCCCGCCCGTACCGGCGGCCCCGCGCAACGCAGCCGGTGCGGTCGAAGTTGCCGCCCTGCCGGTCGAGCAGCAGGCGACGGCGCGCCCGACGCTGACACAAGGCCAGGCGCTGCGCACAAATCTGTGGGTGCAAGCCGGGGCGTTCGGAAACTACGAAAACGCCTATCGCCTGTCGGTGCGTTTGTCGCGCTACGGTTCGGCGCGGGTGCTGCCCGCAACAGTCAACGGTGCGCAAGTGTTTCGCGTACGCGTGGGGCCGCTTGCCGATGTCGGCGAAGCGGATAAGGTCCTCGATCAGATGGCCGCCGATGTGCCCGAAGCGCGCATCGTGGTCGAATGACGGAGCGAAAAATGATCCGGCACCTCGTTGTTGCGGTAAGCCTTGTTTTTGTATCGAGCGTCGCACTCGCGCAGAATCCAGCACAGCAGCGCCAGAATGCCCGCCCGGCGGCACCGGCTGCCCAGCCGCGCGCGCCGGTCAATCCCGACGCGATGCCCGAAATTACAGCCAAACAGGCGATCGCGATCGACTACCAGACCGGCTTCGTGATGTTCGAGCGCAATGCCGACGAGCGCATGCCGCCGTCGTCGATGAGCAAGATCATGACGGCCTACATGGTCTTCGAAGCAATCAAGAACAAGCAGATCGCGCTCGACGACATGCTGCCCGTGTCCGAGCGCGCCTGGCGCATGCAAGGCTCGAAGATGTTCGTGCCGCTCAACGGGCGCGTCAAGGTCGAGGATCTGATCAAGGGCATGATCATCCAGTCTGGCAACGATGCGTGCATCGTGCTGGCCGAGGCGCTGGCGGGCAGCGAAGAGGCGTTTGCCGAACGCATGAATGTGGTCGGCAAAAAGCTTGGCCTCGCCAACACGAATTTCCGTAACGCCACCGGCTGGCCCGACCCCGACCACTACACAACCGCACGCGACCTCGCCACGCTGGCACGCCGCGTCATCGACGACCATCCCGAGTATTACGGCTACTACAAGCAGCTTAATTTCACGTTCGGCCGCGACGAGCGCACGGGCCGGAAGATCACGCAAGGCAACCGCAATCCGCTGCTTTACCGCAATATGGGGGCCGACGGCATCAAGACCGGCCATACGGAAGCGGCCGGCTACGGTCTCACCGCTTCGGCCACGCGCGACGGGCGGCGCGTGATTGCGGTGTTCAACGGCTGGGCGTCGATGCGGCTGCGTGCCGAAGAGTCCGAGCGCATGATCGACTGGGCCTTCCGCGAGTTCCAAACCTACCGCGTCTTTTCGGCCGGTCAGGAAATCGATCGGGCCGACATTTGGCTCGGACTCAAATCGAGCGTGCCGCTGCTTGCAGGTCAAGACGTCGCAATCACCATGCCGCGGCGCTTGCGCAACCAGCTGCAGGCCAAAATCAGCTATGATTCCCCCGTGCCAGCACCGGTCCTGCCGGGCCAGCAGCTTGGCCGCATCACGTTGACCGCACCTGGCGTGCCCACTGTCGAGGTGCCGCTGGTAGCCCAAGAGGGTGTGGATCGGCTGGGCTATTCGGGGCGCTTGGGGGCGGCGGTCAATTACTTAATCTTCGGTGCGAAGAAATGAGTGCAAAGCCTTCCGATAAAGGGAGGTTTGTTACATTCGAGGGCGGGGAAGGGGTCGGCAAGTCGACGCAGATTCGCCGCCTTGCCGCGTCCCTCGTCGCGGCCGGGATCGATGTTTTGGTCACGCGCGAGCCGGGTGCGGCCCCGGGGCTGCTCGCACAAGCAAACGCAATCCGGCAATTGCTGGTCGAGGGCGAGCCCGGCAGCTGGCAGCCCGAGAGCGAGGCGCTGCTCAACTATGCGCAACGCCTCGAACATGTACGCCGCGTGATCGCCCCTGCACTCGAAGCCGGGCGCTGGGTCCTGTGCGACCGCTTCGCCGATTCCACGATGGCGTATCAGGGCTACGGGCATCGGTTGGGGCCGGACTTTGTCCGGAAACTGCATCGTCTCGTGCTCGGAAAGCTGCAGCCCGATCTCACCTTGATGTTCGATCTGCCGGTCGAAATCGGCCTCAAACGGGCTCTTGCGCGCGCCGGAGCGGAGACGCGCTACGAGCGCATGGACATCGCGTTCCACAAACGCCTGCGCCAAGGATTTCGGGCGATCGCAAAGGCCGCACCCAAGCGCTGCAAGATCGTCAAAGCCGACGGCAGCGAAGACCAGGTGGCGGCCCGCATTGCCATGCTGGTCACGGCGCGTTTTGGGGTTAAGCTCGCCCCGTGAATCCCGAAAACCAAACTCTGTCGCCCGATCCCCGGGCCAATCCCGATTTGCGCGGCCATGCGGCGGCCGAAGCGACGCTGCTCTCGGCATGGAATTCCGGTCGTCTGCCGCATGCCTGGCTGATCGCGGGCCCGCGCGGTGTGGGCAAGGCAACGCTTGCCTTCCGGTTTGCGCGCTTCGCGCTGGCCCAAGGAGTTCCGGATGGCGGCGGCCTGTTCGGCGGTCCGCCTGCGAAACCGACGACGCTCGCGCTTGTGCCCGACCATCCGGTCTTTCGTCGCGTGGCCGCCGAGGGCCATGCCGACATGCTGACGCTGACCTCGGGCATGGCGCAGCCCGAGCGCCAGAACAAGCCGTCCGAAGACATTACGGTCTATTGGGTGCGACGGGCGGTCGATCTCCTGCATCGCACGGCCGCCGAAGGCGGCTGGCGCGTCGTCGTCGTCGATACGGCCGAAGACATGAATCCGGCAGCCGCCAACGCACTCCTCAAAGCGCTCGAAGAACCGTCGCCCAACTGTCTGCTGATCCTGGTGTCGAACGCACCGGGGCGGCTTTTGCCGACGATCCGCTCGCGCTGCCGAGCGCTGTTTCTGCAGCCCTTGCCGACCGACGAGGTCGACCGGCTGTTGCAGCTCTATCGTCCCGATTTGGCGGCCGACGAACGCGCCTTGCTGATGGGTTTGTGCGAAGGTTCGATCGGTCGTGCGATCGAGCTTGCCGATCGCGGCGGGGCCGCCCTTTACCAAAAACTTCTCGATCTTCTTGCCGGATTGCCACAGCTCGATTACGGCGCCGTGCAAAGTTTTGCCGACGGGTTCGGCCGCAAGGGCGAGGAGGCCCAGACGGGTTTGCGCACCGCACTCGACCTTATGGGCGGCATCGTACATCGGCTGGCGCGCATCGCAGCTGGCGACGGGCGCAGCCTTGCGGCCGAAGCGCAGCTTGCCGCACGCTGTGCAAGACGCGGCCCGCTGCCGTGGGTCGAGGCGTGGGATCGGCTTGGGCGGCTCGGCAGTGCGGGCGAGGGGCTCAATCTCGACCGCAAGGCCGTACTGATCTCGGCCTTCACAACCCTCCAGAACGCGGCACAAGCCTAATGCTGGAACAAACCCCACGGCTCGCACGTTCGCTCGACAAGGTCGATATGCGCGCGTTTTTCCGTCTTTTGCCGACAGCGGCGTTTTTCCTGGCGATCCCGGCGCTTGCGGCTGCCCAAGATGCGCCAGAGGCCCAAGTCGGCACGCTGTCGGTTGTCGTCGAGAACGACAAATTCGGTTCGTTCGACCAAAGCAAACAAACCGACCGCAATTTCACCAACGGCATCCGTCTCAACTGGATATCCGAACCGCGCGCGACCCCGCGTTGGGGCCGGGAACTCGCCGCCTGGGTCCCAATGTTCCCGGACGGCGGCACGACGCGCGTCGGCTACGCGTTCGGGCAGAACATGTACACGCCCGAAGACATCGTCGTGCGCGAGGTGCAGCTGCGCGACCGGCCCTATTCCGGCTGGACCTATCTCGGGGCCGCCATCACGAGCGACCGCGACGACGGCGGCCAAGGCCGGCTCGACACGCTCGAGCTCAATGTCGGCATCGTCGGCCCGCAGAGCTATGCGGGCGAAACGCAGCGCGAATACCATCGCCTGATCGGCGCCCAGGTGCCGCAGGGCTGGAAAAAACAGCTGCGCAACGAGCCCGGCGCCGTGCTGTTCTACGAGCGCAAATGGCGCAATATCGGGCGCTCGGATCTGCTACCCGGCATCGAAGGCGACTTCTCGCCGCATGTCGGCGCTTCGCTCGGCAACGTGTTCACCTATGCGGGCACGGGCCTGACGCTGCGCATCGGCCACAATCTTTCGACCGACTACGGGGCACCGCGCATTCGCCCGGGCCTAGCGGGCTCGATGCATTTCGATACGCCGCGCAAGCGGCCCTACGCATTCTACGGTTTCGTCGGCATCGAAGGGCGGGCGGTCGCACGCGACATCACGCTCGACGGCAACAGCTTCGCGCGCAGCCATTCGGTCGATCGTCGGCCGCTTGTCGGCGACGTGCAGTTCGGCTTTGCGGCGATCGTGGCGCCGGTGCGCGCGACATTCACCTACGTGGTGCGCACGCGCGAATTCGAGACGCAGCGCAATGCCGACCGCTTCGGTGCGGTTTCCTTTTCGGTCAAGTTCTAGAACAGCGCGAAAACGTGGCCGTAGGCGAGCATGGGGGCGATCGCCGCCTGCACGATTTTGCGCGCGCCGTCCGCCCCGA
>Ga0315907_10000152_pt1 | contig 101678 bp, 123 predicted proteins | sample LakEriMetagenome_3_FD_203525 | JGI IMG/M metagenome (GOLD analysis project Ga0315907, IMG submission 203525) | Freshwater fungal communities from buoy surface, Lake Erie, Ohio, United States - Buoy 12 MA123 | ecosystem: Environmental > Aquatic > Freshwater > Lake > Lake biofilm | place: USA...
TAAATGGAAATGATGGAACATCTGGTACAAGTGGGAGTCAAGGTACTTCCGGAACTTCTGGTGTTAATGGTGTTGATGGTACTTCCGGAATTTCTGGATTAAATGGAAATGATGGAACATCTGGTACAAGTGGGAGTCAAGGTACTTCCGGAACTTCTGGTGTTAATGGTGTTGATGGTACTTCCGGAATTTCTGGATTAAATGGAAATGATGGAACATCTGGTACGAGTGGAAATCAAGGAACATCCGGAACAAGCGGTTCATCAGGAACTTCTGGTTCATCAGGTACATCCGGATCATTCGGAACTTCTGGTTCATCAGGTACATCCGGATCATTCGGAACTTCTGGTTCATCAGGTACATCCGGATCATCAGGAACTTCTGGTTTATTACTATTGAGTGGTTCAACTGACAATGGACTAATAACTTTAAATGGAACTATACCAAATGGCACGGTTGAAAATAATCTAACATTTGATGGTACAAATTTAAATGTAACTGGTAATACTGAAATAAGCGGAACATTTAGTAGTAATTCAAATTCAATTTTAACTCAAAATTTAATACAAGCTGGACTATTATATCTATCAAATAATTTATAAGAATAATATAAAAATTAATATATAAGAAAAATATATTATAGTTTTGGCAAGAAATCCTAGATATCAAATACATAATTTAGATACAGATGGTTATGGTAAGTTGGTTCAAATTATTGATGGTATTCTTTATGATGGTTTTGGAAATCAATTAATTTTTCAAGGTGGTGGTGGAACAGGAACCTCAGGGACATCAGGTGTTAATGGTAATAATGGTTTAAATGGATCTTCTGGTTATGGAGTACCATCTGGTGGTTCTACCGGTCAAGTTCTTGTTAAAGTTGATTCAACAAACTATAATACACAATGGGTAACATTTTCTGGTGGTGGTAGCACATCCGGATCATCGGGAACAAGTGGTCCATCTGGAGCTAGTGGTGCTAATGGATCTAATGGTACATCAGGAACCCGTGGATCTTCAGGAACTTCCGGTCCAGCAGGAGAAAATGGAACAAGCGGAACTTCTGGTATTGGATCTAATGGTACATCAGGAACATCGGCGATTGGTACATCTGGAACAAGTGGTGAAAAAGGAACTTCAGGAACAAGTGGTGAAAAGGGAACATCCGGAACTAGCGGTGGTGGTTCTGCTGGAACGAGTGGAACATCTGGTATTGGATCTAATGGTACATCAGGAACATCAGCGATTGGTACATCAGGCACGAGTGGTTTAAATGGATCTTCAGGAACAAGTGGCGAGAATGGAACATCAGGCACGAGTGGTACATCTGGTATTGGATCTAATGGTACATCAGGAACATCGGCGATTGGTACATCAGGAACAAGTGGTGAGAACGGAACTTCCGGAATAAATGGATCTAACGGGACAGCTGGAACTTCTGGAATAAATGGCGTTAATGGTACATCTGGAACTTCCGGTGTAAATGGTTCATCAGGAACTTCCGGAATAAATGGCGTTAATGGTACATCTGGGACTTCCGGTGTAAATGGTTCATCAGGAACTTCTGGATCTTCTGGAACTTCCGGAATAAATGGATCTAACGGGACATCTGGAACTTCCGGAATAAATGGCGTTAATGGTTCATCAGGAACTTCGGGTTTTAATGGCTCATCAGGGACATCAGGAACAAGTGGAGAAAATGGAACTTCGGGTTCATCAGGAACTTCGGGTTTTAATGGCTCATCAGGTACATCAGGTAGTCAAGGTACATCAGGTAGCGCAGGAACTTCTGGAATAAATGGTGGTGACGGATCTTCTGGAACATCCGGATCTTCTGGAACTAGTGGAATTACAGGAACAAGCGGTAGTGCAGGAACTTCCGGAACAAGTGCAACTAGTGGAAGCTCAGGAACATCAGGTAGTCAAGGAACAAGTGGAACATCTGGTATCGGATCTAATGGTACATCCGGCACAAGTGGAACATCAATGAGTGTATCCGGATCTAATAATGAACTTTTGACATCAGATGGTTCTGGTGGTATTGTTTCAGAATCTTTGATAACTTTTGATGGTGCTAAATTAAGTTTATTATATCAATCTGGTGATGAAGGAGGTGAAATATTATTAAATAAATCAGTTACTAATAATACACTTGATGGTGTGGGTATAACAATAGACTCTTATCGAAATAAAATAAGGTTTTTTGAACAAGGTGGTTCAGCAAGAGGAGCATATATTGATTTGACGGAGTGTTCTGCTGGTGTTGGAACAAATCTACTTAGTGGAGTTGGTGGATCCGGTACAAGTGGAACATCAGGTGTTAATGGTTCATCTGGAACTTCCGGTGTTAATGGCGCTAATGGTTCATCAGGAACTTCCGGCGTAAGTGGTGCTAACGGCTCATCTGGAACTTCCGGTGTAAGTGGTGCTAATGGTAATGATGGATCTTCTGGAACTTCCGGTGTTAATGGTGTTAACGGTTCATCTGGAACTTCCGGTGTAAGTGGTGCTAACGGCTCATCCGGAACTTCCGGTGTAAGTGGTGCTAACGGCTCATCTGGAACTTCTGGTGTAAGTGGTGCTAACGGATCTTCTGGAACTTCCGGTGTAAATGGTGCTAACGGAAATGATGGATCTTCTGGGACTTCTGGTGTAAGTGGTGCTAACGGATCTTCTGGAACTTCAGGTGTTAATGGCTCATCAGGAACAAGTGGTGTATCTGGTTCAAATGGTATAGATTCTGCAAGTTTTGAATATTATTATAGTACATCCACAACAGGATCAGATCCTGGTTCAGGCTATTTTAGGTTAAATAACCTAACTATGGGTAGCGCTACTCTACTATATATAGACCAGTTTGATAAAGGAGGTAATAACAATTTACAAGGTTTCTTAAATTCTTTATCTAACTATGGATCTACATCTAGAAGAGGTTTTATTAAGATAACAAAACAAAATGACTTAACTTGGTTTCAAACATATGAATTTAGCACTACACAAGATAATACAGGGTGGTGGACAATAACACTGTCTAATGTTATATCAGATGCAAACTTTACAAATAATGACTTATGCTTTGTAAGTTTCAATGTTTCTGGTCCAAATGGATCGAGTGGAACTTCAGGTATAAATGGTGCTAACGGATCTTCCGGAACTTCTGGTGTAAATGGTGCTAACGGATCTTCCGGAACTTCCGGTGTAAATGGTGCTAACGGATCTTCCGGAACTTCTGGTGTTAATGGTGCTAACGGATCTTCTGGAACATCCGGTGTTAATGGTGGTAATGGTTCATCTGGAACATCCGGTGTTAATGGTGTTAATGGTGCTAACGGCTCATCTGGAACTTCAGGTGTAAGTGGTGCTAACGGTAACGATGGATCTTCTGGAACTTTTGGTTCATCTGGAACTTCCGGTGTAAGTGGTGCTAACGGTAATGATGGTTCATCTGGAACTTCCGGTGTTAATGGAACATCCGGAACAACAGGAACTTCTGGTTTACTAACATTAACTGGAACAACAGATAATGGAGTAATAACTCTAAATGGATCTCAGCCAAATGGAAATGTTGAAACAAATTTAACATTTGATGGTAGTCAATTAAATGTAACAGGATCTACTAGAATAAGTGGAACATTCTCAGGAACAACTTCTAATTATGTCACTGCTGATTTTATAACACAAACAGTTTTACTTTATCTTTCAAATAATACTTAATAGAGAAGAGTATTTAAAATATATACTCTAAAAAAGTATATAAAAATGGCAAATACTTTAACATTTACAAGTACACCTTTTCTACAAGGATTTATAGCATCAACTGCTAGTAACTCATCAAATAACACTAAATATGATGTTTTAGATTCGGATGCTAATGATAGAAGAATATATGGAATGGCTATAACATCAACTGATGCAGGTGCACAAACCGTTAAAATTCACTTGAATAATGGATCGACATCATATCAAGCTTTTACATTAAACGTTCCTTTGAATTCTGGTAACTCTACTTCTGTCGCATCAGTTGATATTATGGGTAGTGTATATGGAGCTTCAATTTTTCAAAAACAAAGAGATGCTAATGGCGTTCCATATTTTAATCTACCAGCTAACTGGAAAGTTCAAATGGAATACAACACGACATTGGCGAGTGCTGAGGTTTTAAATGTTTTTGTTTTTGGTGAAAGTTACGCATAATGGGAAATAAATTAACATACACATCTAGTAGTTTTATGGAATGTACAGTAGCGACAGCTTCTAGAACAGGAGGTACTATTTATGATATTTTGGGAGCAACTTCTTCAAATAGAAGAGTATATGGGATAAGTGTTGTCAATGCTGATAATGCAGCTAACCCGGTAAAAGTCTATTTAAACGATGGGATTAATAGATACCAAGTTAGTAATGTCAACTTAGCTGCCAACTCTGGTAATAGTACATCTGTTGGATTAACTAATGTCTTTATTAGTACAATGGGTGAATCTGTTTTTTGTAAAACAAGAGATGCTAATGGTATACCATATTTTAATTTACCTGCAAATTGGAAGATACAATTGTCATTGACAAATACACCAGGTGCTGGTGAGTACGTACATACTTTTGTTTATGGAGAAAATTATTAATTACTATGGCTGATTCATTATTATTATCAAATTCAATGTACTTAGAATGTATATCATTAACAGCGTCAAGTTCATCTGGTACTGCCTATGCAATAATAACAGCTACTTCAAGTTATGATAGAAGAATTTATGGAATTAGTATAGCAAATACATCAGCGGTTAACCACTTAACTTGTACACTTTGGTTAAGTGATGGAACCACAAATTATCAAATGGGTAAATTAGATGTTCCGGCTAACTCAGGTAACACATCAACAATCTCAGCAGTTGATTTATTTACTAAATCGGTTTTTGGTGGTTTATTAACAAATTCTATGGCTGATAATATGGGGGTTTGGTATTTTAATTTACCAAAAACTTGGAGTATGAAGTTTACTTATACGAATACTTTATCAACTGGTAATGAGATGACATTTACATCATTTGGAGAAATATATGATAGTTATAATATAAGACATACATCAAGTGGATTTGAACAGTCCGCAACATTTTCAAGTGCAACTGGTACAAATACAATTGACTTGTTGAGTTCATCAATATATGATAGAAGAATTTATGGACTTAGTTCTACTAGTACAGATGGTACCGCAAGAACAATGACTATTAAATTAAGTAATGGTGTAAATAGTTACTTGTTATATACCGAATCTATATTAGCAAACTCTGGTAATGCGACTACCATAGCATCAGGTGATATATTTTATGATGCTTTGATACAGGGTTTATTTACAAGAACTGCTGACTCGGAGGGTGCTTGTTATTATTTTAATTTACCGGCTGGTTGGAGTATAACTGGTAAATTATCAGGTTCAACTACTGGTGTTATAACAATAAAAACGATTGGAGAAGTTTATGGGTAGAAATGGTAAAAATGATGGATTAAAACAAGGTAGACTACAAGGTGCTAAAACTGGTTTTGGTTTTTCTAGAATGGAAAGTGGTTTAAAGAAAGGTGTTGTAAGTGAATCTGGAATGCACAATAAAATACAAGATCCGACTTTACTTCAAGGTAGTAAAAAACCGAGTTCTTTTTGGTTGGCTGATTACGCAACTGCCACCGGAGCAGGAGCTACAATAACCGCTTTATCAGAATTGATATCAGGAGCAACCGCCTTTACTATATTATCATCACCCGCATATCAACCACCATATTCAGGTAACGGTGGAGTTTATAATAATAAAGCTTATATTGATTTTAACTCAGGAGCCGATTTAATATACACAAGTTTATCAACAATGGGCTCTGGTAAAAATGAATTAACTTTGATGATGGTTGTTAGATTAAGTACTACATCAACAACAACTTTATTTTATAGTGTTGACTCAACAATTTCAACAACAGTAGGAGATATAAGAGTTGAATCAATTGGTGGTAATAAAATAAGAGTAACATTTATAGGAAATCCAACTTCAACATCATCTGTTTATGAGACATATGATTCGACATTAGAGGGTAATAACTGGCATTTATTAACAGTGAAGTTTAGGTTATATCAACCTGGTGGTCAAGGATCGGAAATGGAGCTATGGTTAAATGGTAATTTGAATATGGCGCCAGTTACTACAACCTTTGGTGGATCTACATCAACATTTGTTGGTAACTCATACAATATAGGTAATAACTCATCACAAACGGCTGGTGGTTCAAATATGGCGGCTTTTTTAACATTGGATTATTGGGTAAATTCATCTGAACAGATGAGATTAGAAAACTTTTTTAGATGGTATTATGGTAGGAGATTTTAGTGTTAATAGACCGAGTTTTGATCCAGAAACTCAAAAATTAGTTCTTAAGCAAGAATATATTGGAATTGGTGAAGTTCGTAGATTTTCAGGAACAATTCTTATAATATTTGATACGAACGTAGCAACTGAAGATATGTATCCGTATTATTTCTATAATGGTTTAGATTCAATATTTGATGTTGTTCCAATTAATCAATAAATAAGTTTTTATTTTTAATATATAATTTATGAAGAAATATTTTGAATTTGTTCAAAGTGATTTTGAACCCATTAAATCTTTTTACATCAAAGATGAGTTAAATCCTAAAGTTTGGAGTGATAATAAAATTGATCCAGAAATCAGAGAAAACTTGTTGAAAATAGCTGAAGATTTTTATAATAGTACAGATTTAAATGTTGATGTTAAAGATATAATACTAACTGGTTCTTTAGCTAATTACAATTGGTCTGAAAAATATTCAGATTATGATTTACACATATTAATCGACTTCGATGATGTTGATGATAATGTTGAATTAGTTAAAAAGTATGTTGATTCAGCAAAAAAGAATTGGAATGACGAACATGATATAAAAATAAAGGGATATGAAGTTGAGGTTTATATACAAGATATTGATGAACCACACAAATCAACAGGTGTATTCTCATTATTGAAAGATAAGTGGAATGTTAGACCGGAGAAAGTAAAATTTGAACCAGATGAGGAGTATCTAAGAGAAAAGTCTAAATCTATTATGATGATGGTTGATGATTTAGAATCTCAAATCAATGAAGATAAGTATGATAAATTCAATGAGAAGCTAACAAAGGTTTGGAATAAAGTTAAGAACCTAAGAAAAAGTGGATTAGAAGAAAGTGGTGAATTATCTTTAGGTAATTTATTGTTCAAATTGTTAAGAAGGAATGGATATATCGGAAAGATTATTGATATGAAGATCAAATCATATGATAAACAATTCGAGTCTATTAAAAATAATTATGGTGATGATGAATATTAAGATATCTGAAATAGAAAATATGTTTAAAGAAATCTTCAGTGAAGAAGATGGTAAAGTTTCATCAGTTGAAACAGTTTATGAAACTCCAGATGATGGAGATTTTCTTAAATTGATTATTTCTTTACATGGATTAAATACCGAAAACTCCACTATAATACACACTAAATTTATATTTAAAGTTGATGCTGGTAAAAGACATTTAATTGATAATTCATTTATTTATCTTTATGATATAAACTGTATTTATCACAAAATTGATTTTGATAATGTTATAGATCTTCAAGAAAAAATAGAAGATGTTGTTGACTCAAATGACTTTGGTGAAGATATTCAGATTTTATCTGACTTTATTGAAGCACCTGCAATGTTCTTAAACTATTACATGAAAAGAGCAAAGATAACAGATTATTCTATTTTTGATGTTGAATATAGTCCTAAGTTTAAAACAACTCCTTGTGATCAAACAAAATTTGATTTTAAAGTGAATATAAATAATAACTACTTTATTGAAATGTCTATTTGGAAAATTGAGGCTAATGATAAAGAAGATGTTGATAAGTATAAAATGCAGTTTCGTTTTATGGATGAAATTAAAACTGTTGAAACTGATACCTTAAATAATATACACTATTTCATAGGTTCTAATATAGCTAAATTATTAGACAGAAAACTAAAAAATAAAGATTAATAATGACTTATAAAGATAATCAACCAGTATTTAACGTAAATAGAAAAGTTGCTAATTTTAAAGACTTTGCTCAAGATAAAGAAAAATTAGCTAAAGCTGATTTACAAAGAAAACCTAATTCAGAAGACCAACAACATATTGGTAATAAAAGAACTGAATATAATACAGTTACTCATAAATTAACTGATTATTCAGATGATGAAATTAAAGATAGATTGGATTCAATGGATAATTTAGAAGAGTCATTATCTAGTGAATATAAAGATTTGGTTAAAAAGATTAAAAAACTTAAATGTATGGGAACTATCGCAGAGGGTGTTGGTTATGAATACGCAAAAAAAGATATAATAGAATTAATAAGAAAAGATTTTAAATAATCTATGAAATATATTAAATTATTTGAAAGTTTTGGAAGTAGAGACTTTAAATCTGATATAGATCATATTAAAATGATCATGTCTGATATTGAAGATGATGGTATTGACTTTAGAGTTATACCAAATGAAAGAGCTTTTGATGATGAAAAAGATTATATCTATATAAAAATATACAATATACCATTTTATTTACCTAATAAATTAGATTATTTTGATAGAAAATATAAACAATTAATTGGTGAAATAGGTGATTTATATCATCTTGATAAAATAAGAGCCAAATCTTCTCTTGGATTAATAAGATCATTTAATTCTCATGACGAATATTATAAATGGTGTAGAGGTAAAAAACAGAGTATATCAGAATTAGACTTTGAATTCTCAAGTCATGATGGAAAAGAAGTTTTTTAAAATAATATATACTAAATGAAATATTTAAAGTTATTTGAAGCATTTGAGTCTAATATAATGTCTAAGACTCTAAAGTATTTATCAAAAGATGGTAAGGAAAGATTTTTTCAACTAATGAAAGCATTTAGTGAAAAATATGATTATCCTTTCTCAAAATTAAATGATGATTTTTTCGAGTATTTACCGTACGCATCAGCACTTAAAAAGTATATAAGTTCTGTAGCAAAAACAGTAGATTGTAAAGCTAAATCAGAAGAATTATTAGATAGTGACGTTGCTGTACCAGGTGACGTTTGTACTGGTGGTAAAATAAAAAGAAAATGGGGTGAAGGATCAAGAAGTGTTGAATGTACAAAATGTAATGGTACGGGAAAAATTACTGTTGATGAAGCTCCAGAATTACCAGATGGTTATGAACTAACTAAAATATGGTTAGATGATGAAGGTAATATTGTTGATATTACTTACACAGTCTTTTACTGAAAATGAGACTATGAATAAACAAATACAATCTTTTATTGATAATGCTGAAATAAAATGGAATGATAAATTAGTATTGAAAAAAATGATTGAATTGAGTAATGAAGTTTATGAGAAAATTAAATCATTTGGTAAACTAAATGACTTATCCGACGTTGAATTGGTCTTACAAAAAATTAAATCTATATTAAGTTTATTTAAGAATACAAGATGGGAGTTTTGTAGATTAGGTTACACTGATATAGCTTCTTATAAAAAGAAATTAGATGACGCTCAAAAAGATAAAGTTCTACAAAGTTTAGAAGAATTAAAGAAAACATTAAATAGAATATAAAATAAAAACCTCTTATTAAATAAGAGGTTTTTTTATAATAGTTTGTTTAATTTTAAGTCTCTATAAACACGTTTGGTTATATTACCAAGTGATATATCAGAAAATCCAATTGGGTCTACCATATCGTCTAAAATCGTCTTATATTTGTTATACCACTCATAAAATATATCACAACTCATTATAATTATTTCAGCGAAAGATATATTTGTGATAAAATCATCATATTGACAAACTAAGACATTACAATCATGACCAAAACTACTATTAGTGTGATAAAAAGGATAATTTATTGTAACACACATATTCCAATCTAATGTTACAATAAAACCCATTTTATGTATTCTATCTAACTCATCAATCATTTAAAATCTTTTTAATTTTAAAATCTCTTTTATCAGATTTTTCAAGAGGTTCTAAGTAGATTTCACCATCTGAAATCCTAACCTCCCATTTACCTCCAGTTTTATCATCTAATAAAACTAGTTTCTTAACTATTACATTTCCATCTGGATCAACTAAAATTGATGAATCTCCATTTGGAGTGTTTATTTCAAATCTATTTGGTTTAATTGCCATTTAAAAGTTTATCTATTTTTTCGTCTCTCATTTGAGATAATAGAATTAGTGATGATTTTTGAAACTCATCATCTATAACATAAACTACTTCATTATCACTTATTTCAAAATAAAAATCATAACTAATAATTATTTTTGGTTGAAAAGTTGCTTCACTACGAACTTCATATTGAAAATTATTTATGTTAAATCGTATATCATTAAATAAATAAATCATTTCATCATCCCACCTAAGATATGGATCAACATAAACTTCAAAATCTAAATACTTACCAACTGGATAAATATAACCATTTGTATTCAATGTGTTTTTAGATAATTTGAAATTAAAAAAATGAAAAGATGATGAGTCTTGTAACTCAGCTGACAATCTAGCACAACTAACTAAATTTTTATACTTATATTTTGATAAATATAAGCTAGTTATGTTTAATTTTTCATAATAACCAATATTTCTCAAATCGATAAAACCTTTATTATATTTCATCTCTTTGAATATATACTTAATTAAAGTTCTTAAAATCTCATATTTAATCTGACTAATAAATTTATCTATATATTCATCAGTCATTGGAACTGAAACTGAAATACTCACACTATTTTTATTAGACGTTATTTTATCATCTAAAATTAAAAAGTCTTTGTTTTCAAAACTTAAAGATTTGATTATATTTTCTATTAAATCACTATACATAATTAATTTATCTTTTCACCAGTTTCGGGATTATAATTAAGAATTAAAATCTCAACACCCTTTTCTTGTTCTTTTTTAGTATCAGAATTATTACCACCTTGTGCGGAACTTCTAAATACTTCTTTCTCAAACCACATATATTTATCTCTTGGTAACAATTCTTCTAATAAAGGGAAATAATAATATGATAAAGACCAACGAGACTTTGACTTTTTAATCAACTCTAATAATCTTCTATGAGAAGCTGGTCCAAATACACCATCACTATCAGCACCATACCAAAACAACCTTTTAGCATCATCATCACCTTTACCTTCATTAAATCTCGCATATGGTGGATCTAAATAGATATAAGTATCATCTGAGTCATATTTTGTAATAAGATCTTCAAAATCAATGTTAGTAAACTCTTTAATAGATTGTAGTTTCTCTGTATATTTATTCTTCTTTAATTTATCAATAAGAACTTCTAACTTTAATTTATCTTTATCTTTTTTATAACCATTGAATCCAGCACCTCGTGGATAAACTGAATTGTGAGCTGATGTAATTAAGAATGCGTAAATAGCAGCTTTTTCAAAATCACCAATCTCAAAATTCATATTATCTAAGAATTCATTTTTTTGATATTCTTTATAAATGCCTTTATAGAAGTCCCATTTCTTTAAAGCTTCTGTTTCGTTTGTTTTTAAGAGAGTATTTTTTAGATTTTCTAAATAAGGTAGAAACTCTTGAGGTTTTGAACAACAATAATATAAATTAACTTGATGTCTATTTTTATCATTGTAAATGACAGTATCAACTTTTAATGTATCATCATCTAAATAGGTTCCCATAGATCCACTAAATGGTTCTAAATAAGTTTTTATACTACCATCTTTAGGTATTTTTTTATTTATAAATTCGTGGAAAACATTTGAACTCTTGCCACCGAAATATGATATCATCGCACACATATTACTTTTCTATTTTTTTAGTTATGATTTATAATCATTTTTATTAAAAAGTTTAAGGTAATCACTGGGATGATAAGTTTATTTATATATAAATAAAAATAATAAAATATATGATTATATACAAAATATCTAATATAATAAATGATAAGATCTATATAGGTCAGACAATAGAGACATTGGATAAGAGGTGGAGAAGACACACATGGAAGTCAACTATAAAAAGAAATGTAATGGCTATAACCAATGCGATTATAAAATATGGTGTGGAAAATTTCATGATAGAGGAAATTGATAGTGCTGAAAATATAGAGGAGTTAAATATGAAAGAGGAATATTACATAAAATATTATGATTGTATATCACCAAAGGGTTATAATATAAAAAATGGTGGTGATAATAAAAAATTATCAGAGGAGACTAAACTAAAAATTAGCATTTCGAATAAAGGTAAAAAAAGAACAAAGGAAACTATAAAAAAACTATCAGATTCACACAAAGGATGGGTTCCATCAGAGGAAACAAAACAAAAATGGAGAGATGCGTTTGGTGGTAAAAAACCATCTGACAACACTATAAATGCAGCTATAGAAGCAAATCAGAAGGAATACACACTTTTAAATCCGGATGGTGAACTTATAACATTTATAAATATGGCAAAGTTTTGTAAGGAAAACAATTTATCAAATTCTAAATTGTGCTTAGTTGCTAGTGGTAAGATAAAATCGCATAAAGGTTGGACAAAACCTATTTAAAAAATTGTTCTAAACCAGTTTTCTTTTCAATTCCTCTTAGTTCATCACGAACTTTCATAAGTATTTTACCAAGATGATTTTTACCTTTATTTCCACACTTTTCACAATAACATGACCCATAAAAATTGTCGTGCCAATAATTACCTTCGATTAGCTGAAGATCTTCTGTGTTTAATAGAAGTTCTGATAAATTATCATTTTTGAATTTTTCTCTAACACCCCAATTCATGAACTCTAATTTCTTTTCATCCCAATCACTACGAACTTTTAACTTTTGACCAAGTTTTTTAACGTGACCTGGACTTGGTGTTTTCGCAATCATTTCTTTAAAGTCAGCAGGTGTGTAATAAATACCATTTATCATTTGATCATTTTTACATTTTTGTGCTACATAGAAATGTTCTACACTTGGATATTTAATTCCTTGATGTTCTATTTCAACTGGATAGAAATTGGATAGAAAATTCCATCTACCATCAAATCTATTTATATAACTCATAGTATTTTATATGAAAAAACCCCACAATGTTGTGGGGTTTTAATTTGTGGAGAAGACCCGGTACCGCCCCGGGTGTACTACTCAGATGACAACAATTAATCTTCACAGGTTTAGTAGAGTTTTTCTAAACTTACAAAATAGTTAGTTGAACTGACCCATCACTCTAACAATTCTGGTTTCACATTTGGTCTGTGTGATACAGTTGGAGAATTTTTTCGATTAGTTTCTCTTAAACTAACTCTGGAGTGTTAACTCCAATTGCTTTTAGGGTCGCTACTAAATCTTCACGAGATCCTACTTCATTTGTGTTGCCATTTACGACAGTTATCGATTAATTTATAAATCGGACATTCGACAACCCGATACCTGCATAATCACCACCAATCTGCTAGGCGAATCTAATGACTTCCCCATATTGTTTGTAATTATTTCTACAAATGTATATATAATATTTTAAATATACAAAAAAGTTGAAAATTTTATTAAAAAAAATAACTCACCAAAGTGAGTTATTTAATATTTTAGAATACATCAGTATCATCTGGCATATCACCATCATCCATTGAGTAGAAGTTGAATATAAATAGTGGTTCTACTTTTCTTGTTTCCCATATATCACATTCCAAATCAAAATCAATTAAGACATCTTTATCAATTTTCTTTATAACTTCATAGATATGAATAACTTCATCAAGTTTATAAAAATAATTAACCATTCCGTATGTTGTTGGTATAATTTGAACTTTTAAATTCATACCAGTATTTGTTACTTCACAGTTTTTGATACCAGCTTGAGTAATCATTTTTCTCAAAAGATATTTAAGATTATCAATATCATCAGTGTTATTATCGTCATCATCTTCATATTGATCATAATCCTCTTCCTCTTCATCATCCCATCTATCCCACTCTTCATTTAAGAATTGGTCATATTTCTTCAATTTATTTGACTCATAAGGATCATTATAAGTTCTATTAGTCTTAGATGAACTATCTTTACCCAATATAATTTGTAAATATGTCTCATCAAATAAACAAGAAGTTGGTCTTTTGTGAAGTTTCATAACATTTCTAAGTTCTTTTAAACTTTCTAAAATGGTATCAATATCTTCATTTTCTAAATCAAAGTTTACATAAACATTACCGTGATCAGTTGAAATAGTTTTATCTAAATTAACTCCTTTTAAAGCATCGACAAATTCTTTATTTGATGTTTTAACATTAGATATCATCTGTTTAATAGCCGCTCTATCTTGAATAGTTCTCACAACTGGTAAGTTAGCCCAATCTACATTAACAGAAGCTTTACATAAATCTATTAAGTAATCCATATTTTGAATTTCTTTACCAGTATGCTCATTTAAATAACCAACTGAAACGTTTGTACATTCAGGAATATCATCTATAAATGAAGCTGAATCGGTGAATACACCAGTAGGGTCAATTTTCAAATTCAATCCACTTGCGTTATATTGTTCACAAAGTGCGTTACCAAATTCATCAGAACAACATCTACCACCAGCTTGTGCGGTAATAACAGAAATTGTTTTTCTTCTATCAAAAGAAACACATCTTTTAATATTTTTCAAATAACTAACTTCATCATATTTATCAGCTAAAGCTCTAGAACCAATACCACCTCTTTCTTCTCCGATAAAGAAGTAATAAAGACCTGGTACATTTTTAGCCATCATATATAACATAACAGTTGTTCCTGCTTTATCATCAGCACCTAATACTGTTGTTCCATCAGTTACGATGTGTTCTTGTTCATCAATTTGAACAGAAAAAAGTCTTGTAACAGCTTGTTTTCTATCGGCTGTATCTAAGTGACAAGTAAACATAGTTGTTGGATTGTCACCAATTATTTTATAATAGTTACCAACAATATCTTTACTTAATTCAGGTAGGAATTGAAGAACTTCATCTTCATGTCCATGTGGATAAGTTTTAGTAACTAATGAAAGGAATGTAGATCTTGGATCTAATGGATTATATTCAAATGTAGGAACCTTAATTGGAATTTTTTCATCTTCAACAGATTCTCCTTTTTTAACTTTATTATACAAAGTAACAAAGTTTTGAATATCTTCTGATGTAAAATAATTATGAAAATAATATCTAATAAAGTTACCACATTTCATATCAACTGTTCCTTTATCTTTTGTTGTTACTTTAAAATGAAAATCTTTATCAGAAACATCAACATTTGTTATTTTCAATCCATTGAAATATTCTGTATCTTCATCATCTAAACATAATATTTCAAAAGCAATATATTCATTCATATCATTAAGCTTTTCTAATACATCTATTAAAGCTTTTGATAATTTTATTTTTGGTAAGTTTGTTGGTTCTCCCGCCATCTTTTAAAATTTCTTTTTTTGTATATATTAAATTCAATTAATGAGTTATTTCAACTCTACCTTTAGAATATCTAACATACCTACTATTTGTATGATCTACCTGCACTTGACCAGTTACAGATCCTTGTTTTTTACTAACATAATCTTTTGTACAAACAACTATATCACAATTTGAAAGGTCATTTAAAGAATATTTCTTTTTTTCATTACTTTCCATCTTTTCTAAATGACTGTTTTTTTTAACTATGTCAGCAGCTTGTAGAATAACATTCTCTGGTATAATATCATCTTTTAATGTTTTAATTATAAGATGAGTTCCAATAATTCTATCACCAGTAACTTCTTCACCATTAGTTTTATAATAGTGATCAGGATTTTTTATACTTGTAGCGTGCATCCAAATATCATTTTTACTAGGCTCTGAACCACCGATTGGGTTAGCAAATTTACCGGAATACATAGTGGTTAGAAAATCATTACTTTTAGCATTTCTACCCCAATAGACATCATATACATTTTCTGGATTATTCGAATCTGATATTTTTTTATGTTTTATATCATAACCATCCAATTTGAATTGTTCTAAATCACTTTTTGGAGTGCTTGTAGATGTCTCATATACTTTAAACGTTTTAAATCTTTTAATTCTCATAGTTTATATATTAAAATTGAAAAATGTATAAACAAAAAAAACTCTCCATCAGGAGAGTTTTTTATATCTTTATTAACTATTAGTTAAGTAATTGATTTCTATCAGTTACAACGATAGTCATAAATTGTTTTTGTGGGAACCAACCAACTTCAGCTACTGCGTATCTAGATCTTAGTAACATTCTTGGAGCGAAAGTCGCTTCAGAAATAACTGAGATAGATTGAGCCATTAAGTAAGGTACGAAGATGATACCTGGTTGATCAGGATTGTTTTTTCTACCTAAAACGATTCTGTTGTCGTTATATTTCATGTATGGATCAACATAGATAGAAATATCACCAATTGAACCAACAGGATATAATTGACCTTGTCCGTTTAATTTAGATTTAACTGGGTTAATAGTGTAACCAGCGATATCTTGTAAAGCTGCAGCTAATCCCCCGTTTGTGATTAAGTATTGAGCTGGACCTACACGACCTTCAGTTGCGATGTAGTTAGAAGCGTGAGCAATCTTAGTGATTAACTTTCTTTGAACAGCGTGTGTAGTTTCACCTGTTACAGCAGCACTAGCATAAGCTGTGTTTAAGTCAAAGATTGTTGAAGCAGAACCAGTAATTAAAGTACTTGATAAAGAAGTATTTAATGGAGCTGATGTTCTGTTTAACGCACCCATCTCAAAGATTTTAGCAACGATTTGTTTAGAAATTGTTTGAGATAACTCGTTAACAAGGATAGATTCCATTTTTTGAACGATATCCATACCTGTGTTAGCTTTAATATCTTCAATTTCTGTTCTTCTTAAAGCTGAAGATACTTCAATAGTACCAACTGCGATAGTTTTAGAAGAAATTTTTGGTCCGATAACACCAGCGTAAGAGTCATCGTCAGCATCTCTACCCATTGGGTAAGAACCAGCAGCGTTAGAAGTAGCAACACCTGTCCAGTTTGCAGAGAAACCAGGGATATGATCTTCTAATGCAGATACTAATTCAACAGTTTTTGTACTTGCACCTGATACAGAGTGAGTACCAACAAGAACGATTTGAGATGACATAGAAGCCGTAGCTGAGAATGTATTTCTTGTAGAGTCAAAAGCCCAAGCAGTTGTAAATTGGTTTACACCTGTGTGAGATGTGTTAGCTTGTCTGTAAGCTCTGAAGATTGGGTAACCATCGATACGAGAGAAACCTAAGAACTCAGCGTAAGCAGCTTTGTTTGAAGGCTCAGTTTGAGTAAACTCACCACCTACTGGTGCTTCAGATCCTGCTGTGTTAGATGCAGTACCTAAAGTAACCCATACTCTACCACCTTGAAGACCACCACTTGTTTGAGTAATGTTATATCCAGATAATTTAGTGTTTAATGTTGTAGTAACATTTCCTAATGTAGTAGAGTCTAAGTTTAATTTGAAAACTTGTGGTCTCTCATCAGATGCGCCTAATCTTGTATCATCATATTGGAAATCAATATAAAGTAAATCAATTTTCGGACCTGGAGAAGGTTTAACAGCTACTAAATCTAAACCGATTGTTTGAGCAGCGATTTTCATAGCTACTGGTAAAAGGTTTTGACCAACGTCTCCTGAACCAGCAACACCACCCCAGTTTGCACCAACTGTAACACCTGAAGGTGTATTTGAACCAATAACTGGATTTAAAACAGCACCCATACCTGCTACGTTAGAAGCATTTACATATGCATTTTCATTGATTGAGTGAAACTCAGCGTATTCCGCCATCCATTCAACTCTATCACCTGTAACTCCCATGTTCTCAAGAACCGGAGCCCATTTCTTAGTTGCTTTCGCTTTGTCTATTCTAATGTGTGACATAATTAATTTATTTTTTTTTATTTTTTTTATAATCTATATATTACCTTAATTTTACTCGTTTTTTTCAAGTGTGGATTTTTTATAGATTAGATGTTTTTGAATCTTTCCATAATAGCATTTACATCATTGTCAGATAATTTATCTTCTTGAATTAAAGCATCATGTGAAACTAATTTTTTAGTTACAGATTCATTTGTTTTAAGATTTCTAGTTGCCCAGAAATGCTCAATTTGTGACTCAGTTGTTAACATTTCAGCTGGGTATAATCTAGCTTGTGATAACATAGATTTTTTAGCTGATTCATTTAACTGATTCCAGATAGCCTTAGTGTTTTCAGGCATCATTCTGATAACTCTTTCTTCTAGAGTTTCATTTTTAGTTGATAATGCTTCAGAAATTAATGAAAGAACTTCTTTTTGTGTGAAGTAACTTCTTTCGTTTATGTGAAGTTTAACAGTTTCTTGTTCTTCATTAGTTAAAGCATAGTAACTATCAACTTGTGATTTAGATAAGAATTTTAAGAAATTCAAATCTGATGTCTCGGAAACTTTACGTTTTTTAGCCTCTTCGATTAATTTATTAATAGATTCAGATAATTCAGAATCATTGTCACCAGAAACTTCATAGTCCATTGGTCCACATTCTTCATCATCTTCTTCATCTTCTTCGTGTGCATAAGCCTCTTCAGAACCTACGTGAGAAATACCATTGTATTCTTCTTCATCTTCGTTTTCTTCTTCAGAACCCCAAGCTTCTTCTTCATCCTCATCTTCTAAAGAAGAAAAACCAGCAGCGTTTAATGTTGGGAAAGCTTCTTCAGCAGATTCGAATAATTTACCACCGTTTAATTTCTCAGCAATCATCCCAGCGTAAGAGATTGATTTGTCTAAGTTCTCAGCGATATATTCAGAGTAAGCGATATTATCATCTAAGTGTTCAGCGATATATTCTGAATAAGCGATATTACCTTCTACGTGCTCAGCTAAATACTCAGAGTAAGCAATTGAATTATCAACGTGCTCAGCGATATATTCAGAGTAAGCGATGTTTTTATCTAAGTTTTCAGCGATGTATTCAGAGTAAGCGATATTCTTATCTAAATTCTCAGCGATATACTCAGAGTAAGCGATGTTTTTATCTAAGTTTTCAGCGATATACTCAGAATAAGAGATATTCTTATCTAAGTTTTCAGCGATATACTCAGAGTAAGCGATGTTTTTATCTAAGTTTTCAGCAACGTATTCAGAATAAGCGATATTCTTATCTAAATTCTCAGCTAAATACTCAGAGTAATTAACAGCTTTTTCTAGATTTTCAGCTAAATAGTCATTGTGTTTAATAAGTTTGTCAGTTGTTTCTTTTAACGACTTGTTCTCATTAACCATAATTTGAACTTTTTCAGCTAAATAATCTAAATACTTAACAACTTGAGAATTAGTAGTGTTTAATTCATCATAATACTCAAGTAGTTGTTCTAATTTCTTAGGGCTTAAGTTACCTTTAGAAATAGCATTCTTAACTTCTTTCTTTGTAGAAGCTAATTCATTAACTAAATACTTAGAGTAATCAGTTAATTGTTGCTTAGTAACAAACTCATTTTTGTTCATGTTAAATAGATCATTTATTTTTGACTCATCGGACATTTCATATATCCTAAAGTTGGATTGTGGATTATCATAACCTAGTGATTCATTAAGTGTTTTAACACTCATTTTAGCTGAAGCAAAACCTGGATCAGCAACTATATCATAAGTAAATAATTTCTTTAACGAAACTGATCCGTCAGACTCAGTAATACCTGCGGCTCTAGAAGAAACAAAAACAGGACATCCGTCATCGACCAATGCCTTAGCTTCTTTACCCCAATAAGTACTTAATAATCTGATTTCACCAGTGACATTATTAGCCTCTTTAACATAGTTAGCTTTAGTAATTATGTGTGAAGCCCTTGAAAGAGATGTGTCAAATACGTCTGGATGGTCAAATTCACCATACACAGCACCTAACCCATTCATCCTTTCGTTAAGTTCTTGTAGAGCTGGTAAGAATTTTTCAGCTGTATAAATTCTTTCATTACGGTTTTTAACACCGAATTCTGTAAATATACCACCTAATACATACTTATCTTTACTCACCGAATTATTCTCAACAATAAGAGAATTAGTTGAATTTTCTACAATTAAGACTGGTTTCATGTAAAATAGTTATTTTTTGTATAAATTATAGTGTATATATTGCCTTATCAAACTCCTCTTTTTTCTATATGGATTTTTTACAGTAACTAAATTTTATAAATACCAAAAGGCTTTTTAAATCATGATTTTTAAAACATTTTCAAAATGAAAAATAAAATACATGTATATTTATATAAAATGATTCTAACTAGAGAAATAGATGTAAAGATTAGTGAGTCCAATTTTCATTACTATGAAGACTTAGGATATGATATAGGATTGGGTGAGGTTATTACCATACCAGTAGAATTACTTTCGAAAGGTTCCCATCATAAAATAAAGTGCCAATGTGATAGTTGTGGTATAGAAAAACAGGTTATATATAAAAACTATCTTAAATACGACAATAAGAATTGGGGAGACTATTTTTGTAGAAAATGTTCAGAAATAAAAAGAAAAGAAACACTAAGAAAAAACTTTGGTGTTGATTATCCTATACAAAATAAAAAAGTATTATCTAAAATGAAAAATACCTTAGTTGAAAAATACGGTGTAGATAATATATCAAAAAAGAATAAAATAAATAAAGATGGCTAAATACAATGAAGGAGATATTCTTGAATCTCAAATAGAATTCTCCGTTAGCGGAAATGCAACTGTCAAAGTTGATGGAAAAGAATTTTTCGTACATAAAAAGAGAACGTTAAATTCACTACACTTAGATAAAGTAAGATTTGTTCTCTTTAAAGGAGAAAAAAAATTAGAAGCAAAAGTAATAGAGGTAGTTGAAAGATTTAAATTAGAATTTGTAGGAACTACTCAAGTTAAAAAAGATCACACATTTGTTATACCAGATAACTCAAAAATACACGTTGACTTTTATATAAAAGGTAAACACTCAGCAGAAGATAATCAAAAAGTACTTGTTAAATTTGATAGTTGGGAAAACGGTCAAAAATCACCAAATGCTAAAATTGTTAAAATTTTAGGAACTGTTGGTGAGAATGAAACCGAAATGAACGCTATTATGTATGAATATAACTTACCAGTGGATTTCCCACAAGAAGTTTTAAATGAATCAGAGTTAATATCAGAAGTTATTACTGAGAAAGAGATATCTAAAAGAAGAGATTTGAGAAATATAACTACAATCGGTATCGATCCGTTTGATTCAAAAGATGCTGATGATACAATCGGATTAGAATTTAAAGATGGTAAAAGATATGTTTCTATAAATATCGCAGATGTTACACACTATATAAAACCAGGAAGTGCCTTAGATGAAGAAGCTTATAAAAGATCATCTTCTGTTTATTTAGTTGATAGATGTGTGCCAATGATACCAAAAAGATTGAGTAATGGTATATGTTCTTTAAAATCAGGTAGTGATAAACTATGTTACTCTGTTATAGTTGAATTAGATACAAATGGTAGAATTGAAAACACTTGGTTTGGTAGAACTATTGTAAACGTAAATAAAGACTATTCTTATGAAATGGCTCAAGAAGTTATCGACAGAGGAACAGCATCAGAAGAAAATAAAGATTGTGATGAGGTTATTTTAGAATTACACAGATTAGCTTTAAAAATGAGAAGAAGAAGAATGTTAGGAGGTTCCATGGAAATTGGTGGTGTTGAAGTTAAATTCAAATTAGCTGATGATAATAAAAAACCAATTGGACTTTATTTAAAAGAACAAAAAGAAGCTAATCACTTAATAGAAGAATATATGTTATTAGCGAATAGAGAAGTTGCTAAGTTTATTAAGTCTAGAGGGTTACCTTGTGTTAATAGAATTCACGAAGAACCGGATGAAACTAAATTAGAACATATTAAAACATTCATATCAACTTTAGGATATGAAGTAAATTACGGTGATACACCTGAGAAGACTAAATTAGTTATAAATGAACTAATGAAAAGTTGCAAAGGAACTAGTGAGGAAAACATCATTACAACTTTAATAGTTAGAGCTCAGCAAAAGGCTAAATATACAACTAGAAACATTGGTCATTATGGTTTGGGATTTGAACACTATTCACACTTCACAAGTCCGATTAGAAGATATAGTGATATGTTGACACATAGATTATTATCAATGGCATTGAAAAGTGAGGGATATAGTAAAGATGTTAAACCAAACGAATTAGAAAAACAATGTGAGTGGATATCTAAACAAGAAGTAGTATCAGCAAAAGCTCAAAGAGATTCTATTAAGTATAAACAAGCTGAATACTTAGGAGACAGAATTGGTCAAGTTTTTGATGGAATTGTTTCAGGTGTATTAGATAGAGGAATCTATGTAGAATTGTTTGAAAGTAAATGTGAAGGTTTAATAAAACTAAGTAGTTTAGAAGGAAAATGGATGGCTTATCCAGATAATTACTATGCTGTTAGTGATTTAGGTGATAAAGTTAGATTAGGTGATCCAATAAAGGTTGTTGTTAAGTCAGTTGATTTAGAAAAGAAACAAATCGATTTTTTAAAATTTTAATTATGGGACAATTATATAGAGTAGATAATGAGGATTCTCATTTAAAAAATAGAATTAAAAAATTCTATTTAGAAGGAATTAAATTATCACAATTTGAAAATAAATTAGAAAAGTGGCCCAACTGGTTACAATTTAAAAGAGAAATTAAGTTGAACTCTTTACTAGAAGGTAAAAGAGTTCAATTTGATATTGAAGATATTAATGAATGGGGTAAAATTGATAGTGTTAAATCAAATGATATGAGTTTATCTGATGTGGTTTTTTCGGTTAAAAGAATCACAATGATTATAAAAGATGATATTGTCGATGAGTTAGAAATTGAATGGAGACCATTACAAACAGAATTGGGTAGATCAATAATTGGATTATTAGATGCTGGAATTGATGTAGATATATCTATGAGTTTCTTTGAGGATCAATTTAGTCATTTTTATATAAAAACAGAAAAGAATGTAGCATAAAAAAGTCTCAGTTTTCACTGAGACTTTTTTTATATCATTAAAATTCAAACTCACTACCACCTTGAGCACCACCACCTTGAGCTGGAGGAGCTTCGGGAGCCGCTTGTCCACCACCTTGAGCAGGAGCCTCAGGAGCCGCTTGTCCACCGGCTTGAGCACCACCTTGAGCACCCATTTCACCACCGACTTGAGCACCACCTTGAGCACCCATTTCACCACCGACTTGAGCACCACCTTGAGCACCCGGAGCGGCTCCGGCGCCAGCAGCATCTTTAGCCCAATATTTCTGGTTTTCAGCTTTTTCTTCAGGTGTTAATTTAAATACGTGATCCATTATCCATTCAATATGGAAATAAGGTTTTTCACCATTCATAATACCAGTAAGTGTACCAATTGCTTCAGCTCTTTTAGCTAAATTATTAATCTTTTTCCACTCTTCAAAAATTTGATTTGAGTTGAAATCAATATCTATCTCATTCATTATAATATCATCTTCTCTGAGTTCTGGAAATTCAACTAACATTTGTAGTTTAAGAGGTTTTACTATAATTTCTTTAAAATTTGCTCTTAATCTACCAATAAAATTATGAAACTTAACTTCATCATTTGTCATACCAGCTTGATCAGCAACAAAAGTACCACCACCACCTTCAGCTTCAAATCGATTAATTGGAATTTTAGAAGCTCTTTTAAGTGCCATGTGAAACCACTTCAACATACCATCTTCATTTATATCATGTCCTTGAGGAGCAACTAATTCCATATTAGGAGTACCAGCATCACCATCAGGAAACCATACTTGTTTATTATACGGAATATGTTTAGCACCATTTATAGAAATTGTACCCAATGTATCATCAAATTCAATTTCTTCTGAATAATCTTGTATCAATTGACCTATTTGTTCTTCCGCCTTTTGTCTAGATAAACCTTTGATCGGAATAGTAAATTTTTGATAGACAGTAGCATTCATTATATTAAACATAATTCTTGTTTGCTCAAGAATTTTTAACTGGTTATAAGGTTTAATTAAACCTTCAACATATGAAGTCTCAGAAAAATCATTTTGAGTTGAATATGAAATAAATGCTATTTGAGAATCTAAAAATATTCTTCTCAACTGCGGATCTTCAGGAAACTGAATCCATAAGTGACCAACGTTTGGTTCATAAGCTGGTACAATACTTTCTGGTTTTAACCTATTAAATGCGATTATATTCTTCTTTTTATCATCCCAAACTAATTCAACTGCCAAATAACCATCTATAAGAAAGTCTCTCATCATGTTAAAAGCAGTAACACTATCTGAAAATCCAAACTTATTATATATTTTTTCAAAAAATTCTTGATATTTATCTTTTATATCTTGTGAATAGTCAGAAGATAATGGTGATGGTGAACAAAAGTCTTTAGTATCATTATAAACAATGGACTCATCCGCGATAGCACTAATAAAATCTCTAATTTCATCTTTAATTGAATATTCTCTTAGTATTCTTCTTTTATCAGGATAAGACTTATCCAAATAAGGTATAGATTTTCTATTTAAAACCGAAGCAACCGCTCTTTGAGAAAAGAAGTCATACATTGAACTACCTCTCGCTGCATAAGGATCTTCGTTAATACCAACACCAACTTGATTTCTGATGATCATATCATCGTAGTTCATACCATAGTTAGATAAGTTTCTTAATATTCTACTAAAAAGACCTTTATTTTCTACAGCGGAATTCACAAAACCCATTCCACCTTGAGAGTTATTATTATTTGTATAATTATATGAAGCCATTAAAAATTATAAATTTTAATGGTATATATAAAAATATGAACTCCCTAAAATGAAAAAAGAGACCCAAAGGTCTCTTTTTCTATATTCCTAATTCATTCAGTTTATTATCTCTCAACTTTTCTTTTAGTCTAAGTTCGTAGTCTTCTAACTTTACACTAAAACTATTAGACCAAATAAGTTCTCTATAAGGGGCCATTATCCACTCATTGTGTAAATAAACATTTTCAAAAATGATATTTTTTCTTTTTACAGTAGGATCTTTCTCAATAATAAAATCCTTAATTAATTCATAATCATACTTCATACTCTTAGATATAAAAAGTTCTATTTACAACATTCAAACTATTCACTGATATCTCACTTTCTTTCAAGACGTTTCTAATGTCTTTATTATAATTAGTTAAGTGATAAAATAACTTAGTAAAGTTTTTAACAGATGATCTGTTTTTAAAAAGGTTACCATCACACCAAACAATTTCACCATTTTGTTTTAAGGTACAATTAATTCTGTGAGTATTTTGACCTGAAGTGAAAATGAACATAACCGTAATTGCTTCTTTTTCTCTTAAAACCCTAACAGAATGAAAAATAGCATTATCAAAAGCTTTTACTTTACCAACTAAAATATCAAACTTTAGATCTTCAATTTTCTTTTGCTCAATTAAATTAGCATGTTCAATAAGTCTTTTAGCTAAATCATTTTGACCAAATGCTGATACTTTTTCAGATGCTGATACGTAAGTAGAATATTTCATATTTATAGATTTTTAATAACTATACAAAGATAGTAATTTTTTAATCTAATTTAAAATCTCCTTAAAGAATTTTTTATCCTTTGTATATGTCCTTTTAATGCTTCATATTGAGCTTTGATTTTACCATCAACATCATAAAAATCAGAAATAAGAGCTTGTACCATCTCATTATGTCGTTGATCTCTTGTCTCTAATTTAGCATTCCATATCTGCATTAGTTTTTGAGGATCATATACGGCCTTTGGGTGTTGTGAATATAAAAATCTTGGAATTTGACTCATGTGTATTTTATGACATCTATAAATCTGTATAGCATTATACTCCATTAAAGAATACTCAAATTTCCATTTTAATAGTTCTTTATACATCCCATCATAAGTAACTTTCAGAAAGGTATCATTGTCAAAAAACTCATCTTTGAAATAAGGATCAAAGATAGCACTTCTTATTTGTAGTGGTATAAAGTTTAAATTAACACCAAATATGATAACTTTATTATCAAATTTTTTATAACTAACAACAAATACAGGTGAATACTCCATCCATTTAGAAGGGTCTTTATAATGAATAAAATAAAAACCACCTGGTTTTATATCAGAGACATTTATAGCTTTAAACATCTTATCACTCTTACTCCACTTATCTAAAAACTCAAGTGAATTGTTTTTAAAATTTTCTTCTAATCCGTTACCATGTACCAATAAACTTAATTTAACTCTTTCTTCTAAAGCACCCATAGAAAGTTTTTTCTTTTATATATAAATAAAATGAAATAAACTTATGTTAAATTCCAAGCCAAATAATTCAAAATATCACGGTGGTCTTTATATTCCAAAAAATAAAGACAAGGTAATAAAATTAAATACTCAAGGAGGTCTTTTTTATAGAAGTTCTTGGGAGAAAAAGATAATGACATGGTTAGATTTAAAACCGGAAATAACTAAATGGGGTGCTGAGTGCTTACAGATACCATATCAAATGACACACTTTGAAAATGGAGATACAAGAGTTAAAAACCATGTATATCATGTTGATTTTTATTATGAAATGAGAATTAATGGTGTTTTGAAACAAGTTGTAGCTGAAGTTAAACCACAAAAAGAATACGCATTTGTACAAGCATTAACTGAAGGTAGGCTTCAAGTACCTGAGGATAAAGGTAAGAAGTTAAAAAACTTCGAGTATGACCTAAAAATGGCGTATAAAAATAAACAAAAATGGGAAACAATGATAAACTGGTGTAACAAAAAGGGTTATGACTTTATAATCATAACAGAAGAACACCTAAAGAAATTTAATGTTTAAGTAAATCTATAAAATAATATAGTTAAATAAATTGATATTAGTAATATAGGATGTAGATCTACATAAACTTTATAAATTCTATTTGAGATATGATAAAGTAAAAATTTTGTAAATCCTAATAATATTATCATAAGAAATAAAACACTAAAACTTGAAAATAAACCAATTATTGGCCAAATAATTGAAGTTGTTTTTATCAAGTAATAAAGTATATCAATTTTTTTTATTTGACTTGAATCTTTTTTCTTAAAAAATATATCTAATCTTTTTCTATTGGAAAAATAAAAAATCTCATTTAATGTAAATAAAATTAAGGCTAAATAGAACAATGTATTCATATCGTTTCTTTAATTATTAATTCAGACATATTCAACAAATTTTTAAACTGGTGTTGATATATTCTAATTGATTTATCCTTTGTGAGTTTTTCAAAGAGTGAATCTTCTATAAAAGCAACTAGCTCATCACCAACCGTTCTTTCATATTCATCTGGTATATTATTTTCATTTCTACCATCATAAATAGAATTTATATATTTAATTCTTTCTTGTGTGTCTAAATGTATTGAACAACCATCTTGTATTGGAGACTTACCTCGAATAGATTCTTCCCAAAATTGTAATACGACTTTATTCATAATATAATATTTAAACTTTGTATTAAAATTAATAAAAAAGTTTTAATTAAACTTATCAATCTTTATATCTCTATTTACTTTACTACATAATGGTTGTAAGTTAGTATAGTGATTTAACCTTATAACATCATTTTCACTATTTACAGAAGATATTGGTATGATATGATCAATATCCATACTTAATTGTTGATAGAATGGTTACAACAATTTTAAAAGAAGAAGAAATTTTAGAAGAAAAATAGAAAAAACCCAGTTTAAAACTGGGTTTTTCCCTTCCATATACTTTTGATTTTTCTCTTTATTCTACCTATTCTACCTTCAAGTTCAAATTTAGCCCCGCTAAAACCCGGAGAACTGACTATATCAAATGGAAATAAAACTTGAACAGTCACTTTATCCCAATCTTTTATGTCTTTATTTTTCATATTCTATAAAGAGTGTAATCCCATACCTTCGTTAGAACCTTCGATAGAGATCAATCTAATTTGGTGTTCATTATCACCTTTCTTTTTATAAAGGTCATTATATCCTTTTGCTATTCCTCTTTTAAAGATCTCAGTGAAATATGCAAAAGCATTTACTGATTTTTCTTCATTAAAGTTATACCAGTTTTGGAATACATAAAGTAATCCACTTTGATAACAATCTAATTTATCATCATTAGACCAATATCTCATTTTTTTTATTGTTTTCTTAGCAAGAAGCTCTAACATTTTTTGAGCATTTCTTGTTAATCTTCCTTGTGCTTTACTTACTACTAATTCAATATATAATTCTCTGTTATTTAAATACATCCATAATCATTTATTTTTTAAGCTTATAACATCATAAGCTTATGATTTTCGATGTCCTTCATGTTATATATTAATTATAAAAAAAAGTTTAAATGAAAAAACCCTCTTGAATAAGAGGGTTTTTAAAATATTTATATTTAATTAGAATTTAATTCTTTCTTTATATTGTAATTCTTTAACACCTTTTAACTCAGCATCTAAATTTTCTTTTCTTTTATTTAGATTATTTAAAGCTGTAGTTAAAACCTCAGATTCACCAATCATCTTGATAGAACCTTTAAGTTTATCAATGTTAAAGTTAACATCTTCTAATTTTAAGGTAATTTCTCTTTCTTTATCTTCAAGTTTTCTTTTAACTATTAACTCTTTACCTAATTTATTTTCGAAGAAATAAGTTAGATCATAGTTTAATTCATTTCTAACTTCATTAACCAATTCTATAGCTGATTCGTATTTAAAGAATGAATTACCATATCTTTCATCACATCTGTATAAGAAAGTTGCGTTTTTATAGTTGAATGCGAAACACTCTAAATAAGGGTTAATTAAGTTATTAACTCTTTTAACAACATCTAATTCAACAAATTTATCTAAGTTTTTAGAAGTTTCTAATAAAATTGGATAAAAGTTTTTATTTACAATAGGAATAATTGGAGAATTAAATAAACTTTCTAATGTAGTTTCTTCATTCATTTCATCATCATTAACAAATACCTTACCTTTTTTAGCAACTGATAAACCAATATTTAAATATTCAGAAATTCTAAAATTAACTCTATCTTCTGTAATAGTAGCATATTTCATAGCCGTTTCTAACATTCTCAATGTTTTTAAATCCTCTTCGTTTTTAACATTGTTTTCTAAAAGAGTTTTCTCAACATTGTTATCAGTTAAAAGGAACCAAGAATCTTTAACTAAAGCAATATGTCCATCTTCAACAGATTCAACAATAGTAAAAATAGATTCTCCTTTACCACCACTCAATAAGTTAGTTTTTTGTTCAGGTGATTTAGTTAAGTTATGTACAAATAATTTAACTTCAGGAACCCAGTCATAAACAGATAACTCATTAAGAACTTTAGACATTCTATCATTATCACTCTCTAAGTTAATAGTTTGTAAAAGTACATTAATTGGTTGTCTGTAAAGTTCACCTTGATTTTTCGAATTAAGAACATTATATAAATTTTTCAATTCATATAATAATTCAAAATTTTTCATATCATCATTTAAATTCTCTAATAGAGACTTTACACTTTTATCATAAGTATATGGCTTAAGTCTTTCATTTAAAGAAAGAATAATAGTTTTCTCAGAAGCTTCGTTACAAGCATTCATGTGACCTTCAACTATTACAGATATCTCGTCTTGTTCAAGACTTAAATTCTTCTTAAAGTTAAATAATTCAAGTTTTAGATTCTTCATATTTGTGTAATATTTTTTTAATTTATAGAGTATATATTAAGTCAAAAAAATCATTTTTTTCCATTTTTTATTGACCCGGATTACCTCTATTTGGATCATTGTAATTACCACTAGCTCTTTCTCTAGCTCGTAATATTGTATCGAACCATCTTGTTCTTTTTGGTTGAATAGATCTAAAGTCTGCGTTGGCATACGATCCATAAAAATCAGAACCACCAACAGATCCGTAAGTATTGTAAAAACTACCAGTTACCCCATATGCAACATCTGGAACTCTAGCATTTATATTAACACCAGGTATAGAATATGGATCCGTACTAACAGGTTGACCCGTCAATGAATTAGGAAGAGGTGGAGAAACATAATCTCTAACCTTACTATTTATATCATAACCATTTAAATCTGATTCACCACTACCATAAGATCTTGGGTAACCAACATCATTTATTCTATCCGCTCTAAATGCTGGATAATATGTTTCAACCGTAAAAGAAACTTTCAAAGATATTTTATTATCAGATGTTAGGTTTTTCTCTCTAGACATCTGAACTGTATTACTATCCGGCATAGTCAATACCGCATCAATGTTCATAAAATTATGTTCAAAGTACATAAATTTGTATATCCAAAGGGTATTCATTATAGATTGACTACATTTGAATGTATCAATCTCAGATGATAGTAGTATTTCTAAGTCATAGTTAACAGAAATTGGAACAGCTCTAACCTTAGCTAACGTTTTTCTAATTTCAACCTCATTCTCAACAACCATTCTCAACCAAACATTTGGGTTAGCAAATTCATCAGACTTTATATTAAATCCTGTTAGTGTTAGATGTCCTCTTGGTATAATATCAGTATTAAGTTCAACATATCTATTCTCAGAAACAATATCATCCGAAAATGAATCTAAAAGAAATCTTTCATCACCAGTCAATGAATAATAAATAGGAACTTGTACAAAAACATCACCCGATGTAAATCTATTTAACCATTTAATTTGTCCTTCTAAAGTATCAAGTACACAAACAGTTAAATCTCTGAAAAAAACATCTTCAAAATTAAATCTTTCACCAATCATAATGATATATATTAAATAAACTTTCTTTCTATTATCACATATATTGAATACTAAAATTGAGGAATATTATGGCAGTTAACTTATTATTATGGGAAAAATGGAGACCAAAAAAAATTGAGGATTTAATTCTTTTACCAAGAATTAGAAAACATTTCGAAAATGGTGTTAATCAACACTACATATTTTATGGTCACTGGGGTACTGGTAAAACCAGTTTATCTAGAATATTAATCGGAAAATACTCAAAAGAAACTCCATTCATGGAAGTTAACTGCTCAGAAGAAACATCCATTGACTTTTTAAGAGAAGAAATATCAACATTTTGTAGAACAAAACCAATGTTTAGTGATTCCGATGTTAAATATGTTTTTTTAGATGAGTTTGAAAGAGTATCAGCTCAATTTCAAGATGCGTTTAAAGCTTTTATTGAAAAGTATAACGATAAAGGTGTTATTTTTATTCTAACAACAAATCACATAGAAAAGATTGGAGGTGGATTAAAATCAAGAATAAAAATGTTAAACTTTGATTGCGAAAGTGTAGAAGAAGAAAGATATCTCAAAAAAGAATTTTTTAACAGAATTAAAAGTGTTATTCTACCAGCCGAGGGAAAAGATGTTCCGAAAGAAGAATTAATAAGAATAGTGACAAAAAGGTTTCCAGATTTCAGAAATACATTAGTTGAATTACAAGATTATTTAGAAACTGGTACAAGTAGTATTAGCGGAAATATATCAAATAAGGTTAAACAAGAACTGTATGATGTTTTATTCAATACCGATACTAATTATGATAAAATTTATCACTTTTTAATGGGTACATTTGGAGCTGAAAAAATAGATCAAATGATCAAGATATTAGGTAGACCATTAGTTGATTATGTTGTTAATAACTATCCAGATAAAGTTGATAAATTATTTGAATGTAATTATATCATAACAGACTATTCATCGAAATTAGATTCAAATACAACCGATCCATTAATATTAGGAATGACAATAATTGGAAAATTAAAGGAATTACTAAATTAATATATAGTTTATGGCAAACTATAATTTCACTGACTTTTATTTAGGATACCCAGAACATCCAAGATTTAAAGATTTAACTCTAATAGAAGATGATGTTATAAGAGTAATTGTTCAAAAGTGGGAAATGATATTATTCACTAATAAAGGTGAGGTTTTTGCTCAGCCGGATTTTGGTGGTAATTTAAATTACTATTTATATGAAACTAGACTTTCAGCAGAAACAATTAAAGATGAGTTAAATGCTCAAATATCAGCTTATATACCAGAAATAAATGGAATTCCATATACATTAGAAGTCAGCTTTTTTGAAGATCCAGAAAGGTATCAGGAGTTCATGGAAGTATATTTTCAAATAAGAGATTTGGATGTATTCTTGGTAGTTGCTTAAAATCTATAATGTTCATTTATAAATCTTAAAAAATCATGAATATAATTTTCTTTTATTTTTTTAGGTAAATCTTTAAATTTTATATTATCAGTCCAATCTTTATTAAAAACCCACTTCATATTTTTCGGAGCCTTCTTTTTAGACTTATATTTACGACGCATCGCCCAAATATATCTAAACTGTTGTTTACTTTTCGATGGCATAATTTAATATTTTATTTTATTGGACAAAAAGTTGCTGAATAAATGAAGTTTTCATTTCTTTTTAACTTAACACCCATAACTCTAGCAGCCTCTTCAACATCTTCTAAACATTCTCTATCAGCACCACCAACTAGAATAACATCTCTAACTTCACCTAATTCTTCATTAACACTTTGAGCCTCTGTTATTTGAATAAATAAATCATGTAGTTTTTTAGGTAAGTGATACCATTTATGATTATTACCAATATAAATAATCATAGTACCTTCTTTAGTTGGAAAACTATCACCTTTAACTAATTCATTTTTATCTTCTTTTTCCTTAACATCTTCATAAACATCCGTATCCAAAACTGGTTTGAAAAAGTCAGCGTTAACGTCATAATTATACCTTTTCTCAATTAAATCCTTCTGATTTGGAAAGTGATAAAGGTCTTTGTGAACTGGAATTTCAGGATCTTTATCATATAAATAATCTTTATCAACATTTTTACCTAGATGATGATTATCCCATATTTGATAAACTCTATTGAAATTCTTACAATATTTTTTTAACTCACTTAAATAGTTTTCTGTGAAAAATTTTTTAAATGATTTTTGAACATCAACTATTATAAGAATATCATTATTATCAATATTGTATTTTTCAAACCTTTTCAAATATCTCATAATATATATATTAAAAATTAAAATCTAATTTATCTCTTTTAATATCTCTATTGACTCTACTACAAAGAGGTTGTAAATTAGTATAGTGATTTAAACTCATTAATTCTTCATCTGTTTTAGCAGAAGATAGTGGTATTATATGATCAATATCCCAACCATAATTTAATTCACCATTATATAAACCATAGTTATTCCAATCCATCCAATATTCAAATTTCGACTCTAAATGTAATTTTAATTCTTCAAATGAACATCCAACTATTTCACTTGTTTTAGTTTTCTTAACTTTTAAAAACCTTTTAACCATAGACCTTGCGGAATTTTTGATGATTTTATTAGGATCTTTCATAACAACATTGTGATAATAATTCTTTTTATACTCTTTTATCTTTTCAAGATTATCAGATCTCCATTTTTTATAATTTTCACTTTTTTTATCTTTATTCAAAATAGCATAATTTCTATCATATTCCTTTTTAAATTCTAAATTATCTATATACCACTTTTTGCTTTTATCATTACATTTTTGTTTATTTGAAATATAATATTCTTTTTTATACTCTTTATTTTTATTTTTATTTTTCTCAGAGTAAACTTTTCTACAATCTTTACAATCATGTCTATATCCATCTTTACTCGAGCTTAATTTCCCAAATAGTTCAAAGCTTTTTTCTTGTTTACAAGTACAACAAATCTTCATTTCTGTAAATTATTTTTCCCAAGTATATCTATATTCAAAATAAATATGAGTATCCATGAAATCAGGATAAGCTGAATAATAAGGAATTTCACATCTTTTAAGAAACTGATTTATCCCCAAGTAAAGTTCCTCAATATCATTACCATTTATATGTTCCCATCTATCAACCCACAATTCAATTAATAGTTCATATCTTTCACTTTCTATTATACCTTCTAAATTATCAAACCAAGGTCCTACTTTGAGTTGATCACCATCAAAACTTATCATAGTACAATGATCCATATTACTATCCGGATATGGATATAAAACTGAAAAATTTATATCTATTGGTGTTAAAATTTTAGCAGAATCACAGGATGATAAAATAACATCTTTAAACTCATATGGATCTAAAAACCAATATTTATTAATAATCTGTTCTAATTCAGACTGACTTTTGAAATTTTCAAATAATTTTATTATCATTATTTATATATTAAAAACAAAAGTGTTATATTTGCTTAAATATATATACATTATGTTATTAAGTAAGTGGGATGTAGTAGCTGAAACAGAACAATGTGTCTTAGTTACCATCGATGAGGATGTTGATTTGACAAATTTAGAATTAACTATTATAGACGAGTTTAGAATACCCGTAATAAAATTAAAAGTAAATACAAGAGATATTTCAATTTGTTTACAAACGGGAAAGCCAATGTTTGCACAATTAGGTAACTCAGTTAAATATATAACTGGATCTGGTAAAAATTCTTATTAAATAAAAAAGAGACTTAAAAGTCTCTTTTTTTTATAATGGAAGTTCTTCTTCTCCTTCTTCTCCTTCTTCTTGAGCTTGTCCTTGACCCTGAGTTTGTCCTTGACCCTGACCCTGAGCTTGTCCTTGTCCTTGACCCTGAGCTTGTCCTTGTCCTTGACCCTGAGCTTGTCCTTGAGGTTCTTCAAATTGTCCTTGATCTTGTCCTTGTCCTTGAGTTTGTCCTTGACCTTCGGCTTGAGTATCTACTTGTACCTGTCCTTGTCCTTGACCCTGAGCCTGTCCTTGTCCTTGACCCTGAGCCTGTCCTTGTCCTTGACCTTGAGTCTGTCCTTGAGCACCACCCATCAAAGCGTTTCCTGGAATTTTTTCCAAATCTAAACCACTAATAGTAATATATTTTAATAATTCTTCAGCGATTTCAACATCTCCAAAAAATTGACGAAGATTTTTACCAGTAGAATCTTTAACCTTCTTAACGTAAGAGTTAATCAAAGATTGTGGAATATCAACCATAGATCTAACTTTATAAATATCACCAACTTGTAAAACTGATTCTTTAATAGCTTCTACAAAAGCAGATTTATTAATTGATTTTAATTTAACCTTTTCTGTTTTATAAGATTCAAAAGTTCTAATATGTTTCATATTTTAGCATAATTTTTTATAGGTTATATATTAATAATAAAAACTCATTTTTTTCACTTTATAAAGCGATAACTGTTAACAATGTAACTACCACACCAGCTAAAAAACCACCACCGAGTGACAACCACTTAACTTTTTTAATATCTTTTTTTAAACCTTCAATTTCTGTATTTTTATTTGTATTTTGTTTTTCACAAAGATTTACATCGGTTGTTAAATTTTTATTTTGTTGATTTAAATTCTCAATTTGTTTATCTTTATCGGTTATTTGATTATTCAATTCACTATTTAACTTCTCCAGTTTAACTATTTGTTTACTTTGCTCATCTATTATCTTTATATAAGATATATTTAAACTATCACATTTTATTCTTGCAACTTTCATCAACTCCAATACTTCTAGTTTATTGTCTATATTTTGTGCTTGCTCTAGTGTAAAAATAACAATCTTCTCACCCTTTTCATTCAATTCAATTTTTGGATAATCTTGTGAGAACGAACAAAAAGATATCAACATTATAAATAATAATAATATTTTACTCATGGTTTTAATTTATTTTTTAGTGATTCTATCAAATCATCATCATTTCTTCTAATTGGATTTTTGAGTAATTCATCTATTTTTCTATCAGCTTCTAATTTCTCTTTAGCTAATCTATTAGCTTTATCAGTTGCTTGTTTAACTTTTTCTTTCGAAATATCTAAATCATTTTTTAATTTATCAATAGTTTTTTCTCTTTCATCAATTCTATCTTGTATAGTTTTGTATTCCGATTTTAGTTTGGAATTAGCTTTCACTAAAGAATCTCTAATTTTTTGTAAATTAATATTATCCTGATGTAGTTTATCATACTTAGTATCGTCTATTTTTGTACAACTTCTTATATTTAAGAACAGAGAAAATAAAAACAAAGTTGTTAGAACATAAATAGAAATCATTTTAAAATCTTTCATAAACTTTATAATTTTTAGCAGTATATATAAAAAATATATTATCTTTGTAAAAAATATTTATTATGAAACTTGTCTGCTTTGACTTTGACGATACTTTATTCCATACACCTAAGGCTGATATAGGTAAATCTATATGGGAAGAAAAAACTGGTACTATGTGGCCATATAATGGTTGGTGGGGTAAATCCGAAACTATTGATAGTAATATATTTCACATACCTATGAATCAATGGGTTTTGAGGAAATACCAAGAACACCGTTCCGAAGACGGTACTAAAGTAATTGTTGCCACTGGTCGTTTAGCTAAAGTAAATGGAATGCTTGATAACATAAATAAATTGTTTGAAGAAAACAATTTAGAATTTGATGAAGTTCATTTAAATTGGGGCGGAGATACTCTACGATTTAAATTGAAACTATTTGAACAAAAGTTAAAAGAACATAAAGTAAAAGAGTTTATTATGTTTGATGATAGACATGAACACCTACCACATTTTGAAGATTGGGCAACTGAATTTTCCAAAGAAAATGGTGTTAAAATAACTGTTGTTGATGTTATTAATAAAACCGAAAAAACATTTGAAAGATAATTAATATAAATATATAATGCAAAAATAATTTTTAAACTATGGCAAAAACTAAAGAACAAGTAGAGTCAAAAGTAGAAGAGATTTTATCCAAACCATATCGTTTAGATCTTCACAATGACGATTTTAATTCTTTTGATTGGGTAATCACTTGCCTAATGAAAGTATGTAAACATGAATATGAACAAGCTAACCAATGTGCTTTTATAGTTCATCATAATGGTGTTTGTGATGTTAAATATGGAGACTATGAGACTATCTCTGATATGAAAGATAAACTACAAAATGCTGGTTTATCAGTAACAATGGAAGCTAATTAATAAAAAAGTCACTCAAATTGAGTGACTTTTTTTAGTTTCTACCAAACCAATTACTACCTTGTGAATAGTTCGATCTTCTATTTATAAACTGTCTTCTAGCTTTAAGAACTTGACCATAATCAAGTCCTTCCATATAATCTCCTTCATTCATACATTTTTCAATGTAAGTCATGAATTGTTTATTGGTTTTATTACCCCACTCTTCAACCATCTCTTTGAATTCATTTTTATTAAAGATAGAACTCATGTTAACCAAAGTCATAACGGTATCATCATGACCAACATCAGCCGCATATCTAACATTACCAGAAGTTGTTGTATGTTTAACAAAAGTTGTTATCTCTCTAATATTATCTTCATTGGTAATAACCAATCCTTTATTCTGCATTAATTCTTGATAATCTTTAACCATCATATTTTTATTATCACCAACTTTTAATCCAACTTTCTCTTCTGTTGAATCAACTCTATGTTTATATCTAACAAAAATTGAAGATCCATATTGATTATTACCATCAAAAACATGTGGCATCTCCGCCAATAATGTATTACCATAGTTATTTAGCTCCAATACTATTTTAACATTCTCCGGATTAAAATATTCAAAAGCAATGAGATATAAAAGTTCAGCCAATTGCTTAACTGAAATGAAATTATTTCTATAAATACCTATTTGTTCTAATCGGAAAAAATCAACAATTGATTTATACTTAAATTTTTGTTCTTCTATTAAATCAGTTGATTTCTCACCAACTTTAAATATGTTAATAACAGAATAGTCTTGTCCTAAACCTTCTGATATATCTACCGATAGTACAATTTTATATTCCTTTCTTCGTATTGGTATAAAAGTATCATCATCTTCTATCCATTTTAAATCAGTATAACTAAATCTCAATCTTCTAAGTTCATCTAATTCAGTAAAAGCGAAATGTTTTTTACCTCTTAATAAATCTTCTATGATAGCCTCATTTAAAAGTGATTTACTACCATTAATAAATCTTAGTCCATACTCTTGGTTGAAAGCATCTTCACCACCAATATCCTTAACAGCTTCATCTTTCCAAGTTGTTATTTCAGAAATTGCTAAAATTGAGGTATCCAATCCATTTTTATCAACAAAACTCAATGATTTAACCATTTCATCAGTACACTTATCATTATTAAATATGTGTATCACATCCTTTTGAAGATCAATATTAAAGTTCATTTCAACCTTTGTTAAATCACCCCAAGTTTCTTTACACAAATTATGTATATCATCAGCAGTAACACCATACTCATACATCTTATGTGGATTTAATCGTATATAAGTAACAAAACGACCAGGTACTTGATACCAATAAACTCTAAATGGTTTATAGTTATTTTTCTGTGGATCACCATCTGGTCTTTCAGCATCAGTTAATAACTTATGGAATAAATTCATACCATTAGGAGTTGATGTGATGATAATCTTTGAGTTTTGCACGGCTGATACAGTTGGAAAAGCCGCTGTATAGTAAGGTTCAATGATATTTGATGGGATATGAGCGAACTCATCTAAGTAAAGTAAGTCAATGGTAAAACCAATTGCTGGTGTCTTTGTTCTTGCCGATGTTTTAATTCTACAACCATTCTCAAATGTTAATGATTTTTGGTTCCAAGTTTTAACCCCAGGCTTTAGATAGAATGGTAATAGAGTATAAATAGATTTTACTTTATCAACAATCTCAACCGCAGTATCACCTTTGTTCGCTACAATCATTACGTTTTTATCATTATTAAAGAGAATAGTGTGTAAAATAAAAATAGCTGATGATACAGTTTTACCAACCTGACGAGAAGCCATTAGAATATTGAATCTATTACTAACAAAATTATCCAATATCTCTTCCTGATAATCTCTAAGTTTTATAGAACCAATACTACCATCTTCTCTTTTGGTTTTACAATATTGCTCTGTAAAGTAATGTATATCTAAAGCACATCTAATATATTCTTGTTGTTCCTCAGGAGTCATTCTAAAAGAAACACCTGATCGTTTAATACCAACTTCACCTTTTAGCCAAGGGTTTTGATACCTTTTAAGGACTATACCGTCGTTTATTTTATCAGTAGCATCATCAACAAGTCTAGTGGTAAAGACCATCTGTCTTTCTTCTTCTACGTGTTTTTTTGCCATATTTTTAATTATTTTTTATAGTGATAATTTTTTTATATATAAAGTAGAAAAAGTGGAAATTTTACACTTTTTTGAAATAATATATACATTATGGGAAGAAAATCAGGTATTAGTAAATTGAAAGTTGGATTTTCAGTTGATATAGATACTTATCAAGAGTTTGAAAAGTATTGTGAAGATAATTTTATAAACAAGTCAAAACTAATGGATAAGATATTGAAAGATTTTCTAAAAAAACAAAAAAGTAAAGTAGAATAAGATGTCTAAAGCTGATAAAGAAAGAAATAGAATAAAAGATGAGTTTGAACAAATACAATCAGAGTCAATAGATTTTGATATATCAACACATTTAGCAAGACCAGAAGATTTACCAGATTTAGGTGAAATTGAAATATATGACTATGATTCAGATCTAACGGTGGCTTCTCAACAATCAATGGATGTATTAGAATCATTAGTAGATCTTTATTTAGGAGATGTTCCTAAGTTAAAGGAACATCCTTATATCGCCAACAAAATGAAAGAAGATGCTACTGTTTACGCAGAAGCTATCTTTTTATCAAAAATGACTAGAAAAAATTTCTTAAATCAATTAAGACAGGTTGATAATGGTGATAACTCAGCTAGAATGCATGAAGTTGTCAATCAAACAATTGGTCAAATTAGAGAAAATGCTAAGTTTCTAAGTGGACAAAGAACAGAACTTGAAAAATTCTATAAAACTCTTAGAAAAGATTTAGGTTATGAAGAAATTGACAATTCAACTCCAAAAATTGAAGAAATTGGAACTGATGAAGAACCAACTACAAATGATGGAATGATTACTAGCAGTAGAGATTTAAATGATTTAATCAAAAATGCCATGTTGAATATGGATGATAAAAAGAAAAAAGGTTAATTACTTTCTATAATATTTAAAACTTTCAAATGTTCTTATAAGTTTAGAGTATTCTAATAAGGTCTTTTTACTTTGAATTCGATTAACTTTATTTGGACTAACCCAGTTTATATAAACAAATTTTTGAATTGAATTTATTTCAGATATGATTGTCTTTTTAAGAAAATCCTCTGTATTATCCAGAATAGTTTTTAGAAAATCATTAACTTTTATATTAGTATTCTGCAAATCAGTATCATAATAGTGAACCTCATCATATCTTTCAATCTCATTATCTATGAATTTATCACCTTCTGTTTTATAACCAACTAAGTGTTGTAATATAATTCTAATCTTTTTATATAAAATTTCATCTAAATCTCTATTATAAAATGTCTCTGATATAAAATAATAATCTTTAATTTCTAAACCTAATTTATAAAGTTTATCTTCTATTTTATCAATTATTATTTCATAGTTCTTTTTATTGTTTTTAGAACAAATAATATAAATATGATCTGTTGTATTTTTTATATTATGAAATAAATCCATATTTATCTCATAATCCAATTCTTTTATTATTTCAGAGTTTGAAAATTCCTGCATAGAAAATCCCAAATTACTCAAATCGAATTTTATTCTCTTACTTTTTATTTTTATTTGATTCATCAAATCTTCTGGAAACCAATAATTGGTTCCGTTTAAAGATAATCTTTGATTTTGACTTCTATAAACACCATTTCTAATTAGATTAAAGTCTGATTGTGAAATCTTTATTATAGGATTATTTGGATTATTTTTATCAATAATCCAAACTTTATTATCAATATTAACTATTGTATCTAAATCAAAAAAATGTGCTTTCATTAATAATATTTATTAATTTTATATTTTATTTCATGTGGCATACCATCAAATCTAGAACCTTCATATTCTTTATCCTTCCATTCGATACCACCACTTAGTTCATTCTCAAAACTTCTACACTTAGAACAATTTTTAGGTGGAACTAAATCACCGTTTTCATTTTTAACCATTTCATGTTCTTTATATTCAAATCTGGCTTTACACCAAGGACTTTGACATATCTCATATTTTGTTTCCATATTTTATATATTAAAATAAAAAACCCATCTTGTGATGGGTTTAATTTTATTTTATCATATTCTTACTTAAAGCAAAATCATACAAAATAGGAAGATTTAAATACTTTAAAAAATTTTCTTTTATATCGTTTAAGGTTTTAGACTTTTTAACTATATTTAAAATTAGATAACCAAACTCCTCTTGAAAATCTAAATATAACTCAGACCAAGGTTTATTATAATTTTCCAATGTTCTCCATTCTAAGTATCCACCAGTTAACCAAAAAAGTGATTTACCAGGTGATAAGTTTTCATAAACTATATCATTAATTTCCAAGTCCCAAATTGCCTCATTAGAATCCACATTTCTCATTAAAATAGCCACAGCTTCTGCCACATCACTTGTTAACTCTTTACCAATTTCAAAGAAGTATTCTTTTTCCTCTTTGGAAACACTAACAATTCCTTTATTGTAGATGTTTTTTCCAATTGGCTTTAAACCAACTTTTCTCTTTTTCATAATTGTTTCTTATTTTTTATGATTGATAAGTAAGTAAATTAATACCACTTAACCATTTACCATAGAACATACCATTTTCAAAAATTCCATTTTCCCACACACCGTAGAATTTACCATTTTTGAATATTCCATAATGCCAATTTCCAGAAATATACTCACCATTTTTCCAAATAAGAGTATCTTTTTTAATTTCTATTTCAGCATTTTCTATTTCAGAATCTAAAAGCCAATAAAATTTATTATCTTTGAGTATTTTGATTATTTGAGACTCTGTTGTATAAGTCTTATTATCATATTTCAATTCACTATATCTCATATCTAAGATATTATTTTAACATATATATTTAGATTTTTTTCCATCAATTTTTCAAGTCTTAAAAAATCCATAGTTTTTTCAAGTCTTAAAAAAAATTTTTTAAATAAAAAAAGAGAGACTTAAAAAAGTCTCTCTTTTATATTCATTTTCAATAACTTACTAAACCATAATGGAATTCTTTTCGAGAATTTCTTTCAATCTTTTTAATTCCATATCTTTTTTGTGACTGTTCATTGAGTTTAATTCATTCTCTATATTTGAGAATATAGTATTACAATTTGACTTAGATCCATAATATTGAGAGTCTAACTTTTTATCACCAGATTTAGCAATTTTCCAAACATTATCCATAAATAATTTAAAGAATCCATATGATGAATCATTTGTAATATCTTTATATTGATTATAGTATCTTTTATAAGCTAATACTAAAACATTCTTAGCATAACCAGGTCTTCCAGTATCATAAAAATTATTATCATGATAAGACTTATAATTAATATCAAACCAGTTATCAATTTCTTTAGATAACTCAAACACTGATATCATATCACTTGGTGAAATAAAGTCAATAACATTACCTTCAAAGTTTTCAATTGCCTCACTTGCAGTTACCCAAGGAGTTTCATTAAAATAAGCATTAATAATATTATAATAGTTTTGCGACCATAAATTTATAACATTATCACCAGCTATAGTGATATCCTTTTTATTATTTAAAATATAACCTAGTTTATCCAATTCATCTTTCATGTCATTCCAATCATTTGAAATTGTATCTTTGTTACCGATTTTATTAGAAGTGTTATGAGAACTACAAGAGTTATAAGAATCATCTTCATCATAACCAACCATTATCTGTAATTGTATGTAAACATCATCACTAATAGGAAATTTGTTATCAACAAAACTTGAAATTGATATTGTTTGTTGACCATTCCCAAATCCATGATATCTTTCAGATAAAATAATCTCATACTCATTATTTTGAATTTCATTTATAGACCCACATATTAACAAACCACCACCATTTCTATTATAGAAGTTTATAGAATCTAATGAACCATTTGAAATACTAACTAAAGTATCATTTATACCAACATGTACTTTATTTTTTTTAGAATTTTTAGAATTTGTTAATAGTCCTCTTACATTAACATCATAAATCTGACCATTAAACATTTTATGTGTATCCACTAATTGTTTTAATTGAACAACAGCTGAATAACTTCTACCCTTTGTAGAATTACTAGGAATTTCCACAATTGAGTGGAATTTTAATTTAAATTTTTTCATAAATTTTTTATATAACATTATTTACTCTCATGGTGGTAATAAACCAGACACTTTAACGATTAATGTCAAACGGTCATCGCGAATAACAATAGTTCTATTTTTAATGATTAAAAAGTTTAAATTTTAAAGCAAGAATTTAATATATAAAAAAAATATATTATAATATGAAATATTTAAAAAAATTTAATGAAGAGTTAGATCCAATGACTTATAGAAGAGCAGCTGCTAAAATCATAAAAAGAGCTGAAAAGGATCCTTTTTATGATATGGAAACTGCTAAAGCAAGTGCTGAAGAACTAAGAAATTGGGCTTCTAAAAGAGAAGATGATGAAACTATCGTAAAATGGCATAAAAATATTGAGGAGTTTAAAAAATATGGTAAAATAAAAGCTAATATAAATGGTAAAGTTGGAGATTTTTATCTAAACCTAACATTTGATAGAGATGCCACTTTAGATCAATATGAAGATACAGAAGGTTCAGAACTTAATATTGGTTTCTTTATTGGTTTAATACCAGTTGATGAATCTACTAAAGATAAGTTTATGGATGAATTTGATGATTTTGGAAATGGGTTCTTTTGGGCATCAATTTTAAATATTAAATTTTCTATTGAGTCTGGAACATATAAATTTGAAAAAATAGAATTCTTTGATTATGGTGATTCTGTATTTAAAATTGCTGATGCTCCTTCTTCAAAAAGAGTTAAGAAATTAATAATTGACTTATTCAATAACCCAACATTAAATTATCCGTCTGGATATACAGATTATGAATATTTCTATGAGTTATTCGAAGAAGTTGTAATACCTGTTGTATCTGGTGATACAGGTATTACGATGGAAGCAATTGCTGAAGAAATTAAAAAAATTGGATCATAAATCCAAAATAAAAATAAACTATAACTATGAACATTAAGAAATTTAGTGAAATCAACGAAGCTAAGAAGGAAGACAAAGTTGAGAAAATTGAATCTTATATCGAGAAGAATAAGAAAAACAAATCATCTTACGAGATGTATAAAGAATTGAGAAATGATTTTTCTGAGAAAGATTTGAAAAAATACTTCCATGATAACTATTAAAATAAATTAAAATTATGATAAGTAAATCTAAAGAAATTGCTAAAATTAAATTACCAGAATATAAAGGAGATAGAGTTTATATGCATGAATTCCTTATTGAAGATCCTAAAATGCCAGCAGGATACGAAAGATGGAACGAAACATTAAAAAATATTGTAGCTCACTCACCTAAGAAAACTGGTAAAGCTTATATCACTATTGATGAAAAATTAGTTAAAGCTGGTGAATCTCATAGAAGAGGTGGTGCACACGTTGATGGTAACTACCTATTTGGTTGGGGTGGCGGAGGCGGCTGGTTAACTGGTGAAGATGGTAGAGTTTTACCAAGAGAAAAACACATACAACAATATTGTTCTGATAAAGGAGGTATGTTAATCATTTCTTCTTATGAAGCTTGTAAAGCTTGGAATGGTGAGTTTGAAGGTGAACCAAACCAAGGTGGTGATTGCTCACATATTGATCTTTCTAAATTAGAAAGTTACAATCTTAAACCAAATACTTTATATTGGGGTAACAGTACTTTCATTCACGAGTCTCTTCCAATCGAAGAAGATATTGAAAGACAATTAGTGAGAATTACTCTCCCAGCAGACGCTGAAGAACTTGTTTAATAAAAAAGACCTCATTTGAGGTCTTTTTTATTTCAATTTATTTATTTTATCTCTTAAAATGGCAGCTTTTTCATAATCTTCATTTTCTAAACATAAAATCAATTCAGATTCCATTTGTTTTAACAGTTTAGATATTTTAGAATCTAATAATTGTTTTTCTTTGATAAGTGAATCAACATCAAATGTTTCATCTTTAGATTCTTTAGATTCTACTACTTTATCAGTTACTTTAACATCTGATCTATTTTTTGGTTTCTTAGTATCGAAAACAGTTGGTTTCATTTTCAACAAACTATCCTTTTCTTTTTTAGAAAGAATAATACCATCATTGATGACCAATCCTTTATAAGTAAACGCATTATTAACTCCCATATCAGATTTAAGCATATAACCAACATCAATACCATTTACATCATCTAACCACAATTTAGCAAATCCATCTTTTTTTAACTTTTGAAGACAACCATCAACTAGATTTAACTTCTCAGTTACAACTGATAATTGTTGATCATTATACATTCTCAAATCAATCAATTTAATATTTAAATCTTTTATGTTCATATCATTAGTTATTTATACAAATATAATAAAGTTTTTCTTTTTTACAAAATTATTATTTAATATATATTCAAAAAATATTATTTTATAATGAGATACCTTAGTAACAGAGATCAATTTTTAAAGGAATCAAAATTTACTGGTTTACAAAAATACGAAAAAACTCCATATTCTGGTGAAGAATTTAAATTATATGAAAATGAAAATGCAGGTCCATTTGTAAATGATATCGGATGGAATGATTCACTATTAGGTAGATTTATTAATCATTTAGTAAGAAAAGCTAAGATCGCAATTGGTAAAATGAGATTAAAAGGTCTTATAAGACAGTTAAAATCTACTTTTGATGAAATAATAAGTAGAGGTAGAGTATCCGCTATGAGTAACGAAGATCGTTTACAAATAATAAAACTTCAAGTTTATGCCTTCTTTCATGAATTAATACAAGGGGTTAATGATGGTGAAAATATAGTAGTTCTAAAAAAACTTACAAAATCAGCTATGTCTGCTTTAAAATCAACTGAAGATTTTGAAAAAAAAGATGATTTAATGAATGAATTAGAAGAATTCTTGAAATTCTTAGAACAATTTGGTGATAAAGAAGGAAGTACTGATAAAAGAGAAGGTCAAGAAGAAGGTCAAGAAGAAGGTGAAGGTTCCGAATCCGAAGCTTCTTATGGAACTATGGTCAAAAACTTAAAATCTCTATCTTTAATTTTATTAAATTATAAAAAAGTTACTTTTAAAAGTAAAGAAGCATATACAACACAAAAAGGTGACACTTTTCAAAAAATACAATCTAATCCACAAGTAAATAAAAGAAAATTGGATATAAAAACTTTAAGAAGTAGAAATCTAAAAATATCTCAAAAATATCCAAAAGATAATCAAGAGTTACAACCTGGATTACAATTAGTAATGGAAAACTTTTTGTTTGAAAATACTATTGGTGATGGATCTGGTGTTGAAAGAGGTGTTATTAAATCAGGAGAAGATCACTTAACACAAGCTTATAACAAACTTAAAAAGGATATAGAAGTTTTAATTTCAGCCAAAGAAAAAGGTATAGGAGTTGATTATAATTCACTTAGTGATTTATTGAAAAATGCTAATGATTCCAAGACTAAAAATAATATAAAATCTTTATACTCAGAGATTAAAAGATATTTAGTCGGAGACAAAAAAGGAACTCTACAAGACAAAGATGCTCTTTATAAAGAAAGTTTAAATATTTCTGTTCCAAAAGAAAGAGTTATTATTGCTGAAAAAATTGCTAGATTTGCTAAGAGAGCTTTACAGTTCAAAGGAACCAATCTTGAAGGTGGTTTAGGTGATTTAAAAGTTCCTCTTAAAGACTTCATATCATCATTAGATGAAATATTAAAATCTAAAATTAAAATTGAAGAAAATAGATTATTTAAATATGATACGTTTACAACGTTATTAAAAGAAGCTGATGGTGATAATGATGATAACCAAGATGATGATAACGAAGTAGAAAGTCAATCTAATCAAAATGAAGGAGGATCTGGTGTATCACAAAGAGTAAGAGAATGGTTTAATAAAAATTGTAAAGGTGTTATTTCGTTCACAATTGAAGAAGCTGAGGCAAAAAGACTAAGAGTTGAATTTGATAAGGTTAAATCAACTGATTTTGTTATTGATGGATTTGATCCAATTATTGAAATAATAAGAATATTCAACAGAGCTTATAAAATCTACACAACTAGAATAATATCAAAAAGAAGTCAAAAAGTGACGGGAGGTACCTCTGGTCCAAGTGCTGGAACAGCGATGGAATATATGCCACTAGGTAATGGTGGTGGAGAACCATACAGACACATAAAAACATTTAATATTTGGGAAGATGCTGTTTTTGATATTTTAGGAAATAGAGAATATCAAGAGATATTTGATAAGAAAACTGGTCTTCGTGTTGGTGATGAAATTAGACCAGAAAAAGGAGTTGCTTTAAGAAGATTTATATTTGATCTTCTAGATGGTAGTAAACTATATGGTAGAGAAGATGGTGGAACAAGTACAGGTATTCAATCTAAATTTTTAGAAGAATATTTTGGTGAAGTTGATGATAAAGCTAAAAATTCGGTAACCGAAATCAACGAAGGTGAAGACGGTGCTGGTGAAGCAGCGGCAATGCAAAGTGATATAAACGATGCAGCTGTTGAAGTTTCAATGTCAAGAGATAATATGCGTATTTTAACACCAGGAGTTGGTTATGTATTCACGATAACATCCGAAACAATAAATGAAGAAGCTTCTGATAACAGTACACAATATACTTTCATTGTAACTGGAGTAAAAGATGGTTATATAAGATTACTTTATTTTAGTAGTATTGGTGGTCTTTTCCCAATGTTCCAAAATGCTGGTAATATCAAAAGAACAAATATTAAAGGTGACTTCCAAGGACTTAATGTTTATATAGCATCTAATAACGGAAACAAGCTATTGAAACACTACACAAAAATTAAAAAAGAAGATTTTGTTAATTTGTTCAAAAAAGATTCACAAATTTCTTTAAATCATGTAGTAAGTCCTAATTATAACACATTGAAAAAAGATAACATAAAAATAAGTAGTATTTATTGGTTATCTAAAACAGTTGATGGTAAAAAGAAACCTTTTAATTTAGAAGGGGATAGTTTAACAAGAGCTCAACAATCATTTGATAGAGGTTCTACTTGGATGCCAAATATTGATAATAGTGCAATAGTAAAAAGATATACTAAATAATGAAATATTTAAAGAATTGGTCTTTATATCTTGAAGACTTTGAAGTAAATGTTACTGACACATCGGATATTAAGAAGGCTAAAGAGAAATTAAACACTCTTAGAAGTCAGATTGATGAGTTCAATAATAAGTACAAAACTATTGATGCTGCTTATAAAACTAATGATCAGAAAAAAATTGATGATATGGAAAAAGCTCTCTTTGGTAATACCGATGTAAAAAATGGACCAGATAGAAATGAATTTTTAGTTAGATATCTAAATATAGCTAAAAAAAGAAGAGAGATTGAAAACAACACAAATAATATAGCATCAAGCAATGCTGATTTAATAAGATCTAAAGATATTTTAACAGCAACAACTGATAATGAAATAAAAAACAGATATACAAAAGACGTTATACCATCTATTCAAAAAAAGATAAATACGTCAAAAGAAAAAATAAAAAATAACGAAAAGGATATTAATCTACAAATAACTCAAATTCAAAAAGAGATGAGTAAAAGAGAAAAAGATTTAATGGAATTTATCAAGAAAATTGAAATTAAAGAAAAAAAATAGAAAAATATCGTTTTTTACATTTTATATATACACTAAGTATAAAAAATTAAAATAAAAATATGGCAATTCAAATTGGAAAATACAAAAGACCAGGAATCTTTTTAGAAGAATTTGATAACTCGGTTATCGCCACTCCTTTAGTGGAGGGAATAACTAATATGGTTATGGGTGTGTCCAAAAAAGGACCAGTTAATACTCCTATTAGAATAACTAATGTTACGGATTTCGAAAATATTTTTGGTACATTAGACAGAAGTCTAGAAAGAAAAGGATCTTTCTTCCACAGAACTGTTGCAAAAATGTTGGAAACTGCTCCAGTTTTCGCAATGAATTTGTTATTAACTGATGATAATTTAGATAAAATTGAATATCAATCTTTATCAGTATCATCTGATTATGCAAATGATATCGAAAGAGAAGGAGCATATAGAAGATTTTTTGACACAACTGGTTTCTGGAAAAGAGATACAGAGTCTTTTATTAATTTAACAAAATCAAATACTGGTTATGCTGATAGATTATTAAACATAACTAACTTATCTGATAGATTCGCAACCGTTTTCATATTCAAATCTTCTTTAACTGGATTTGATAGAACATTAGTAGAATGGTATGGATCTATTGATAAAATACCTGCTTATGTGAATTCTAACGATTGGGCATCAGACTACATGGTTGATGTGGTAGTAGTAGCAGGTGATTGGTCTGATTACAAAACATTAGCGGTAGACTCTAGATGGAGTGCTTACTTCAACGCAAGTGGTCTTAGAAAATCTCAAATTAGAAACTTTGCCAATGATAGAAATGTTACCTTATTAGGTTACTATGAAGGTCTTTCTTTAATTCCATATTTTAGAGATGCTAATGGTAGAAATATATTTATTGAAACTACATTAAATAGAGATACTGATAGAACTGGTATATTCTGTTCTTTTAATGCTGATTTAGCAGAAGCTGATTTCTTTAATGGTAAAATCGACTTAATTGGTCACACAATAGCAGGTAAGAATGAAACAACTATTAACTTCTTATCCTATAACGAAACAATAGCAGAAGAAGTTGAATTTGTAGCAACTCCACTTGATTTACCAGGTAACGTAACTGCTTTAATGGGTACTTATTCAAATGGTACTCACTTCTTTGGTGGTGTTAGTTCATATGATAATGTATCAACTTTTCCAGTTGAACCAAGTGGAGTTCAAGGTGGTAGAAGTAATACAGGATTCAATAATAGAACCGCATGGTTCTCAGAAGGATATGTTTATGATGTTATGTCAACAGGAACTGCTTCAGTTGGAACATCTTCTATATCAATTACTTATAGTATTACCGATAGTTCATATTTAGTTGTTGGTAATAACTACGTACCGGTTACTGCTACTGGATCACTTGTTGTTAATTCTACTGATTACACATATTCAACAGTAACAGCTTCTTACTACGCAACTTATGTACTAGATTCATCAGGAGCTTTTAAAGTTTACAAAACAACTGCTCAAAATACTAAACCAACAGTTGCTGCTACTGATACAGTTCTTTCATACGTTTTCTTTAAAACAAGATATGGTTCTATTTTAACAAGTGGTTATACACAATCAAATGTTACATTAAATAACACCGGAGCTGGTGGTGATGATTCATACTTAGATTTAGTACACGGAACAGCATCTGGAAAAGATTACTACATCTCAGATTTAGGATCAGGATCAATAAAAGTAAGCTTTAATAATACTAATTCTTCACCAAGTACATCAAACTACGAGGTTTATAGAAGAATTAAATTATTTAATAAATTGGTTTCTATATTAGATAGTGCTAATAAAGATAAAGTTGTTATGGTTTTAAAACCATCAAGTATATCAATAGATCCAGTAACCGGTGTTGGAAATGATAAATATAGTTTATCAGGAATGACTATTACTGATATTGTAACTAGTTCAACTCAAAACAAATCATTCGTTTTAAACACTGGTTTAACTACAGCTGATTTATCATATGTATTAAATGGTTTCTTATGTTTTTATACAGTAGATAATGAGTTTATCTTAGGAACAGAAGGTTTCAATACAAGAATGACTTCAGCAACTCAATCATTTGGTATTGTATCACCTTACACCAAATTCTATACTCAATACTTTAATGGTAATATCAATACATCTGATTATTTCTATAACAACAGAATGACTGAAGATATTCTTGTTGCGGGTGGTACAGTGAGTGTTACTTTCTTCGACGGTGAAACTTTATCATCTATCACTGGATTTAACACTGGTGTAACTTCATCATTCGCTGGATATGATTATATCTTAATTGATACATCAGCTATATCTACATCTTTAGGAAGTAATCAAGATTTAGGATTAGAAATTGGTAAAGTTATATCAATCAGAGGAGCTGAGACAAACACAGGAACATTTACAATTGATTCTGATAACTTAGGAGCTCCTAACACTGGAAATGGAACTGGTGATTTTAAATTATCAAGTGGAAGTAATTTACCAGATAACTATTATGTATATAGAGTTGTTGAAGAAACTTCTTATGAAGTAGTTAACAATGTTACATTTATAAACGACCACTCCGATTACGTACATTACTTAAAAATGTATTTAACTGGTTCTAATCTTACTGTTGACTTTAAAGATTCTTCTCTAACATCTGATGAGAGACTACATTTATATAATAACTCAACTCCATCAGAAGACTTTAGAGTAGCATCTACTTTCTATGTAAATAGTCAAGATTCTAACTATAAACAAACTTTAGAAATTGAAAGTGCTAATGGTTATACACCAGTACCTAACAAAATACTTGTTAAAGGTGAAAGATATACCGAAGTTATGATTGGTGACTTCTTAGAAGCTGAATATGACTCTTCTTTATTAAAGATCGGTGAATATCCAAGAAAACTTACAAGAGTTTTAAGTAAAAGAGCTTACGCTGGTGATACTTCTTTAGTAGAAATTACTTGTGATGCAGCTATCAAGAAAGTAAACTTCGAAGGTGACTACCAAACAACAAGATATAAATCTGTTGATGTTTACGCTTCAACTTATAAAGCAATCTCGTTAAAAGGATTTAGAGTAAGAGAAGCTTCACTTCCTGATGGAACTGAAACTAGACAAAATGCTATTCTTAACTTAGTTGGTAGAGGAACTCCTTTATTCAAAGCGTTAACTAACAAAGAGGCATTAGATTTTAGATACTTAATTGACTCATTTGGATTAGGATTAACAGAAAGATCTAAACAACAATATGTTGATATCTGTGGAGATAGAAAAGACGCATTTGGTTTCTTAAATATGCCTTCAATGAAGTCATTTAAAAACTCATCATCTCCAACATTCGTTAACTCTGAAGGTGTTTTACAAACAGAATTCATCGCTAAAGGTGGTGATCCTGAAAGTGGACCAGCATTCCTTTACTCATTCGGTGACGGAGCAGGAACAACTTGTGTAGGTTATTTCTTACCTTACTTAACAGTAAATGATAATGGTAGACCATTAGATATGCCACCAGCATCTCACGTAGCTACTACTTATATGAGAAAACATATCTCTAACTTAGGTGGAATAACTCCTTGGACTATCGCTGCTGGTGTTACAAATGGTAGAATTACTAACATCGCTGGATTAGAACAAGATTTCACACTTGAAGATATCGAATTCTTAAACCAAGCTCAAATGAACCCTATCGTATTTAAGAGAAATAGAGGTAATATCATCGAGACTGAGAATACAGCTCAAACTCTTTATAGATCAGCTCTTTCTTACATTCACGTTAGAGAGGTATTAATTGAGTTAGAAAGAGAATTATCTAGAATGTTATTAGACTTCCAATGGCAGTTTAACACTCCAGATATCAGAGCTGAGATTAAACTTAGAGCTGACTTAATCTGTGAAACTTATGTTAGTAGAAATGGTTTATACAACTACTTCAATAAAATGGATGAGGAAAACAACACTCCTGAAATCATTGACAACCAAATTGGTGTTCTTGATACATATGTTGAACCAATCAAAGGTATGGGTATCATTGTTAACAATGTTACAATTCTTAGAACTGGAGCAATTGACGCAGGTGGTTTCCTATAAAAATAAAAACTTAAAAAAACCTCAGAGAAATCTGAGGTTTTTTTATTTTATAACGTATAAACTTAATTATTATCAAATTATATAATAGAGGAGATAAATTCTCAAATATATATCAAAAAATAATTAATTTATATGTCACAAAACGAAGGAATGAGTGAAGAAGACTACTTAAAAAGACATCTTCAAGATTTAGATGAAGGTAAAAAAGTAGTTGAACAAAAACAAATGAATAGTGATATACCATTTCAAGCAGTTGATAATGCTAGAGTATCAGATTTACAATACTTTAACTTTGATATTAGAGAATTACCTTGTGGGCAATTCTATCCAGCAGGAACTCTTTTTATGGTTAGACCAGCTCAAGTAAAAGAAATACAAGCATACTCTATGGTGGACGATCAAAACTTCTATGATATTGTAGAAAAAATGAACGATATGTTACAAGCTTGTGTTAGAATTAAATATCCAGATGGTAAAATTGCATCATATTTAGATATCAAAGACCAAGATAGATTGTTCTTAATATTTTTAATCAGAGAATTAACTTTCCAACAAGGAAATGGTTTATCTGTAAATAATGTTAGATGTTCATGTGGTCAAGAGAATTCAATTGAATTAAAAAGAGGTAACTTTGTTTACTATGATATCGATGAAAAATTAATGAAGTTTTATAACAAAGGAACTGGATCTTATAATTTCTCAACTATACACGGTAAACATTTTGATTTAACACCACCAAATATTGGTTTACAAAAAGCTTTCAGTGATTATATACTCAAAGAAAATAACGAAAAAAGAAGTCCTAATTTAGCTTTCTTAAAAATCATCCCATTCATGTTAAATGGTAGAAGTCATATTACATACGAAGGAATTAAATCAAAATTAACAGAGTTTGAAGGTATGGATGATATTTCATTCCAATTCTTAAACGCAGCTGTTGGTAAAATGACTTTCGGAATTAAAGAATTAAAAAAGACTTGTTCGTGTGGTGAGGAGGTCCACACAGATATGCAGTTTCCCAACGGAGCCTCAGGTATTTTCGTTATTCATGATGCCTTTGAAGCATATATTAAAGAATAAGTTATTACTTCAAAAGCACTTTCACACACAAGAGTGGGCTATGGATAATTGGCCCTTCTGGATGTTTGAAGAAAATATTAAATTAGTCAATGAAATTATTGAAGATGAAGAAAAACAAAGAAAAGATCAAGAGGGTGGACAAAATGCGAACCTTCCAGATACAGGATCAATAATGAGAAATATGACAAGTAATATGCCAAAATTCTAAAATAAAAAAAAACCACTCTTTTGAGTGGTTTTTTTTTATTATCATAAGTATTAATATCCAGTGATAAGTGGAGGAGTAATTGAGAAGTTTTGATCAATGTACTCATCAACAAAGTAATCATAAATAAAGTCAGCTTGAACTGTTTCAATTGTGTTGTTACCATTCCAATCTAAAGAGTAACCAGCTATTTGTTTAATTTGAACGTTTTGGAAAGTTACACGTCTTAAAACAACACCTTTTTTATCATGTTGGTTAACAATAACAGTACCAATACAATCTGATTTATAGTGCATAGAACCATTTTGAGAGTTAAATACTAAATCATACCAAGCTTTAAGTGTATTCCAAGTCTCCATTGAACCAGCTTGATTAACATTAACTTGAAATTTAATGTTAAAGTCACCACTAGTCTTAGTAGGAGTTGTATTAAATACTCTTGTTGAATACTTAAATCTTTGTTCTTTTTGACCAACATCAAATTGTGTTAAGTTCATATCAATATTAGTAGCATTCTCTAATAAAAGTAGAGTATTTCTACCTTGTGCTGTTAAGATGTTTGGTAATACAAATGTTATCTCAAACAAATTTAAGTAAACAATCTCATCAGGAAGAGTACCTGGCCCCCCTGGTGAACCAACATTCGAGATTTGTGTGTAATGAGGAAGTGGCATATTTTTTAATTATTTTTTCTAATTGTATCCAATTATAAAGTATATATTTTTATTTTTTTTTCTCTTGTTTTTTCTATACTTTTCTTAGTATATATTAATTATAAAAACTAATTTTTTTCCATTTTCACACAATACCGGAGAAGAATCCTTTTGGATAAGAGACATCATTTTTTTTACATAAATTGTATATTTTTCTCCAATTACAATCATATATTTTAGATAATTCAACAATATTTAAATTCTCATTAATTTTAAGAATTAATTCATTTAAATCAATTTTGGCTTTATTGGAACTACGTATAGGTGGGTTATTAATAATCTCTAAACACTTATTATACTTTCTTTTTAAACCCATCTCATATCCACACGGATATAAATAATTATATAAAGATTCTATTTCACTATACTTCTTAATTCTTATATAAGATGACTTATTACCATTATTACTAATAACTCTTCTTATTTCATATTGAGATATATTTAATGATTTAAATAAACTCTCAATATGAGTCCAATCTTGTTCATATGATGATGTTACATAAAATTGCCTATTTTTATTTTTCAAATTAAAATAAAAACAACCATCACCATCAATCAACCCAAGATAGAAATATCTAACCAAATCATTTGGTATATCATTTATTAAATCCAATGGTGATTTAGTACTTTTATTTAAAAAATATTTAGATATAAAAAAATCATAAAATTTAACATCACAGAAGTAAATAGTCATCTGTGGTCTTCTATTCTCACGATGTCTATTCATAGTACATATCTTTAAAAAATCTATTTTTTTAATATCTTCTAATATTTCAATTGCATCATTTTCTAATATTTCTACACCAACTCTTTTTCTTTCTATAAATCCATCAGACCATAAAAATCCCAAAAAATAGATAAAATATTTATTATAAACTATATTCACATATTCCATATAATTATATATACAAAAGTGTTATGTCCCTATACATATTTGTAAAAAAAAAAAATAAAATTTATTATGAAGGTTTATATGATAACTGATACTCATTTTGGTATCTATTTAAACAACTTAGATAAATGGTTAAATATGATGGAAAATACTATCTATAATTTTTTAATACCATTTTTAAAAAAAAATGTGAAAGATGGTGATATACTCATACATTTAGGAGATTTATTTGATAATAGAACATCAATACCAATTAACGTTTTAAATAAAGTTGAAAAAATATTAAAAGATATATCGAATATAATACCGATGCATATAATGGTTGGTAATCATGATTTATTCAACAAAGGATCCAATTCAATAAACTCGGTTAGGTTATATAGTTATATAAATGATAATATAACCGTATATGAGGAACCAACAAATATAAAAGTAATGAATAAGAATTTAGTCTTAATACCATGGGTGGAAAAAAGAATTGATTTAATAAAGGTGATTAAGGATAACCAAGGTGATTACCTATTCTGCCATTCAGATTTAAATGGATGTGTAATGCATCTAAACTCCGTAGCTCACAGAAATGTTGATAAAATAGATGTTGAAGAGTTTGTTGGATATAAAGAAGTATTTAGCGGACACGTGCATATTTGTCAACGTAATAAGAATTTTAGATTTATTGGTAGTTTATGGCAAATGGATAGAAATGACACCGGTGACCAAAAAGGGATAACATCTCTTGATTTAGAGACTGGAGAAGTTGAATTTTACCCAAATAACTATTCACCTATCTTTAGAAAGTTTAGAGTTATCACAGAAGAGGATATTGATAGATTAGATGATTTAAGAGACACTAAAGACTATATTGATATATCTATATCAAATAACCTCCTAATCAACAACAGAAAGCTTCGTAGAAAGTTAGAAGTGATGTTAGAAAGAGGTAACTTTGCTTCAGTTGAATATATTGATGATATTGTTCAAAAAAATGAAGATGGTGAAGAAATATCAGAAGCAGTTGAAATAAACGAAGAAACTATGGATATCTCTATTAAGTTAGAATATGAGAGTTATATAAAAGAATATATTCTTAAACAAAAGTATGAGAATGAAGATTTCAAAAGTGGTATGTTAAATGAATACGACGAAATCATCAAAATATACGGAGAAAATTATAAATCAAATATAGATTAAAAACAAAACCCATCTTTAAGATGGGTTTTTTATTAGTTTTATTTTTAAATCACCAGTACCTTTTATAACACGATGATAAACACCCATTGGTATAAATACTTTACCTTCAATTTTTTTAGGTAACTCATCATCCAATTGTATCAACCAATCAGTCTCTTCTAATGACTCTATAATACGATCTTCTCGGTCTCTATGCCAAGTAAATTCACCAGAGTCAGTATCTTGTTTAAACTCTCTAATAAAAATGTTTTCTTCTAGCTCTATTTCTTTGAATGGTAGTTTCATATTCTATATATAAAAATATTCAGGATAATTATTTGATTTTAATCTATATCTCATTATTTGTCTATCAATACCACTCTTCTCAACAGCCATTGATATAGATTCATATTCAACACCATTTATAGAAACTGGTTTTAACTTCGGTACACCAGTTTCCTTTAGTTCAACTACTTTATCTAAGTAAAACCATTCTGGATATGATTTAGAATTAAGTCTCCAACTTATATAATCATATTCTTTATTAAGAATCTTTGTAGCATCGGTTATAGAACCATATTCAACACCGTCTATTGACACTCTCTCTTTTTTTGATAAATGAGGATCAACTTCAACAAATTTATTATACTTTATATTCAAATCATTATCAACAAAAAGATAGTTTTTAAAGCGTGGTGATCTAAGTCTAAATCGAATTAATGACCTATCAATATCTATTTTACTCACAGCATCTGAAATTGAATCATATTCAACGCCATCTATTATTATTTTTATTTTAGTTTCTTGGTCAAATCGTTTTCTTTTTTCATTAAGTCTAATCTTTATTTTTAATTTTAAATCTTGACCAAGATATTCATAGAATTTATATCTTCTTTTGAAAAACCTATTTGGAACACAATCGAGATAAGAAATTAGACCATCTATATTTTTTTCAAAAATTAACTTATCAATCTTATCAAATTCCAAATCTTCTCTAATTTTATATTTTCCAAAAAAATATTTTAATTCATGTCCAAAAAAATCATAGAATCCATCAGTGTTTTTAAGAAAATTATTATAAACTCTTTTTTTAATCAATTTAATTTCATTCACATATTCATCAAACCTACCTTGATTTATTTCATTCTTAATAAATTCACACCTTTCTTTGAATTTATCATTAAATTCCTCCCACCTCTGTTTATTTTTTAATATAGAATTAATTGATAAAATATTCTTATTAATATTTACTTTGAGTTTTTCTTTATATTCAGTAGCTCTTACTTCACCAAAAGACTCTTCATATGTTCTTCCTTTAGTTTTACTACTTTTGGATATCTTCTCTTTTATTAAATCCAAATCTGGATGATTTGAAAGTGTATCACCACCATCTCCACCAGGAGAAATATTATATCCTATATCTCTTTTAGTTGAATCATACTCAGATATCCAATAAATTTCTTTTTTAGACAATTCCAGATAATCATCAGTCTCATCAATAACCTCTTTGATAAAATTGTTGATTCCATATTTACTTATGGCACGTTTAATAAGTAAACCAGATCCAAAATAATTTGGATCTGATGTAGTATCTTTACCTATATAAATTTTATTATTTATTAGATTGGTAATTTTATATATTTGCATAATGATAATTTTATTTACCATTATATATTATATGTTTTACCCTCCATTAGATTACCAGAAGCCGGGATAGGTCATATTGTTCCACAAATGACCATATCGATTTATTCTACATGCCCAGTAGCCTGCCTTAGTTTTATCTTTCTTAGTTGAACATTTATGACGAGCAGCAAAAGATTTTCTAGCCTCAGGGTTACTAACTTTAGCAGTTAAACCACCATGAACATCACCAAAAGCAATCTTTTTAACTTTACCAGTTTTAGGATTTTTAACATATACATAATACTTTTTAGTTCCACCTCTCATTGGGTAGTTTAACTTAACTTCTTTCCCATGATATTCAGCCTCATTTAAATCCTCAATTATCTCCATCGGAATATCCAAAGCCACCATCTCACCTTTAAACATAGCAAATTTTCCAATCTCAGTTGATTCATATAATTCTTTATCAATACCTTTTAATTCTAAAAGTCCAGAATCATAAAGATTTCTAGCTTCTTTTAACAAAGCAAAAAACTTTTTAGAACCAGGTCTAAAAACATTCTCAGTAACAGGTAATGAATTCATTAAGTGATATTGTAATTCTTGAGTAGGATTTTCTTCACATTCACAAGGTTCACATTCACAATCCGAACAAACATCATTAGTATCAAAAAAATCTTCCTCTGGTTCTACTTCATCAACAGAAATTGAAATTCTAAAATCTTCAAACTTTTTAATAGCTTTTTTCAAACCAGGTGTGTTACCATCATTTTGAATTTCTTTTTTAGTTTTCTTAACTTCTTTTTCCGGAGTTTCCTCAAACTCAGATTTAAATCCAACTAAGTCATCTTTTTTAGGTTCAAAAGATTTAACATCAAACTTAACTTCTTCCGAATCCTTTTCTTTTTTAGATTCACCAAGACTCCAAACATGATTACCTTCTTCATCTTGACCTTTACTTTTAACTTTAAGTAAATTCATCATATCTAAAGCTGAATCTATTTCTTCCGGAGAAAGGTTCGCACTGATTTTTTCCAATTCTTCCGGAGAAAAACTGTTTAAAATATCAACAGCATTTCTAAGTTGAACTATTTGATCATAATCTTCTTGTGTTAAAAGATTCTCACCACATTTTGGACAAGGCTTATTAACAGAACTTTCATAATCTTCAAATGGAACTGTCATATCAGAATAATCACAATTAGGATTATCACACTTTAAACCACCAACTTCTAAATCACTATGGTTATGTTCGTTATATTTCAATATTTTCATATATAATAAATTAATTTTATAATTGTATATATTAAAATTGATTATCAAAGAAATGATTTTTTAATATATACCAAAAAGTATTAAATATAAATGTCTAATCATAAGAATCTAATATTCTTCGATAAAGAGGGTGGAAGTTTAAATTTTCAGTATAACGAAACAACAGATAGATTTGAAGGTGATATTCTATTTCACCAAAGTTCATCAGATATATACAAAACATACGGGTTGTATATGATGGAGAGAGTTCCATCATTTGAATATGAATTACCAGGTGAATTAACTTTAAATAAATTTCAATTATTTAACGAATATGGTTTACATTTTTATGGAACCAATGGATCAACACAATCTATAACTGCAATAGAACCAATAAATAATGATTATAACTTCTATTCAAAATGGATTTATGGTGATAATTTTGATAATTTATATCCAATAGGAACATTTATAGTATTTAATTCTAACTTTTTGGAATTTACTGATAAGAAAAAAACTTATGTAGTTGTTGGTTCAAAGAAAAATGCTATAATGATTTTATCATCTGTTGATAACGCTACATTTGAAAATGATTATTACTCTATTTACTCAGCAACCTCATCTTATCAAGATGTTACTATAAGAGGTATAAATACGGTTGGTGTTTATAATTATATAGATTCAAAATTCAATAATAATATATCTGATTGGTCTGAACCGAATTTTTATGACAGATACTATCCAGGTAAAAAGTTAAATATAGTAGGTACTGAAAAAAATGATGGTGTAATAACTGTATTACAAGATAATTTAACAGATGCTATTCATTTTGAGTACTCAACATCAGAAATACCAGATAGTTCAAAGTTAATAATAGAAGTTATATCAAGAACTGATTTACAAATAATATATCAAGGTGGTCTGTTAATCGATAATCAAAGTAGATTGTATTTTGATGATGATAAAGAAATACCAAAAATATTAAAACCAGGAAGAGAATTTAAAATTGAAGGATCTGTTGAGAATACAAACTTTTTAAGAGTTGCGACAATACCAACATTTGTTGGAAATTCACAAATGACTTATTACGCAACACAATCACAGGTTATTTATAATAATAAAGTATATGAATGCTTAATTGGATATACTCAGAGTTTTGCAGGTTCGTTAAACTTTATAGCACCAGATAATTCACCAAATTGGGGGAAACAAACTTATATAAAGGTTGATAGTTCAACTACAACAGAACAACTACCTCTTTGTCAACTTTATTTAACAACTGATCGAAATTATTTTGAGTATGGATGGACACAAAGTACCAAAACAACTTTTGCATCAGCTGCTCAGAAATTTAAAGATGATTTAAAAGCTTTTAATATAGATCTATATTATAAAAATGGTTATTTAAAGGCGGATCTTATATATCCAAGTAAATATGCAATAGTAAACTTCTATCACACCAAATTAGGTGCCACTTACTCAATAGGTAATGAGACACAAACAAACGAAAGATTAGTCGAAGTAAAAGAAAAACTAAACTATGAGTTAAATTATGATTATTCAGAAAACTATAAATATAATGTCGTTTTTACTGACATTGATGAATATGGAATTAAATTAATAATCAACAAACAAACTTACGAAGAAGAAGTTGCTTGGGTATATTCAGGTGGATCACCTGATATGGAAAGAACTATTGATAGAACTTTAAGAGCATGGTTAACAAGAAACTATGTCAAATTATACACATTAGGTATTGTAGCTGAATTAGCATACTTAGGAAGCTTCACATCACCATTTTACAATGGAATTGTTTTAAAAAGTTTCTATCCAAACGTACCATTTGATTTGGAAAGAGTTGAGGTTGGAACAACCGCTAATTTCTTTATAGAACATTCAAGAGTTTTATTTGGATCATCAGCCTCTTTTGGTCCTTATTTATCTATTGATATAAATAATAAGAAATATGACCAAGAAACTATATATGCGACATATTCAGCAACACAATCAACATATAAACCGGTTGATATACCATCTACGTTAAGTGAATGGGTAGATACTCACTCGGAAAACCTTTTAGAAATGGGTATAATTGTAACAAATATAAACAACCTACTCAAATTCGATCTTAATAGATTAGATAGAATTTTTCAATACTCTATAAGCACGGGTAAAGTAGAAATACCTGGATCTGAAGATTACACTATAACCAAAAAAATGAAAGGTAATCGAGGATCTTTAATTTCATCAAATGAAATAGCATTACCATCAACAGCAACAGCTTCTTTTGAAGAACTTGGGTTTGCTACCGGGATGGTTGTAGCGGTACATAATACAAATTTCCCTTATAATAATCAAGAATATAATATAGAGTTTTTAGATCCACAAGTAATGAATTTAAGTTACCAAGGACCATTCTGGGGATTAACAAGTTCTATTTGTAACTCATCAGCTTATGTAACTTTGGCATTTGATTTAGGATTTGGAGCAACAGCATGTTACATACCAGGTGTAACAGGTAGCGGAGGACCTTTTAATTCTAGTCAATTTGATCAAGTAATGTTTGGATTATCTTACAATCCAACAACATATGATTCAAATTCTCTTTTACTAGGAACTGATTTAGGAGCTACTAATTTAGTAGATTTGAAATATATTCAATTATCTAATTATGTTTATTTATTTGGTGATAACGTGATTGTAATGGATGCTTATCTATATATGCATGTAAAAACAATAACACTATCAGGTAATGCAAATCCAATTAAAATGGATTTTAACACATATAATAATTATCTATATTGTTTATCACAAAATAAAATATGGATTATCGATCCTCTATTAAATAGCATTGTCAAATCTATAACTTTAACATATAATGCTAAAGATATGGCTATCAATCCATATAATGGAGATATTTATATAACTTACTCAAATAGTGCTACAATAGACATATATGATTATTTAAATACTTTCGTAAAAACAATAACAACACCATCTACATTAGATACTATGACGGGTAAAATGGTATTTAACGACTTTGAAAAGGATATGTATGTCACAACCGATGCTAACTTAGTATTGAGAATTGATGGAACAACAAGAACATATCAAACATCATACACAGTACCAGGATTAACACATTCAATATTTTACGAACCTGTAAGAGAGTCGATTTATGTATATGGTGAGAATTTATACAAAATTGATAATGGAGTTACTTATTCAATAACATCAGTTACAAATAGTTCATTTACTGATATATTATACAATAATCTAACAGGTGAGATGAATTTAACAGATCCTAGTAAGAGATTTTTATCATTAGATTTATCAACGGATACATTAACAACAAACATTGATATTGGATCATATGGATATTTAGCATTAAATCAATTTGATGCTAGTCTTTATGTATCATCACAAGTATTAAACTCTATTTTTGTTATAGATCCAATAAATGGACAAGTTATACACAACCAACCAGTTGGAACGAGAACAACTAAAATAATTTATAACCCGGAAAGAAAGTCAGTTTGGGCTATTCAACCATCTATAAACTCTTTAGTGGAAATTTTACCAACCGTTTTAAGTGAAATAAACTACTCATCAGAAACGAATGAAGCTTTCACCGAAAATATGTATGGTACTTTAGATCCAAACTATATAAAAAGAGATAATCTTTGGTTAAAGACAAGAGAGTATGTTAGAAGACCAAGAGAAAAATTCACTGGTCAAACTCCAGTTGTTTACTATTATGAGTGGTTATCTGATAACGCACCTGAATTTTTTATGTATGATATATCAGGAGAACAATTAGAAAAAACCGGATCATATGCTTATACAGGACCAAAACCACTTCTTGAAGCTCCTATAAATAAAAAACCAAATAGAGATATAACAAAGGTAAATTCACCACAACATCAACAAACTGTTTTTGATAGAGTTGAATATACATTAGAATATATAGATGACGAGGTATCAATATCAACAAAACCAAGATCTTTAGAACTATTCTTAGGATATAAATCGGAAGAAGAAGGACCATTAAGATCTGTTTTACAACTATATAAACAAGAAGAAATAGAGTTTAGTATAACCAGTACATCAACTAATAATAATGTTGTCACGTTTCAAATGTTAGGAACTGCATCTCAATTTGATACAGATAAAAGAGCAGTAATAACACTAAACACAGAATCAGGTGAGTATTTCAATGATAAAGAATTATCACCTGGTCAGAGAATTGCTATCTATCTAAAAGATACATCAAATACTAAAAATCAGTATATATCTTACAACAATGGTAGTTTATTTAAAATAAGACAAGTTTTTAGTAAGACACTTATATTAGACTTCATAGATATAGAAAATGACTTTATAGTAAACGAATCAACAGTTATAAGTGATTATCCTAAGGTGGGTAACACAACATATCTAAAAGCGACTTTTCAAGTTGTTGATAGAGAAATAGCTAGATTAACAACTTATGCACAAACAGAGATTGAGGATATCCGTTATAAAACTGAACTTTCTAATATAGGTAAAAATATTGGACCAAATGAAATATTTATTTTTAAAGACTATGATATATTAGAGGGTGGTATAGATTGGGGATTTTTAAATAGGAAAAGAAAAGAGTTACTTCTAACTAAAAATGTTATATTTCCATATATAGGAGCTTATAAATCAATAATAAACGCTATAAATTTCTTTGGTTATAATGAGTTAACATTAAATGAATATTATAGGAATATTGATCAAACATCAGCTAACTTTTTAAAGTTATTTAAGGTTGAGATTCCAGATATATTTGACAACACAGTAGAAGGTTGGAATGAAAATGATTTTATAAAACATACTCTTCCAAATGATAAATATGAATATACAAACTTATTCAATTTAACTTTTTCAATAACAGATAAAGATGGGAATAATGTATTAAACTATAGCTTAGACGAGATAACAATAAAACTACAAGGCTTAAAACACTGGTTAAAAAGAAACATAATTCCATTAACACACAAAATCTTAGATATAACAGGTAAAGCATATTTTACAGGTGGTAATCAAATTACTCATAAAGTAAACGATATGATTATATTTAACATGAAACAAAATATGACACCAGTTACATTCAAATTAAATGAAGCATATCTAATGCCAGTTAATAGTGGATCGACTGTCTATAACTGCGTGATTGATTTCTATTCAATAATAGAGGGATTGGGAGCTGATAAAAATCCATTTGGATTATCAGTACCACCAAAACCTAATAACGAATATATAAACTTACTACAAACTCCTGATTATTTCAATGTGAAAGTCAGAACTTATAAAACTTATAAAGAATGGCAACCATTTACAACATACTCTAAAGGAGATAAAGTTATCTATTATGGAAAAATATACGAATCATTTATAGATAATAACAAAGTTTTTAATCCTAGAAAATATGAAGATGTTATATCTTGGAGCGCAAATGATGAATATGAAGTAGCAACTATAATTGAATATAATAGAGAATATTATTCATATAGTGGTTTAGGATCAACACAATCAACTAACCCACCATTAATAGACCAAGGTGATAATGCAAATTGGGTGAATGTAACCGAATGGAAAATGATAGATTTTGAACCTGTACAAGTTTTGGATGAATTTAGAAAAGGTGATAATTTATTACCATTTAATTTTACGATAGATGCTAATATAGATCCATTTGTTGTTATAGAAGTAACATCTGATAACGGATATGGCGCTGTATATAGAGATAAGAAAAATTATGAGATAAGAACTCTTAAAGATTTATCAGATTCGATTAAATACATTGAAACAATAGGACCTTTTAGTCCAATCACACCAATATATTAAAAACAAAAAAACCTCTTAAAATTAAGAGGTTTTTTTATTTTTGTGATTTTCTTATTCAGAAATTTCTTCACTAGAAGTTTCGTTAACTCTATTTTCAAAAGAAACACCTTCTTCAAAAGTAGTTACCCAATTTTGGATATCAGTTGATAAATTTTTACCATAAGTATCATAATAGTTAAATACTTTAGAAATAGATCCAATTCTTTTTAAAACTTCAGCAAACATATAAGCTTCTTTAGTAAGACCTTTAACTTTATGTTTAGCAATTAAGTGATAGATATAAGTAATCTCAGTAGCATTAACTGGAAAAGCAACTAATTGATTATCATCAGCAAATTTAGCATCTCTCATAGAACCTAAAAGTTCTGTTAATTCAATTGCAAAGAATACAGTATTTACATCATATTCTAATTTAGAAAGAACTAAATCAGTAACGAATTTCCACTGTGGTCTATTTAAATGGAAGTTATATTTAGCATCTCTTAAAGAGTTAGCATAAGCCATCCATAATTCTTGAGCTCCTTTATAAAGTGAGTCTTTTTCATCTTCAGTTAAACCAGAACCGTTATTATTAGAAATAAAACTTTCAATGTTCTGAATTTTTGAATCTAATTCAGCCTCATAAAAAGGAGTGATTAATAAGTTTTCTGTTTCATTTTCAAAAAATGAAATTTCAGGTTTTACAACATTAGTTTCGATATTCATTGTTTATTTTTATTTTTTTACAGATTATATCTGTTAGCTTTTTATATGTGGTTTTGGATATTCAATTATAGCATTTAAGTTTTCTAATTTGTCTTTAGCCTCTGAATATTTAGTTATCCATTTATCTTGTTCTTCCAACAAATCAGAGTGTTCACCGATAGCGGCTAAATTATTTTCACTTAAATATAATTCTAAATTAGCTTCAGCTTCAGCCATTTGAGATTCATATCTCAGTTTAAGTGCTTTAATATACTTTTCGTTTCTTCTCATAATTAAATAATAAATTCTTCGTCACTTTTAGCATCAGCTTTTTGCTCGTGATATAACTCTTCTACTTTATTTGCTCTTGCAACTTTTTCAACACCGTATTTATTAACAATAGATGAAAATGTATTTAAATCAGTACCAACTAATTTAATTTTACCACTTTCGAAATTGATATTGATTTTATCAATCTCTTGTTCAATTAAGATAGTAATTGATTCGTCATCAAAAACATTTAATAGATCTTCATTAATAGAAATCAATAACTCTTTTCCTAAAGAAAAAGCATACTGATCTGGAATTTTTGAAACTTTGATTAATTGTTTTTGTTTTGAATTTCCTTGAAAAAGAAATCTAACATTCACAGGAAATGATTTCTTATTAAAGATTTCTAAGAATAATTCTTCAGTTGAAGAATCTACTTCATAATAGGTTTCCTTAACTTCTTTTGCCATATTTTAAAATTTTATGTTTTTATTTATAAAAATAAAATATGTAAAAGTTTAAGAAAAAATGATTATTAAAGAGATAATTAAAGAAAATAATAGAGATATAGGTAAAACTCTAAAATATAAAGTATCATACCATTCATTTGATCTAAAAAATTTATAACCAATAACTATTTTCCAAGCTAACTTTTCTTCTTTTCTCAACTCATAGAAGTCATAAATCTCACTCAATCCAATAGAGTTTAAATAGTTAGATAACTCAGAGGTGTATTCTCTAATCAAAGGTTCGGAAATCCTATCAATATCAGATTTTCTAAGTGTGAAGGCTTCCCCAATCAATTCCTCTGGAATATTTAAAATAGTGTATAATCTATAAGCTCTATCAACTCTAACACCAAATTTTTGTTCTAATTCATTTCTATTCTCTTTAATAGCCTTTTTGAAGGCTCTAAATAATTGATAGCGTTTAAAAAATGATATCTTTTTCATGTTTTTTATATCTTATAATATTTAAAAGTTTTTATTCTTTCTCTTTTTTCTTACCTTTAGAAGAAAGTGATCTTTTTAGAACATTATCTAAAGTAGATCCATCACCAACAGTTTTGATAAGACCAGCCATTAACTCAATAAGTATATCCATTTGTCTGTTCAAATCACCATGTTTACCCTTTTTCTCTTTTGACTTATCAACACTTTTACCTGCTCCAACCTGAGGTCTTCTTGAAGACTCAACACCTTTAACACCAGATTGCTCTTTCAATAATTTAGAAAATACACTAGATCTTGATTCAAGAACTTGTAACATGTTATCAAACATACTACTATTTAAAGCTGATAAAACAGCAACATTAGCGGTTAGGTTATTAAACTCTTTTAACTTTTTAGAATCTAATGTCTTCATAGCACCGCCTAACTTTTTAATAGAAACAGATAATTTATCATAAGCTTTAGCCAATTTAACCATACCATTTGCTACATTAGATATAGGATCACCAAACACAGCATTTTTAATTAGTCCACCAAGTGATTGTTCTTTACTTAACTTTCTTGATAAAGCAGCATAATATAATATATTAGAAGAAACACTCTTCATATAATTAGGATTTATAGTATCCTTCATATATTTAGAAGATGATGATATAATTCTCGCAGTAATAGCCATTTGATGAGCAATTCTATTAATATTTGATAAATCAACAGCTCTCTTAGTTTTATATTCAAAACTACCCAATACTCCATTTCCAATAGATTTCTTTTCATCAATTGTTAAAATTGCATCTAATTGTCTTGATAACAAAGCGTATGATAAAATATTAGAAGCAACATTTTTCATAAAATTAGCAGGTATAACTGCTGAGAAATTAGATTTGTTATTTTTGATAATTTTCGCAGTAATAGCCATTTCAATAACTAAATCTCTAATATTATCTTCTGCGAAGAAATCAAGCTTATTAGAAATATAATTTGATAAATTAACAAAACCAACAATATTTTTGGCAACTCCTTCAGACCAAGATAATGGTGGGTATTTCCAAGAAGCAGAATTAGCAAATAATCCAGCCAATTTGACCATACCTTTACCAATCTTCATCATATTCTTAATAACATCATCAAAACTACTCATGAATCCATCATATTTAGATATAATATCAAAAGCAGGATCCATATGTTTGAATAAATTTGATATACCCATAGCCCATTTAATATCAGGATATTTATTCCAAGCACCTTTAGTAAGAATATGAGAAACATCAACTATTGTTTGTGCAACTTTCTTAATCATTTTAAGACCACTACCGAAGAAAGGATTTAATACATTAAAACCTAATAGAACCGCACCAAGACCAAATCCAGCTAATGCAAGTCCAACACCACCAGACCAAGCAACAGTTGGATATTTTTTATAATTTCCTTTATTTAAAATATGTGAAGCAGTCACTATTGTACCAGCAACTAGTAATATTTCACCTAATCCAGCATAGAAGAATGGATTCAATACCTGAGTTCCCAATAAAACCGCACCAGCTCCAAAAGCTCCCAAAGCCAGTCCAACACCAGCACCCCAAGCAACAGTTGGATATTTTTTATAATTACCCAACGCTAAAAGATGTGAAGCAGCAACCACAACACCAGCAACCAATAAAACAGCACCAAGACCACCATAGAAAAATGGATTCAATACTTGAGTTCCCAATAAAACCGCGCCAGCTCCAAATATAGCTAATGAGAGACCAACACCAATAGCCCACTTAACACTTGGATACTTTGTATATTTACCAAGATTTAATATATGTGAAGTCGCCATAATTGTAGCAGCGACAACTAAAATAGCAACCGCTCCTTTTATATAAGTTGTAACACTACCAATTTTCATAAGAGCCCATGAAACACCACCAAAAATAACAAGTGATAATCCAACCGATAAAGACCACTTCCAACCAGGATATTTTTTATATGTACCCTTATCTATAAGTAAAGAAGCCAACATAATAGTTGCTGCTAATATTGATATTGATATACCAGCTTTAGCATACATTTTAACATCACCTATTTTAGTAACTAATAAGGCTGTTAACGCAACCACTATAACCGCAATACATAAAACAACAGAAAAAGCTAGTATCTCAAGAGATCTACCAAATGTTATTTCAGCAGAAGCTGATAATATCCAAGATGATAACATTATAGCTAAAGATAAAGCGACAAACATCGCTGGAATTTTAACTATATCTTTTAAACCAATTTTTCCAAAAACATTAGCTTTTGCTAAAACTAATAAAGTAACACTAAATGCTATAAATAAAATTGAAATTGCAAGTGATGTTAAAAATTGAGCTAGACTAATAGGGTTGACCAGTGCTAATACCCAAGATGAAGCAGCGATAGCTAAAGCCATTGCTGGCAAAAGAAGAGGTAACAACATAGCTGATTTGGCAATATCAGCACCCTTTATTTTAGATAAAGCAGTCAACATAGTACCAATACCCCAAGATACAACAGCAAACATACCAGCTATTAAAATAGCGGTTATTGCTTTTCCTAAAGTTATAGGTTTAATCAATTGCAAAACATATGATGATAAAGTAATACCAACTGCAATAGCTAACATTACAATAGGTAAGAATACAGCAATCTTTGATAATTTACTCATATCCATGGATTTAGTCTTAAAGCCATTCTTACCCTTAACCTCATTTTCCTCAGTCAACGCTTGTATTAATCCTTTAATACCCATAGCAGCAATAGCAAACATACCAGATATAGCAATAGCTGTTATAATCTGGCCAAGACCCATTGGTTTAACTTTAGATAATATCCAAGATGAAGCAGTGATACCCAGAGCCATAGCAACCATTAAAATAGGTAGAGCGACAATTGTTGCTTTAAGTCTTCCGAAATCAAACTTAGAAGTTTTAATTTTCTTACCACCAGGTAATGTTACTTCTTTTGTATTCATCATCGCATCCATCATAGATGTTATAACAGGTGCTATAAAATAAAATGCAGTAGCAACACCAATTGATGTTACAATCTGACCAATACTCATCGGAGAAACTCTTGCTAAAAATTTAGATGCCAACCAAATACCCATACCCATTAAAGGCATAACAGATGATATCATAAATACTTTTCTATAACTTAAATCTTTTAGCCTACCAATCTTATCAAATGCGACAGAAACAGCATAAATACCAATACCTAATGCAATAACAGAGAAAAAGTCAACTTTACCAACTAATTTAAATGCCAATCCTATCGCTAAAACACCAGCAGCGATTAATAAAATAGAAGTTACACCTTTTTTAATAGAACCTTGTTTTTTATCATCATCACCATCAAAAGCATCCATCTTTTTATCAGCTTGCTTCTTTTTAGATAACTCTAAAATAGTTTTTTGTTGTTTTAATATCTTTTCAGTATCCTTTTTAATAGATTTAATACCAACATTAATTTCATTAATTGTTTTAGAAAAATTACCAGACTGCAAAGCAGCAGTTGTATCGGATTTTGATCCTTTCTTATCTTTAAGAGCATCAGATATTTCTTCTAAGGCGAATGATAAATTATTCAGTGCGTCTAATAAACGTTGATCCATGACATATTATCTCTTTTTATAACCCTATTAACAAAAGAACAAAGTGGTTGTAAATTTGTATAATGATTTAATTTAATAACATCCTCTTCCGTCTCAGCACTTGAGATTGGTATAATATGATCAATATCCCATCCATAATTTAATTCACCATTATACAATCCCTTGTTATCCCAAGTCATCCAATCTTCAAATTTAGATTCTAAGTAAGTCTTGAACTCTTCAAAAGAACATCCTAATATCTCATTTGTTTTTGATTTTTTAGAATACCCTCTTTTTTTAATAGATATACTCACTAAACTTCTAATTCTATACGAAAGATGATAAACTTCATCTTTCTTAATCCTATTATGATAATAATTGATAGCTCTACTATTTATCATATCTCTATTATCAGATTTATATTTTTTTATTTTCTCTTTATTATTCTCTCGATATATTCGTTTGGAAATAGAGATTTCCTCTTTATTCAATAAATTATACTCTCTATTATATTTTTTTATTTTTTCACTATTTTCAATTTTATAAATATTCATATATTCACTTCTATTAGTTTTATAATTAATATTATTGCAAATACTTTTATAATATTCATTACTAGACTCACATATACTTTCTTTATTTTTAATATAAAAGTTTCTACTATAATCTTTTTGACACTCTTTACAAGAATTCCTATAACCATCTTTTTTTGATTTATCCTTATTGAAAAAGTTCAAAGGCTTCTTAGTATCGCACTTTTTACATAACTTTTGATCCATTATTTTATATAAATTTTACTTATACTATATATAAAATTAAAACTCGTCTTTAATATATAATAATGGAGGCAAAGAATATGAAAATTAAAAAACTGATTAAGTATTACTTATTAGGTGAGTCTATTAAAGAAATAGAACTTAATAGGATTTTGGATAAAATCAATAGTAAAAAAAAACTATCTGATAAAGAGATTAGTTTCCTAAATCTATACCAAGATACGAGAGAGGAAGACATGAAAGACTTTATGTTTCTTTCTAAAAATTCAACATATAGTAGAATAAAAGATCTCTTAGATAAAAATAAAAAAGTAATCTGTGATCTACATGATAGAGATGGTAAAATTGGTCTTAGAATTATAAACGTAGAAAATGATTTTGAAGATGATGAGTGTGTTTTATTTCTAAAAGGTGATGAAACATTTACATTAGAAGATAAATATCTTTATAATTTAATATATAACACTAAGAAGGATGAATATTCTTTACAAGAACAAGATGAATATTTTGAAAAAATAGAAGATGATAATGATTAAAAGATTTAAAGAATTTATTAAAGAAGAAGTGTCAGGAACAGAATTAGTTGGACCGGTTGGACCAGCTTATGGAGAAACCAGACTACAAAATAAAACAATATCATCAAGTGATACAAATGTAATTTTTTGTGATTTAGATAGTAAATTCTACACAGAGGATGACTATAATGAACTATATAATAATTATCTAAAGGATGGTGGAAAACCAATACCAAATCCTTCTTTTTCATTAAAAAATATAGAAAGAATATTATCAAAATAAAAAAAATCCTCTATTTTCATAGAGGATTTTTATTTTTATCCCATAACTACAATTCTAACTGAAGATATCGTGTTAACAGAATTAATATCTATAGCATCATTTGATGTTTTAGCAACACTTAAATTTAACTGCTCACCAGTTGTTTCATCCCAAGTATTAACTATAATAGCAGGTGTAGATAAACCATGTGTTATGGAATATGTAACACCGGCACTCATAGATTGAAGTGTTGTAAACTTAGTAATAGAACTTGTTCCACCACCACTATTAGGACCTAAAGCCAAATCAACCAATTGAACATTACCAGAATTTGATACAGTACCACCATTTAATATCAATCCACCATCCAATATAACAACTTTACCATAAGTATCAATATCCAATCTACCTTCAACAGTTAAATCACCATAAATTAAATATTCATTATAATCAGGAACTTGAACAATCTCATTACTTCTAATTCTCCATTTTATATCAAATGGAGCATTACTAAAAGGTTTATTTAATCTAAAGTAAGTACCATCATACATCAATGTATATGTTATATTAGGATTTAACTCACTAACTAATAAATCATCCAATCCATTAGATGTTTGTTTTTTAATAGATTTGGCACCTAAACTATTTATATTTAAAGTAACAGATGATGTACCAGAGTTAGTAGCTGAAAACCTAGTTAGATATACTTGATTTGTATTATATGAGAATAAATTAGGCAAAGATGTTGAAGTATATGTGTATCCATTTGATGTACTAGCTGTTAAACTCATTACTTGATTAACATACTCTTTAACCCACTTACCACTTGAATAAGTACCTTCATATCTATAAAGAGAGTCATCTTCATTCTGAACTCTTAATGTATATCCATTTTTTGGAGATGTTTTATCCCAATCAGATAAAGTATTATTCCAAGTAACAATATAACCACCAGTATATGATGACCAATTAGAACCACTCAAAGTAGCCGTATTATCTAAACCAGCAATATATCTATCTCCATTTGACGGAGAACCTGGCTCAGATGTAGATACTGATATAACAGGATCTAACCAATACTCACTACCAGCCGCACCTGAACCACCACTAAATAAAATCCAATTACTATTATCAGTTATTGTAGTACTACTATAACCATATTTTAATTGGTAAGTACCATTATTAGAACCATCATTATAAACAGTACATAACATACCCCAACTTCTTCTTTGTATAATAATTGAATTTCTTTCTGATAAAGTCTCATAACCATGATGACCACCTCTAATCTCATTTTCATACGCAGTAGAAATTAAGTCGTTTGAATCTATCGGTCTAATTGCCGCTCCTACTAATGTACCTGTATTTTTACTCATATTATTTTCTTAATTTTAACTTATAACTATTGTTGTAGATGAATTATAAGCAGTATTACTTATCCAAACATCATAATTCGTTCCACTAAACCCATAATCATTTGAAAATGTACTATTAGATCTAACTTTTGTAAATGCTGTATTGGTAAAACCACCAACAACAAATGTTGGAGTACCAAATAAAGTAGGCCATGCAAAACATAAATAATATCCCGAACCATCCATATTAGTAAAAGTTCTTGATAAACTTGTAGCTAATTCACTACCACTACCAACACCAGCACCAGTAAGACCTTTAACTTTAGCATCTGTGATAAATGAACCAACAGCAGCACTTGAACCAGGAGTAAGTGTTAAATCTGGATTTGATGGTACACAAGAAGTTAAATCAATAAATCCCCAATATCTCTTATTAGACCAAGTAACTGAAGCAGTAGTACTCAATGTTGTGGTACCATCAGATGTAGAGAAAGTAAACAATTGAACTTGACTAACTCCACTTGGTGATGAACTGTGTGTAGCTGTAGTAGCTTTTGTACCAGATTGACTAGCACCGGTTGGTGAAACACTTGTACCATCAACAGTTATTGACGTAATTGAGTTACTATTTTTAATAACTGTCCAACTTAAAGTAACAGAAGTAGATGATCCAAATTGTCTTGACGCACTCGAAGCTGAAAAAACATGAGTTTGAGCAACATAAGGATATAAAATTTTATCCAAAGCATCTTGAATTGTACCTGAAAATGTACTTCCAATAGAAGCACCACCAACAGCTATTTGAGTTGGAGTAGCTCTAATATAATCTGTATTTGTTGTTAATGATTGAGAAGCTGTTATTTCAATATCATCAATTCTATTCCAAAGAGTCCAAACAGAATCTCTAACATCTTTAGCGTCAATTAAATTAGCAGCGTTATCAGGTAACACAGTTAGTAATTCTTCTACTGTGAACCTATAATCAGCTGAAATAGGAGGATTTACATAACTTGAAGTTCCTGCCATATAATTATTCTTTTTTGTTATATATTAATTTCTTAATACTTTATTTTGATTTTTTTAAAAACTTTATCTATATTTGTAGATAATTAAGAATTATGAAACAAGAACTATTAAATTTAATACAAGAAAAATCACCAGGTGCTAAACCTTTACTCTTAGTTATTAGAGGATCTCACGCATATGGAACAAATATTGAAACTTCGGATACCGATTTCTCAGGTGTCTTTATACAATCCATGGAAGATATTTTAGGTTTTAATTACGTTGAACAAATCAATGATGATAAAAATGATATTGTTATCTATGAAATTAGAAGATTTCTTCAACTATTAGAAAGTAATAATCCAACTGTATTAGAACTACTTAATACACCAGAAGATTGTATTGTTTATAAAGATCCCATCTTTGATGAAATATTAAATAATAAAGATAAGTTTATTACTAAAATATGTGCTAAATCTTTTGGTGGATACGCAGTTCAACAAATTCAAAAAGCAAAAGGTCAAAATAAAAAACAAAACTGGGAAAGAGATAGAGTTACTCGTAAAGATGTACTTGACTTTGTTTATGTAATCGAAGGTGAGAAATCTATTCCTTGGAAAGTTTGGAATGAAACTAAAGGATATGAAGAAAAATTCTGTGGTGTATGTAATGTACCGAACGCCAGAGATGTTTACGCAGTTTATTATGATGATGAAGCTCGATCTCTTTTCTCAACTAAACTAACAAGTAGAATGAGAAGTTATATGTTCGAATCCAGACTTTATAAAGATGAAAATGGTGAATTAAAATCAAAACCACTTGCTTTAGGATATAAAGGTCTTATTAAAGTTGGTGAAGGTGATAATTTATCAGAGTCAAATCAACTTAGACTTTCTTCAATTCCTAAAGGCGAAACACCGATCTGTAACATTATTTATAATAAAGATGGTTATTCACAACATTGTAGAGAATACAAAGAATATGAAGAATGGTTAGAGAATAGAAATACTCAAAGATGGGTAGATGTTGAATCTCATGGTCAAAAAATTGATGGTAAAAACATGATGCATTGTAAGCGTCTAACTCAAATGAGTAGAGAGATTGCTGAAGGTCTTGGTATTATTGTTAGAAGACCAGATGCTGAAGAATTACTCAATATCAGAAGAGGTAAAGTTGATCTTCAAACTTTAATTGATGATGTTGAGAATGAGATTAAAGAGATTGATGAACTATTCAAAAACTCAACTTTACCCGATAAAGTTGATAAAACATTTGTAAATGAACTATTAGTAAAAATTAGAAAAAATATTTATAATATATAAAATATGGCAACAACTACGTTTATTTTAGGAATTATTTGGGGATTTGTTACTTATCACATAGCTTTACAAGTGAAAGAAAAAGCTAAAAATAAAAAAATCATCAATGAGATAAACTCTAAATTTAAAGAGGTATTAAGTAATATTAAAAACAAAAAAACTGTATTTGTTAGTAGAGTTAACCATACAGTTATGTTTGACACCAAAATTCAAAATTTAGATGTTGTAAACATAGTCTATTTGATGGATAAACAAATTGTTTGTATATTCAAAGATAATAACTGTATTTATACATCTGATAGTTTAGATAATAATATAAAATCAGACTTACTTATTGAAATTAATAGAGAGTTTAGTAACCAAATAAATGATGTTGTAAATATCATGGGTATGACAATTTCAAAAGAAGAGTTTAATAAGAGAATGCAGGATATTCAAGATATACTTAAATCCGATCCTAACTCTCTAAATATAGATCTTGATTTAAATAAAAATACTATAAATGATATAGTTGAAGAAAATAATAAAAAGTTTGATGTTGATTCAATCTTAGATAAAATTTCTAAACATGGAATAAATTCCATAACAAAAGAAGAAAAAGATTTCCTTGATAATTTAAATAAATAATCATGAGCTTAGTATTAAAAAGTTTTGACTATTTAATTAACAATAGTTATAAACGAATTTTTGAAGGTAAACATTTTGATGAAAATTTCCAACCTTATACTCAAGATTTCATAAAAGAAATGATAGAATACTTTCTATTAAGAGAAGAGTATGAGAAATGTCAATTCTTAAAAGAATATAATTCCAAAAGATTTGATCATGAAAAAAATTATTTATCTAAATGAGTAATCAAATACAAATAAACACTGTTACATTACCCGATGGAACAACAGGTATTGAAATAAACGACGGTTCAAAACCAACAGGTCATGTTGAAGATTTATCTACTTTTAAATATGAAAGATCTGAAATACCACAAAGTCTAATTGATGAATGTGAAAAACTATCAGAAGAAAATGGTATAGTATATTTTATCTTCGATAAACATATAAAAAATGTTATAGATAAAAACAAATCAAATCTATCAACTGAGGAAAAAAGAGACATAACACTTGATGATATACTAGATGATGGTGATAAATTTTATATAGGTTCTGAGAATGAATATAATGAAATGCCATCAAGATTTGCTTACTATGACACAGAAACAAAAACAGTAGGTAGATATAATCGTTATGATAGAGTTTTAAGTTTCTTTAAAGATTTAGGATTTGAACCAGGTTTCTCAAACTTAGGACCAGAGTTTGAACAATCATTTCATTTAAAAGATCAAGATATTAATATAATTTTAAGAATTAAACCAAATCTTATTATAAATATAAGTTGTCATAAAGAATTTTATAATCACACATATAATGGTATCTTTTCAAAAGAAGGTATTTATACATTTTTTAAAAAGGTTATAGATGAAAATAAATATAAAGAACTTATAAGAGATAAAAAAATCAATGATATACTATCATGATACTAAACGATACCGACATATACATAAAAGAAAATCTCAATAAAATAATGAATGGTGATTGGGATGAAAATTTCAACAATAAAGAAGAGATAGAAATGCTGAAGAAAACATCATTTTTATATAATCACATAAAAATAGAAGAAAGATGTGTTATATTCGAATATGGTGATAAAAAAGTAAAATATAACTTTAATTCAGATCCATTAGATTATCAAATACAGTTAATCTCTATGATTAGAAATAGTGAGGATTTTCTAAGTTGTTATACCTCATTTTTAAGAGATTGGAAAATAAATAAAATAATTGATTAATTTTTTTGGTAATATAAATATTATTTGTATATTTGTATAAGAGAAATGAAACACAAAATGGATGTTTTTTAACTCTTTCAGATTTTTCATAACTAAAGGAAATGACTACAAAGATTATGTAGTTTTAACCAAACTAAAAACCCTACTCTAAAGTAGGGTTTTTTTTATTTTAATTTATGTGATATTTTTATATCATTATCTATTAAAAATTTTTTAAATTCATCAGCTCCCATATTACCTCTACCAATGTTATAAAATTTACTAGATATTACTACATTACCTATAATATACCCTAAGTTACAATCCAACCTATCAATTGAAATTGAATTCAAATCACCTAATCCAATATTATCAATTGGTAATTTTATACCAGACCAATAACATTCACAATTCTGTTTATAATATAAATCCTTTAAATAATCTTCAGTTATATTAAAATCAATCATTCCTTTTTTATTATGATTACTTTTACATCTACTAATTAAAACACGAAATGGTTTTTCTCTAAAATATTTTAGTGATCTCTCTTCTCTTACTTTTTTTACATCTATATCTTCTGATAGTGTTTTTTTTCTTCTACATAATTTACAAGTATTTCTTAGACCATCCTCGCTACTTTTTAATTTACCATAACAAGATCTACTTTTATTTTCAAAACAAGAATTACATATTTTAAATTCAGTATCTTTTAGATCTATATTTAAAATAGATTTTCTTTTTTCATATTGACATGTTTTACAACCAACATTACTATATAGTATATTTCTAGCTTGTGTTAAACACTCATGTCCATTATCACAAATGAAAGATATATAAGATTTTGTATTTTCATAGTCATTAAAATCACTTTTACTAAAACCCTTCAATCTAAAAATATCAATTATTTTTTCCAACTGTTCACTTCTTTTATCCATATATTATATATTAAATGTGAATAACCTTTTTTTGGACTTTTAGATAGACTACTTCAAGACATTCCAAATATTAATGAACTTTTCTAACCTATCAATATAACCATTCAGACCTCCGTTAACTCTTCTACTAACCTTTTCAACAACATCATCAGTTGAACCTAAATCACATATTTTCCATAGATTATTTTTATCAAAGAAATAAGCTGCTGAAAGCATAGGATATTTAGTAGATACTAAATCAGGATTAGAAACACAATCTTCATTAACAAACTTAGAAAACTTATCATAATTTGCTCTACCCGTTAATTGTATATATCCTCTTCCTTTAAATTTAACACCATCACCTGGTTGAGTATTACCCAAATCTTTTCTTCCTTCATATGCCTTCCCTGAAGCAAACTCCACAACCCATTTAAAATTACCACTCTCATGAGCACATTGTGAAAGAAAATGAGCTAATCTTAAATTTGTAGTTATATTAAATCTAGCAGCAGTATCTGGTATCTGAGAAATTACATTATCAGGAATAATACCTTTTAATTTTTCTAACTTTAATACAGGATGAGTAACAGTGGAAGTTTGAGTAGTTGGAAATAATTTACTCCAAGTTACATCACCTACAACACCATCATCTTTAAGACCATTATCTTTTTGCCATTTCTTAACAGCAGTTTCGGTATTTTTACCAAAGTCTCCATCAGGTTTTAAACCTAATTTTGTTTGAAGTTTTTTAACATCTTCACCATTTGAACCTAATTTAAGTAACATAATAATTAATTAATTTTCTTATATATTCAAGTAAAAAACCAAATTATAGTTATTATATATCATGATGTTACATGTTTTTATTGATAATCTTCTAAAGTTGCCTTTTTCTCAATCCAGATTTCATATCCATTAAATGATTCATAATGTTCCATTTCTAATAGAAAATCAATAGCTTCTACTAATTTTAATTGCTTACCGATTTCAAATCTTATATAACCAACATCACTAGTAATACTACTCAAAGAAAGTTCAACAAGTCCACCTAATAAAATATTTTTAGTTTTAAGTTCTTCAAATAAGAAATCAACCATATTATTTTTAATGATATCTAAATCTTCTTTTGAGTAAATAAGAACATTCACATCACTATTATTCCAATCATTTATTTTGAAAATATGTTTATCAGAATCAACAACATCAATTGAACCCAAATTTGTATCAAAAACATCAGCTAAAGTCTTTTCTAAGTTGATATCAGCCTTCTCAATACCCTTGTATAAGCATTCCTTTAAACTAGCTGTTTTAAACTCATTAGATTCAAAATATTTGAAACTTTCAAATGTTAAAACACCATCTGATTCCATATTTACTCGATCTTCAATAACATCTGATAAAACTCTATCAATACCATTTACTTCTTTTAAGTTATTTCTGTGTAGAAATTTTGTAAATCTTTCTGAACCGGGTTGTAAATATCTTTTTAAGTTAGAAGGTCTTATCTTCCACTTATCCATGTAATCATCAATCAACTCATTTATTTGTTGATAATATTTATTAGCATCTTCTCTATTATTTATAGACATAATTATAGGCTATTTTTTGTTATATATATTAAAATATAAAATCATTATTTAATATATACATTATGAATGTTTATTATGTATATGCTTATTTAGATCCAAGAAAACCAGGAAAATATGAATATGATGATTATAAATTTGATCATGAGCCATTTTACATAGGAAAGGGAACAAAATCAAGAATACTTAGACACCTTAAAAATGAAAATAGAAACCCTATAAAATTAAATAAGATTAAAAGTATTAGAACATCTGGACATGATCCTATATTACTTAAAATAATAGATAATATAAGTAATGAAGAGTCTTTAAAAATAGAAAAGGAATTAATAAAATTAATAGGTAGGCTTTGTAAAAATGAAGGACCTCTAACAAATTATTCACCTGGTGGTGAAACATATATTGGTTATAAACATCAAGAAGACTATTTAGAAAAATTATATAAACCAGTTGTTAAATATGATTTAGATGGTAATTATATTGAAGAATATAAATCAGTTGGTGAAGCTGGTGAAAGAAATAATATACAACCACAAACAATTAGTCAAATATGTTCAGGTAGAATAAAGTTACATAAAAGTAATTTTATTTTTTTATATAAAGGAGATGCTTTTGAAAAGAGAAAAAGAGATAAGAAGGAATACCCAGTTATAAGAATAGATTATAACAATAATATGAAAGAATATAAATCGGTTACAGATGCTGCAATTGACAATAAAACCACACTATCTAGGATAAACTCAGTTTGCATGGGAGATAGATTTCATACAGGTGGATTTCTTTATAGATATAAAAATCATACTAACATAAATGAATATACAAAAAAGATAGAAGATAATTTTGGAGAATATTTAAAACTTTTGAATAAAAAAATAAATATAGACGGTATAATTTACAAAAATCTATTACACGTATTAAAAGAAAAAAAAATCAGAATAACAAATTTAATGAAGTATATAAATAACACCGATAATAAAATATATAAATATTATGAATTTAAAACAAACTAGAGACTTCTTCAACTTGAAACCAGTAGAATTTGTAGTTAGGGAAAATTACAATCTTATTGAGGATAATGAATTCATTCCTAGATTTTCACTAAAGAATGTTAAAGATATAGCTAATATACCTATTAATGAGCCTATTAAATACTCAGATGATGTTATGATAAAAGCTATTAAATATGGTATGATATTTTTAATAAACTATAAAGGTGAAGAAGATACACATTTCGCCGGCCATGAGAGAGTTATATATGGAATGGTTTTAGGTCGTTCGTCAAAAGGAAAAACATTATTAAGAGCATGGCATTTAAATGGATGGTCTGTTTCAAATAATAGACATATAAATAAAATTTGGAGACTTTTTAGAACAGATAGAATTTTGTCAATGACTTTTACAGGTTCATTTTATAGATTAGCACCAGCTGGTTATAATATGTACGATAAAGGAATGAGAGGTGGTATTATAGCAAGAGCTGACTTTAATGAAATTAGAAGAAACCAACAAAATCTTGTTAACCAAAACAAAATTGTAAACAGAGAGGAAGTGAGCTTGGGTACACCAGAAAGAACTTTTGCGTCTATTATAGTAAAGAATACAGATACTCAATTAGATTTAACTAAAGCAATGGAAAATGAATATATCAAGAATACAAAAGATCAATCAACTCTTAGATTATCGTTCCTAAAAAGTATCTATGGGAATAAGTTTATTGCTGTTTTAGGTGCTATGGGTCAACCAGGAAACACTGTTAAAGTTAAAACTGATAAAGGTGAAGAGTTAGGTAATTTTAAAGTAATGGACTCTATAACAGGACAAGTTTTAAAAAGTATTAAAAACGTAAAAGGAAATTCAATTTATGATCTTTATTTATTTGATAAAAAGTTATAAAAATGATTTTTTTATATTAATATATAAATAATAAAAAAAAAACTAATAATAAAAATGAAACATTTAAAAACATTTGAAAATTATTCAGTGAACGAAGAGATTTTTGGACTTTCAAAAGGAGAAAGAGAAGAATCTAAAAAAGCTAAACTTCAAGGTGAGTTAGATAAAATGTTAAAAGCATGGTCAAGAAAAGGCGCTGTTAATAAACCAACACCAGAAGTTTTAGATAAATTTTGGGCTGATGCTAAAGCTGATGGATATAAAGGATTACCTGGTTTATCTTCAAGAAAATTTCCAGCTGATTTAGCTTATAGACCAGAAAGTTCAATTAAATGGGGTTCTGCTGGGATGAGCGGACACACATTTGGTTCTGGAAGCTAGAAACTGAAAAAACATTAAAAAAGAGATACAAATTGTATCTCTTTTTTATTTTGATAAAATTTCTTTATCTAAAGAAGATAAAGAGTTAATTCCAACTTCATTAATTTTATCTAGGATAGTATCGATATCTAAATTTTCTGTTAAGTATTTTTGAAAATCATCATCTTCAATACTAACTTGACCATATAAAAACAACTTTGTAATATCTTGTACTTTAAATTTCACTTCATATTTATAAAACAAAGAACAAACTGCCTCCAAAACTCTTTCACTACAAATCATGTAAGATGAAACTAAACCATTTTCTACAACATCCACGTTTAAAACTTGGTCTTCCAAAGTTTCAATTAATGTCATATCAGAACTATCTAAAGAATCATTTAATTTATCAATTTGATCTTGTGTTAAACCGGTGTTGATTTTATATACGTTCATAACTTTGTTTTTAGAAGATGTTTTACAAATATAATACATTTTTTTAAATATCAAAATTAATATATAAAAAAAATAAAATAAAATATGGGTAATATTAAGAGTTTTGATTCATTCAACGAAGAGAAAAAATGGATTAAAGATGCGATTAAAAATCCAGGAGCTTTAAAAAAATCTTTAGGTAAAGGAGAAGATGATAAATTGACTAAATCTGAAATTGATTCAGAATTGAAAAAGCTTAAAGCTAAGGATAAAGATAAAGAAAAACCAGGTACACAACTTGGTAAAAAGGATGCTACTAAAAAAAGAAGATTAGAATTAGCTAAAACTTTAAGAAGTCTTAAAGAACATAAAGAAACTAATAACTATATGTTCTTTGGAAATCTTCAAACAATCAAAAGATTGGTTGATGAGATGTTAGAAATGGATGAAACAGAATTAGACGCAATTCTTTCTGAACATAACTGGGCTTTAGATCACATCGCAACTTCCAAAGATGATGTTGAAGAAGTTTTCAATTTTTTAGCTGGACATGAGTCACCAAAATCTGCTGAGGAAAAACCATTATTAGGTGGACCAGAATCATCACACACAGTTCATGATAGAACGGCTAAAAATTTTAGAGGTGATTGGACTACACAAGGTGAACCACCAATGTAAAAAATAATTTAAAATATGTACACAAGAGAACAAATAGAAGCAGCTGTAAAAGCAAAAGGATATGTTTGGTTTGAAGATAGTTCAAACAAAGGATTTGATGTGAATATAGTTGGTGTTAGAAACAACGCACCTTCAGTAGCTGATAAAGTAACAAATGTATTTGATGATTTTCTTACAATTTCATACAAAGAAAATGGAGTTTGGAAATTTTTCATTTGGAATGCAACAACAGATCCAGGTAAAAAAGGAGTTCAACAATTTCATAATAAAAAAGGTGTTGCTAGACTTATTCCTAATCAATATAGAAGTGTTTGGTCAATTGCAAAACACCAAGGTAAATATGATGCATTATGTCAAAGAAATGGAAATGTTAAAGTTTGGAGAGATGCTAATAAAGATCTTATTTTTGAAGAAAAGGTTGTAGATGAAGGAATTTTCGGAATAAATATTCACAAATCAGGATTAGACTCAACTTGGGTAGAAAATTGGTCAGAAGGATGTCAAGTATTTAAGAGAGTTAAAGATTTTGACGTATTTATGTCTATCTGTAAAAAAGCGTCTAAAATACATGGGAATAAGTTCTCATACACACTAATCGAATCAACAGATATTAAATAATAAAAACCCTCGAAATGAGGGTTTTTTTATTATCACAAAAAACATTTGACAAACATCCATATAAAATACTTATGGATAAAACTGAAGAAATAAAAATATATATTGAGTATCTTTTAGAAAGATATATTCAATTTTACGAGCTATCAAAATCAACAGAATCATTTAAATATGATATAATGGAAGAAATTGATAAAATATCTGAGTCTATGAATATAATACTCAATTCAATTGAGTTTAAAACACCAACCGATTTAGATCTTAGAGAATATGTTAGAGATTTTAAATTAAATAAATTATTAAAAGATGGAAAAGATTAGTGATTTGATAGAATTTCTCTTTGAAAGAAAAGATGATGAACGAGTTGAGATAACAATTGATAAAAAATATGGACATAAAAACTTTTACATCAAGTTTCACCCAGATCAAGAACCAGAAGATACAAATAACTTAAATACTCAAAGTCCTTTTTCTTCAATGAAAGGAGTTTTTGGTTTTGGTGGTTATAACGGACTAACAATTCACTTTGATTTAAGAAATGAGTGTATTATAGTACAAAGAAGAAATAACTATATTGTGGAAGATATAGAACTTTTAAATAAATGGGTTGATATTTTAGATAAATATTTAAAAGATAAATTCAATTCTGAAATAGATAGTATTATAGATGATACATTTTCTAGTTGTTATAAAAAAGATATTATAAGAGAATGGAAAATGAAAAAAATATTAGATGATAGAGATGAATCTTTATAACCAAGAAGAATTAGATAGAATTCAAAAAGTAAGAGAAACAAACGATAAATTAGAAGAGTTTTTTAACGAAAAAAGAGCAGAATGGAATAAGAATGTTGAACCACTTTTTAAAGTTTTGAATATTGATATTTCAAATCCAACTAACTTTAAAGAAATATTAGATGCTCAAGCGATTTCATTATCATTTAAACAAATGATAAATGAAAATATTAACTACTTTTTAAATAAGAGAAGTAGAGAAACTACAAAAATAAAGAAAATAAGACAAGATAAATTTATCTTTTACGCAACAAATTTTGGTGTCAAAACAAATATGGGCGAAAAAGCCATCTTGATAGATGCTCACTTAGCTGAAAATGATCGTTGTTTAGAATTAATTGAAAGTTATATAACCTTTCTACGAGATACAGTTAAAAACTTAGAAGCTTTTGGATTTACAATAAAAAATATGACTGAATTATTAAATTATTTAGGTAGATAAAAAAAACCACTATTTTAAATAGTGGTTTTTTCATTTAATAACATTTTATCAAAATATTCTTTGAATATTTTATGATCTACAGCAACAGATATTCTACTACAATTATCATAAACTCGATTTTTTATCAAAGAGAAGTTATTAAGAGGAACACTTGAAATTCTATTTCTTAATAATCTTTCATATGCTAAATTAATAACCGCGAATGGACCAATAGGACATTTAGTATAATCATCAAATAAAAGATTATGACCTACTAAATAATCAATATTTTTCTTAATATTATCTTTAGTAATTTCTTGATACTCATTTATGATTTTATCATTATCTAATAACTTAGAAATAATATACTGAGGTAAAACAGATGTTGAATTCCATTTATATAAAGCTTTTATTTTTAAAGTTTTATACAAATTCTCATTTTTAGTTGCTAAATAACCAACTCTATAACCTGATAATCCAACAGATTTTGAAAATGAACTAACAACAACAATATTATCATGTAACGAATCGGATAATCCATTATTTGGATTATTAAATAAGTAATAATAAGGTAAATCTAAAATAACAGTAACATTTTGAGATTTTGACCAATTTAAAAATCTTTTAATTGTATCTAAGTCTGGTGTATAACCAGTTGGATTTGAAGGATAGCACAACATAACAATACCATTAGTCTGATTAAATTTGTCTAAATCAAAATCATCAAAAGTTAATATATTTTTATTATGTGTTTTTAATATCTTGTTCCAAGATCCCCAATGAAAATTTGGTATATAAACATTTTCTTCAGCTAATGAATTTATAATCAAATCAAGAGCTGCCATTCCACCAGGTGTTATAATAACCTCATGTTTATCTAAATTAAATTTAGACTTTACTTTTTGAATTAAATCAGGATAACCATCATTACCAGAGTATTGTTGTAATTTTGGATTATTTAGGTTTAGATTTAAATTAACAGATTCAATATCTATGTTTGTAACATCCATCACACCTCTGTGGAGTTTTAGATATTTAAGTCCAGATTCGTTTTCTAACTTTTGGACATCTTCACCAATTTTAACGATTGATGAATAGGTTACATTTGCTTCGTTTATTCTCATAATAAGTCAGGTATATTTTCTTCTAAAAATTTTTTAATTTCTTTTAATTTATTTAATGATGTATTAACATCTAATTGGATTCTCCACTTCTTTACCTCATCATCAACATTAATAGGCATTTCCTCAACAACTAAATTCAACTCTTGATCGTTAACCGGCTCGAATAACAATTCATCATCAGATTTTAAGTTTAACATATTATCAAAAGTCATAAAATGATCTGATCCATTAACCCCAGTTATATGATAATTACCCGACTCATCTGGTGTGAAGATGTGACCTTTATCATAGATTTTAACTTTGTCTAAAAAATCATTGATAAACCAATCTTTTTTTAATCGAAATTTCATACTGATTATATATTTTTTTCACAAAAATAGTTTATTAAAATCATTTTCCCAAATAGAGATAATATTAAAACCCATCTTAACTAGATTATTTTCTTTATTTAATGTTTTTTTATATAATTCACCAAATGTCTTTTTCAAAACATTATTATAATCATTTTGTTTAAAAACATCTGGATTGCCATGCCAAAAATCACCATTGAATTCATAAACAGTTTTAGTTTCAGGATCATATCCATCAACTATATACTCACCTATTCTAACTTGTCTCTCTGATATATTTAGAGAATCTAACCATTTATTTTCCTTTACACCAAAATTATCACCACATTCCGGACAACCTTGACCAAATAAATGATTTTTAGCTCTTTGTTCAAATGAATCATGATGTTTGCAAATTATTAATATTTTTGACCTTAAATTTTTATACCGAACCAAACTATAATCATATTTATAGTTATGCACCAAATTACATCTTTCGATAAAATAGTCTTGACTTAATCTATTTTTTTCAGTGGCACAAAAAGAACAACCTTTACCACTTAGATGATTAGTTGGTGATTGGTTAAAATCACCGTGTATTCTACAAGTTATTACAACATTTTTATGAGATCCAGTATATATTGTATTTTTGTATAAATATTTATCACCATGTACTTTCTTAGATAGTTCTATAAATTTATCAGAATCATATTTTTTAGATTTTTTACAAAAATAACAACCTCGCCCTCTGAGATGATTAGATGCTCTTTGTTCAAAAGGTCTATGTATCATACAATTAATAATAATCTTTTCAGATGATTTAGTATAATTAACTAAAGAATAGTCATATTTATCACCATGTATTTTTATAGATTCTCTTATAAAATCATTATTATCGAATTTAACACTCATTATTTTTAATAATTTTTACCTCATGATAGATATATCTACCGGATGGTAAAATCTCAACTTCTATCCATCCTCTTTTAACCCAATTACTCAATGTATTTCTAGTAATTTTATATTTCTCCATTATTTCTTTAGCTTTCATAATGTATATATTAAAATATTTTTACTCTTTTTGTATATTTTTAAACATTTTTGTATATATTTGTTAAATAAATTAAAATATAAACATGAAAATAAACGAAGATTTTTTAAAAGATTATCTAAATTCAAATGGTCCTGTTGGCTTTGAGTATGAACTCGATGGTTGTGAAAAAACTACACAAAAATTATGGATGGAGTATATCTCAAAATATGTTGATAAAGTAGAGATTGATAACTACGGAACTGCTTATGGTATTACTGGTAATTTGGATTCTGATTTCAAAGTTGTAATTGAAAGCCATTGCGACGAAATCAGTTGGTTTGTTAAACACATTGATTCTAAAGGTTACATCAAAGTAATCAGAAATGGTGGTTCAGATTCTCAAATAGCACCATCAATGAGAGTTACCCTATGGGGTGATAATGGTCCAGTTGAAGGTATTTTTGGACACCCAGCAATTCATATTTCTTATCGTAAAAAAGAAGTAGATTTAGATTCTATCTTCATCGATGTTGGTGCATCTTCTAAACAAGATGTTTTAGATATGGGTATTAATATTGGTACAGTAGCAACATTCACTGATGGGTTTATGAAGTTAGGAAAAGACTACTATACAGGTAGAGCATTAGACAACCGTATTGGTGGGTTTATGATTGCTGAAGTTGCTCGTAGATTAAAAGAGAAGGGTAAAGAATTACCATTCAAACTTTATATCGTGAACTCTGTTCAAGAAGAAGTTGGTTTATGTGGAGCTTCTATGATTACAGAAACTATTAAACCAAACGTAGCAATCATCACCGATGTTTGTCACGAAACATCAGCACCTTGTTACAACGCATCTAAAGAAGGTGAAAATGTAGCTGGTAAAGGTGGTGTTATTACAAGAGCCCCAGCTGTACATAACAAATTAAGAAAGTTAGTATTGGATGTAGCAACTAAAAAAGAAATTCCTTTCCAATTAGCGGCTTCTTCAAGATCAACTGGTACCGATACAGATGCTTTCGCATTCTCAAATGGTGGTGTACCATCAGTATTGATTTCAATGCCATTGAAATACATGCACACAACGGTTGAAACTTGTCACAAAGATGATGTTAAAAATGTTATTAAGTTGATTTATCATACTTTATTAAACATTGAAGAAAATCATAATTTTAAATACAATGCTTAATTAAAAGAAAAACCTCTCATTTGAGAGGTTTTTTTATTTATTTCTTTTTTCTACATCCTTTTCAAGAGCAGCATACATTCTTTCCAATTCAGTATCATCCATTTCTTCCAAATCATCATCTTCAAAACCAGATATAACTTCTAGTGGCTCTTCCATTTCCTCTCTATCCAATTCATCATTATTAGATTTAACATCATCTAGATAAGGAAATTTATCTTCTGGATGTGGATTAAAGTTTTTAAATTCTTTTAAATAACTTAACTTCTTCATTATTTTCTTTTCTTTTTTCTAGCTTTAGCCGCCTTTGCTTTAGCCCATAACGCAGCATCGGCTTTACGAGCACCACCAGCACCCGTAATAAATGAGTTTACTCTACCCATTCCCCATTGATGTTGAGCAACACCTGGTCTATGACCAGCATTCCAAGCTTGCATTCCTTTAGCAAAAACTTTTCTTAAAATACCCATTGGTATTCCAGAGGCTTTTGATTTCTTTTTCAAAGAAGCAGTAACTCCTGATTTTTTAGATTCTTCTAATTCCTCTAACTCGTCTGGATAATTACACTCAGGACATCCACACTCACAGTCTTTTTCACCGGTACACACTGGACAACATCCACATCCTTCATAAGAATAAGGATCATATTCTTCTTCATCGTCAAAATACTCATCTCCTTCAGGATTGATTCGAGTACCAAACATAGTTTTTCTATCACTAAATTCTTCTTCAGATTCAAAGTTTTCAAATAATTTTAAATATTTCATTAATCTTTATTTTATTTTTTAATTACCAACCAGCGTTACATAATTCATCACAGAACTCATTCCAATCGTCTTCACCTGGAAAAGAATTAGGAAACTCAGTTTCTAACATGTAGATTTCAGCTTCTGACTCATCCATCATATTTTTATAATTGTTTAATCTATCAATAAACTCATCATTTGTAGGATAAGCTTCTAAGAACTCATGAAAGAAATCATTATCTAATAATTTATACCATTTCTCAGCAACTTCATCAGTTGTTCTAGCATCATCATCATAATATTCGTCATTTTGTGACTCATCAAAGTTTTCAAATAATTTTAAGTATTTCATAATCTTTATTTTTTATTTTTTATTTATCACCAAACATTCTTTGGTAGGCTTTTGTAGCAGCCGACTTTTTAGTTTTTACTCTTTTTCCAACTCCACCTTTACCAGATGTATAGTCAGCATCCCAATCTTTTTTATATTCTTTTTTACCTCTAAAAGTATCAATCTCTTTTTTCATCTTACCTGGATTTTTAGTTAAGTATTTACCCGGTATTTTACGACCTTTATATCTCTGAGCCTTAACACGTTCAGATATATTTAGTATCATTTGTATATCTTTCTCAATCATATCAAGACCTTCGTCAACCGATTCAACTTCACTTTCGAAGTCTAAACTATCACCAGCGAACTTTTTTATTTGTAGATCATCAATATCAAACTCCCATCTTAATTGTAAATCATCTTTTTTAAAATTTACAACCAATTGATGATCATTTTTATTTTCCCATTCATAAATTAAATTCTGTCCACTCTCATCAGAAATACTTTGAATTAAATCATATAACTCTTGCATTTTAACATCAACTAAGCTTTCAGAATTGTCTATAAATTCCTCATTAATAAATTCTAACCACTTTTTAATCATGATTTATATATTAATAAACAAAACTCATTTTTGATAATATATCATGTAGAAATTAAATCTGTAAAATGGATAAAATAAAATTTAAAGTAAAAACAGAAAAGTTTGGTGACTTCTTGAAGAAACTAGAAGACCTAACTAAAATATCACCTACAATAAAACTAAAAATTGATAATGATGATATCTTAATCTATTCTGTTTTAGGTAAAGCTGCTGTTTTAGCATTCAAAAACTATATGTTTAAAACATCTGATTTATTTGAAATGAAAGATGAATTAGAAAATACATTTGATATCGTTATTTTAGAAGGTAAAAAGTTTGTTAAAAACTTAGAGTTTCTACAAAGTAATGAGAAAATTACATTTGAAATCTCATATAAACAAAATCATGATGATGATACTGTTATGGATGCAAGAGCTATTCAATTAGTTGGTGGTAAACTAAAGATTAATTTGATCGCTGGTGAACATTATGAGATTAGAGATATGAATAAAACATCTTTATCTAAAGGTTTAGATCTTAAAAACAAAAAATGGAGTTTCTCAATAAAAAGAAATGATTATTTAGATATTAAAAAGTTATCTTCTATTAACGGTACTAAACTATTAAATATAAACGTAGTTAAAGGTTTAGTTAAAATGACTGAGACATCAGCTTGGGAACTAGAAATTGATGAAATTGAAGATAGAAATGCTAGTTTTATCTTAAATAAAAAATTCCTTTCTTGTATAAATGATAGTAAAGAAGAAATAACATTTCACATATTTGAAACATTTATGCTAATAAAAGACGAGGAATCAAACTTAATGCTTTCATTCGAACAAGACTGGTCTGATGATGATGTTTAATATTTATTACAAACAATATTTTAATGAAGATGAATAATAGATACCAACGAAGACCATATTATAATAAAAATGCGGCTATTGATAAAAAGAATAGAGTAATAACAATACTAATAATTGTTATTGGTGTTTTACTTTATTTTTTAAATTATCAAAGAGAAACTATTAATGGTTTAGAAGATGAAAACCTTTCTAATTTACAAGAAATTAGTGATAACACTTGTAGAATAAAAGAATTAAAAGAGGAGAATGATAGTTTAACAAAACCAGTTATTATTGTTCAACCAAAAAAAGAAGTTAAGTTCTTTAAACCAAAAACAAAAGAAAAATTAGATACAAGTACAACTAAAACTCCAACAGTTATAGTTGATACTTTGAGATAAATTCTTCTTCAATTAAAGAATTTTTTATAGAATTAATAAATCTTTTCGTAATACAAAGATTATCAATAGATCCAATTGTAATTGGATCTATTTTATTAACATATCCATAATAAACAGAAATTTTATGATCTATTGTAGGGTAAAATCTATGCGTATGTGTATATGAAGCATATCCTTTTATAAACTCATTATCATAGTAGTCAAAACCATCCCAATTTTCGTATAAAAACTTTTTATTTAATTTTGTTGTGTTTCTAACTACTTTTTTATAAGTAACCCAATCACTTAATTCACTTTCTGGTATAATAAGTCCATTTAATTCCTTAGTTAATTTAACTTTACTTTTAATAGACTCAACCTTACTGACATTATCAACACCATACTTCTCTAAACAAGTATTTTTTGTTTTATCGACCATCTCACTCTTTTTATTATTAAATATTGACTTCCAATAATCAGTCTTTGATAAATATTCATTTCCATATTTTTCTTTAAAAGTACTCTTAATCTTATCTAAGATAATATCTTTATTATCAAATAATAATCTTTTAAACTCATCTGTTTTTGAATAAGAGTCCACTCCATATCTACTAATTAAAGTCTCCTTTGACTTATTACGAAATTCATCTGATGACATCCACTCTCGATTTTTAATACGCATTATATCAGTCTTAAAATAGGAATCAACACCATATCTTTCCATCATAGTCTTTTTACCTTTTTCGGATCCCTTTTTAATACCTTTCCATTTTTCACTTTCAGTTGATTTAAATTCACTTGTCATCGAATATGATCTAACACCATACTTCTCTAAACATGTCTTTTCTTTAACATGATTTTTACAATTAAAGCAAGAATAATATCCTTTGTTATTCCTATTCATATTTATTAGATATTTTGAATATGATATTGAACTTTCGGATTTACATATATCACATATAGCAGTTACTTTGGTTTTAGATCCACTTGGTAAATGTTCAACATCAACAATTATTTCATTATCAATTAAATATCCCAACTCAGAATAGTGAGATTTATTTCTAATATTTATTTTAACTAAAACTTTGTCTTCTTTAATCATATAAACTATATAAATTTTTATTATATATAAAAACTATAAGTCCCCATTAGGACTAAATTGAAAAAAAATTAAAAAATATGACTAGGGAAGAAAAAATTAAAGAACTAGAGTCATTAAAAAATAAAGCGAGCGAGTTGAAGAAAGAGGTAGACTACTACAACGCACTTCAACTCGCTCTTTTTTAACCCCCTCAAATTTATTTTGAGGGGGTGATGACTAAAATTAGTTTTGAATGGATCTTACGGAGCATTCGCAACACCATACTTTATCTTGTTTAACAATCATGTGGCTGGTACCATCACTGCACAAGGTAGAGATTTAACAAAGACAATGGATAGAGTTAATGAAGACTATTGGTATAATCAATGGCACTTAGACTTTGAACTACATAATAAATTAGGAATTAGAAATGTAACTCAAATACCTAATTCAGAACCGGTAAGTATTTATGCAGATACTGACTCATTATTTGTTTCTTTCTTACCAGCAATTGAACACTCTGAATGGAAAAATATCTTTATTAATAAAAGTAATCTTGAAAGTATTGACAAAAAGTTTATTGTATTATCTAAAGAAGATGTCAATTTTAATAACCCTAATTGTTTAGGATATGTAGATAAGTATAATGACTTTGAAAATTTATTATCAACCGATTATGAAATGATAATCATTGACGGACATTTTGCTAAAAATAGAGATTTGAATAAACTAATAAATTTTGGATCTCTTACTTGTGAACCCATTTGGAATTGGTCTAACGAATTGGATTATATACATGGTATTGATCATTTTAGATATGCTGATTATTTCAAGACTTGTTTAGAAGAATACGCCGGATCTTTTGGAGTTGAAAATAAAGAAGACTTTGAGTTAGAACGAGTTTCAGAATCAATTATATCAATCGCTAAAAAGAAATATATTCAACACGTTGTATTTGAAGATGGTATTCCTTATGATAGATTAACTTACTTATTCCCTAAAGGAGTTGAGTTAGTTAGATCATCAACACCTCTTTTTGCAAGAGAGAAAATTATCAACATCGTTAAATACTTATTTGAAAACTCAAATACATTTAACATAAAAGAGTTATTAAAATTAGTTAAAGATTTAAGAAAAGAGTTTGAGTTAGCTGATATTGATGATATTGCAATGCAATCTTCTTGTTCTAACTATGATACTAAAGTTATTAATGATAAAGCTTTACCATTAGAGTTTGTAACAGGAGCTCACTTTGCTGTTAAAGCATCAGCTCTTTACAACTACTTATTACACACTAATAAGCAATTTGCTGATAAGTATGAGATGATTAAGTCAGGTACTAAGATTAAGTATTACTATTGTAAGAATAAATCAAACGGTGATATCTTTGCTTATATTAGAGGTTCTTATCCAATCGAGTTCGCTCCGCAAGTCGATTATACAACTCAATTTTATAAAGCAATTCTATCACCTATAAACTCAATTATTGAACCATTAGGAATGCCAGAGATTACAGAAAGATTATCAGTTGTATTAGACATATTTTCAGGATTTGGTATGAAATACTAATCAGACCATCTATTACCCTTAATTAAATTTTCAGTCTTCCAAAGAGGCTGAAAATTTTTATAATGGTTTAACTCATATACTTCAGATTCACTTATAGCCCATGAAACCGGAGTTTTATGATCCAAATGCCACTCACCATGATTTTCCCAGGTCATACCATCTAAGAATTTACTTTGTATATAATCTTTAAATTCATCTATTGTACAACCTAATATAGATTCAGTTCTATACAACTTTTTATATCCCTTACTCACAATCGAACTACGTATTAAACCAGATATACTATCTTTTATCTTAAAAAGTATATCATTCTTCCTCTTTTCTGAAATATAATCTTTAGCATATTCTCTAATCTTATCTTTATTTTTCTCTCGCCACTTATAATTTAAATCTCTTCTTCTTTCATCATTATCAATGTGGTATTTTTTCTTATATTCCAATAAAGAATCTCTATTTTTTTCGTAATGATTTTTAACACGTTCTTTTACTTTATCAATATTTTCTTCTCTATATTTTTTAACACCATCCTTTACCTTATCTTTATTATTTTTATAATATTCTCTCTTATCTTCTAAAGAACATTCTTTACATCTACAACATAGACCATCCTTTGTTTTTTTATGTTTATGAAAATCTGATATTTCTTTTTCTTTTTTACATTTTGTACATTTTTTCATAATAATATTTTTTATTTATATATTAAAATAAAAAACCGGAAAATATATCCATAAAAAAAACCACTCTTGATGAGTGGTTTTTTTTATTAAAATGTTTTACCTTCTTGATCCTTTTTTGTGTATATAATAACTTTATCACCAATTTTAGAACAAAATAAATCAATATTAGAATACCTCCACTCTGTTGATGATGACTTAGCCACCATCGGACTAGATTTAACCTGCACTAATTTAAATTCATCGGAACTTAACTTCTCGATTATTAAATCAACTCCATAAACCATGTCAACTGGATCTCCATCACCACCTTGATATACACACTTATAAACCTTCTCACCATTCTTTTCAATAGATTCAAATTTGTTTTTAACAAAAACTTCCACATTATCACCTATTGATGACATTCTTCTATTATTTGACACATAATATCTTATATCACTTACGTTTTTATTAATTAGTTCAACTAAATTTTTCCCACTAAAAAAATTAGACAACTCAACTTTAAGAGATTTATCATCAAGTTTAAGAGATTTCGATATAATCGAAGTATCCTCTTTAGAGATAATATCAAAAATTAACTCCGCTAAATCAGAGTAGTTAGTATTTAACTTATTAACAGGATCATAATTACCATTGGAATCTAAAACTTGATTAAAGTTACTTATTGATTTAGCATAGTAAGTACCGTCTGGTAATTTATCAATGAATTTAAAATCACTTTTATTATCAAATCTACCGGTATCCTTCAGGTATTTAAGTGGTATTTGATACTTAGGATCTTTATTAAAATCAATAACTTCAGACATAGAAGATAATATTTCCTCAACAGCACTTTGGAATCCAAGACCGTCATTTTTATAAATCCATGACTTTAGGTTAGCAACATTTCTACAAAATTGAGTTTTAGCTGCTATTCCAATTTTATTAGAATCATATCCTTCTATACCACTCCCGGTAAAAAGATCGGCCTCATTTACAAATTGTCCATATTTAAAAATTTTCATAATGTATATATAAAAAACGGATATATAAAATTATGAAAAATGATGTAAAATATCCATTGTATTTATCTTGGTTAGATGAACAATTGAAAAATGGTAAATTAAATAAAGGTTCTTATGCTCTTAAAAAGATTAGTCAATCAGCTTTTGAACAGTTTAAGAATAAAGTAGAAAAAGACGAACTTTTTGAAGGAGAGATGATAAAAATCACAAGAGATAAAAAAATTGATGATATATTCGATGACCTTGATTGATAAAATAGAGTATAATAATTATAATATCTTTTTTTATGATGGAATAGATTTTAATATGATTAGAGATCATAAAGATACCTCTGGAGATTTTTTAATATTCTTTATTTATTCTTGGGATGACGAAGTAAAAAAATGGAAAAGAGACCAGAAATTAAATAAACTATTAGATGATGTAAATAATGACTTTGATCCAAATTCAATTGATAAAAATACAATATGTATATACCATACAAATGGTTATGTTATGGAAACTTATAAAGTTATAAAAGATAAAATTTTTAAGTCCAATTATGAACCATTAGCTTGGAATTTAAAGGGTTTAGCATAAAAAGTATATCAACTTTTAATATATAACATAATGAAAATTATGAAACACTTAATGAGATATGAGGGATATACAACTCAACAAAGAGTTGATGACTTACTTGATAAAATTTCAAAGTATGGTATTAATTCTTTAACTACACTTGAGAAAGAGTTTTTAGATGCACATAAATTAGGCAATCAAGAAGAAGTTCATAAAAAGTTAGCAAAGAAAGAAAGTGAAACAGTATTTGTTGATGATGCAGGCTTTTTTAGATTTGAATTTGATTCTTGTGATGATTTAGGTGAAGAATGGCAATATCATGGAATTTTATATGTACCAGATTTAAAATTACCAAATGGTAAAGTACTAAAAGGTGAACTACACGGTTATATAAGTTATTTTCATGAAAGTGGAGTAACATCACCTGAGTTTTATCATCAAACATCAAGTGGTAAAACTTACGAAGTTTTTGATTTTTGTGAAGGAATTGAATATGAGTTAGATTCTTTTATAGATTATGTTGTTTCGGAAATCGAAAATCAAGAATAAAAAATTAATATATACTAAAAAATAAAAAAGAATATGATTAAAAGATATAATCAATTTATTAAAAAAGTAAATGAAGCTGAAGAATTAGAAGCTCCTGTTAAACCAGAAGTTAAACCAGAAGTTCAACCAGCTCCAGCTCCAACAACAACACCAGATCCGAGAAGAGAAAGATGGAGAAGAGATGCTCCTTCTGTAAATCCAGATCCATTAGCAAGTGGCGAAGAAGGTGTTGAAGATAATTTAGAGTATTTACACGATACTTTAGAAGGTTCTCAATTAATGGGTAATATTCTTAAATATAAAGGACATGAAATTACATTACCTTCTGAAACAAATCAATTTGAAGTTGATGGTGTTAGAAAAATTAAAAAAGAAGGAAATAAATTAGTTCCTACTTCATCAGCAGAAGATGTAATTGAGTATTTAGAAAATCCTGAAGCTCAAGCTGAGGCTCAAGGAGCTCAATCAAAAAGACTTCAAGCACAGGCTCAACGAGCTCAAGGACAAGGACAGGCTCAAGTACAAGGTCAATATGAAAATTTCCAATCAGAGGATATGGAAGATGAGCATTTTGATGATGAAGTTGAAGATGAAGTAAATAGACCACCTTTTGACCCAGATAAAGATCAAATGGAGTTTGAAACACAAACTGGTAAAGATCCAGAAGCTGAAGCTTTAGCAGGTGAAAAAGTTGATGTTGAAAAAACAGGACTTAGAGAATCTAAATCATATAGAAAAACTAGATATAAATTCTAAATAAAAAAAACCACTCAAAAGAGTGGTTTTTTTTATTAATTACTTTCCTCACTATCAGGATTTGACTGAGTTACACTATCCGTAATTTGATCATTAACAGATGTTTTCTCTTTTTGTATCTTATTTATGATATATCCAGAAACTGCAAACTCAGCAGCTGCCCATAAGATAAACTCACCCATAGTTAATTTATCATATTTCTGTAAAAGGAAGAATATCATTCCCCATTGAGCAATGATGAATGCTATACCAGATTCAATTCTTTTCTTAGAAAAGTAAGAGTTTTTAGTTGAATAGATGTTCAATAATTCGGTTAAAATCCATTTGAAATTACTCCAACCAAAGAACATTTTTTTGTTTTTTTCCATTTAGTTTTTATTTTTATATATAAAATGGAAAAATCATAAATATTTTATGTTATTGAATTTTTTATTATAATCAACATCTTCAGATTTTAACTTTTTAATTCTCTTAGGTATCCATTTGATATCTAATTCATCGTGACTAAAAAAGTTAAATAGCTCTAATTTTTTATATGGATTTGGAACAAGTTCAGCTAATTTATTAATATCTTTAACTTTGGATATTCTATGTAATAACTTATAAGGGTCATCAGATTTCTTTTTATCTACAATATCTTCAAATAGTTTTTTCCAAAGAAATACCGGAAATCCATCTTTTATCTTTTGTTCAGATTTTATAAATCCAGCCTCATCATTATCAAAAAAGTATTGCAGTTCCATTCCACTACTTTCAATTAATTTATAATCAGTATTAACACCTACCAAACCAATAGAATTAGGATAGAATAGAGAATCTAAATATCCCTCAAATACTGTTACTTTCTCAGTAAAATCAATATTCAATATATTAAAATAATAAGACAACTTATTATAAATAACCATCTCATTTATATCAATTTCAATAGGTTCTTCTTTTATTAAATTAACCCACTCAAGTAAATTTTCATAGTTAAAAATTTTAAACATCCTACGTTTACCAGATTTTAAGTTTCTTAATTGAATACCAAGAACCTTATCATCTCTTCGATTTAACATAACAATTATCCACTCACTTTCATCATCATTTTTCCACCATTTGGCTTGATAAATGTTTTTATGATAGTATGGATCAATTCCACGACCAACTAAGTATTTATAAACACCACTATTAACCTGTATAGGTTTAAAATCTGATATAGGTGTTAGATCCATTGAAAATACTTTTTCCAAATCTTCTAAGTTTATTAAGTTTTCAAACTTAGCATCTGATACATTTGACTCATAATCAGAATAAGTCATAACACTATTTAAGTGTTCAATCATTTCTAATTTTTTATCAGGATCAACTTGTTCATTAAAATGTTTACACATTTTATCAAATGAAGCTTTCTTATCACAGTTAAAACAAATAAAAATTAATCTATTAAAGTAAAGATTACCTCTTTTTTTATATTGATTCTTGGAGTCACCACAATACGGACAAGCAAAGTTTAATCGATCATGATAATCGACAACTCTTCTTTTATTTGTATTTGAAAACTCTTTATTCAGTATTTTCTGAACTAAATCTTTTATATACGACTTATCCATACACATGATATAAAAAATTATCAATATTGTTTGTATAACTAAAAATTATTACTAATTTTGTATCTCAAATTAGATATATAACTAAAATTAAATATAAATTATGAAAGCAAGAAGAAAAGCTATTTCAGCTGAGTTGGTGAGAGAATCAAAAGATAACCCAGGTTACTTTAGATATAATGTTGAGATTGAAGAAGTAGATGGAACAAGACATACTGTACCAGCTTATGGTAAAGATATGCAAGACGCAATTTCTCGTTTAGTTTGGAACGAAAGAGTTCATACTAAATTGACAGCTGTTATTATTGGATTTGTTATTTTTATACCATTCTTAACAGCTTGTGTATTAGGAGCTATTAAAGATAGTCCAGTATTAGTATTATCTGGTTTAGGTTTCTCATTCATCTTAGGTTTGTTAATTCACCTTGTAGATAGATACTTATCTAAGTCCTAAGATAAATGGATTAATAATCCAACTAAACCACCCATTACAGTCCAAATGAAATCCCACCAATCGAAACGGTGATTTGGGCTGTAATGGTCATATACTTCCTTTAGAATTGCCGAAAGAAAGCAAATAATCATTCCGATTAAATCTCCGAAGAACAAAGTTATTATAAAATAAATAAGCAAACCATAAATAAAATGGTTTGCTTTATCTTCTTTTATCTCAGGTAAATCTTCTACTAAATTTTGTAGTTCTTTTTTAAGTCTAAACATAAGTACATCTTATAGATGTTATCAGGTAATAAGTTGAATAAATCATTCTTAGCCATTATCATTTCAAGTTTATGTAGACCGAATGAAAAAGTTCTATTTAAATAAGTGTTTTCTTTAATACCCATTTTTTTAATATTCTCAATATCCATACTTGATAAAATCCAATCAAACTTTTCTCTATAAGAATCATTATTCCAATTATTATCTAAATTAGATACAACTCCAACAACACCAGGAATGAAATACCAGAAAATTCTTTTTTTATCAATCGCGGTATTATCAACTATTAAAATGCTATCAATTATTCTTCTCATTTGAAAATCAGAATACATACCACATAAAATAGAATTTAGTTTCATGAAAAATTCATTCTTAGAATCTTCTTTATGTGAATTAAAATATTCTATAAAAGTAGATGATACATAATCTTTTGTTACATCACCTAACTCTGTTTCAATTTTTTCTTTTAAATAATCTTTAAACTTA